>ENA-OQDT01002269-OQDT01002269.1-human-gut-metagenome-genome-assembly--contig:-NODE-2269-length-9976-cov-3.636714_pt1 | contig 9976 bp, 9 predicted proteins | sample MGYA00242786_ERZ504617 | MGnify/ENA primary metagenome ERZ504617 (study PRJEB26092, sample SAMD00036337) | human gut metagenome | host: Homo sapiens | study: EMG produced TPA metagenomics assembly of the... | reverse complement strand
ATGATTTACCGGCTGTCAGAACTGGGGTTGAATAAGAGTCATCATAAGCTGTCGATTCTACAATATAAGCTGTAGACTGTTCATAACCTATAATTTGTCAAGCCTACAAAACGTCCATCCATCAGGCAACTGCGTATAATGCCCGTTATCACAAGGTGTGAAGTCGGGATTTATACGTTTTAGCAGTTCGATGGCTGGTTCGTCATTCGGGTCTTGTGGTACGAGTTTCCCATGAATGGCGAGGTCAAGAATTTTGCTCTTGGCTTGTTTGATGGTTGTTTGTAAATCGTCCTTACCTCCTTCTATAAGTTCTATCAAAGAAAACCATTTCTCTATTTCTATTACAATACGCTGTTGTTCAGCAAAAGGTGGAATTGGCAATAGAAAAGAACGTAATGTCTCCAATCCTACAGTCTTTTGTGCTGTACCTGTGGCAAACTCATCGCATTGTCCTTTGATATAACTACTTTTTAGCAGGTGTAAAAGATATTCACTCGTATTCAAAGTTTTTATCAACCCAATGTGCCGTTGAAAACAAAATTTACAATCAATGTTTACAGGTACAACAATACCATAAGAACCTGTTACGGTGAATAACAAGTCTCCTTTTTCCGGTTTTCTATCAAATGAAATTTTCTCATAATATTCTTGTGGAACAAAACGAGTATTTAAGAAATTTAGTTTTCCTTTTGCAACATCTGAAATAACCAAAAATGGGATGCCAATATCTGACTTAGGCGGTGCTTGATGATCGCCATCAGTCACACTTTTAACATAATCCTCCAATTTGCACCATACCCATGAACTCGGCACCTCAAACGGCACATTCTGATAATGTGGCGTATCGGAAGTCTTTGCAGACTTCTTGCTCCGCTTGATTTTGCCTTCCTTTATCAGTCGTTCTTTTTCAGCCTTGATTCGTTCGAGCAGAACTGATGCAGGTTCATCGTTCGGGTCTTGCGGTACAAGTTTTCCATGTATCGCAAGGTCGAGTATCTTTTGACGTAACGCTTTTGTATCCATCGTCGTATTTCTGTTTGTATTTGTGCAGTTTTGGCTGCACAAATACTATTCATTTTCTTCCAGTTTCTTTAATTCCTCATTTTCTTCAAACTCTTCAATCCATTCCTTCACCTTGGCTTGCAATAAAGCCTTGTTGGGGAGATAGAGTTGATAAGCAGAAGCATAGATGTTAGCATCTTTAGGCAAGGTGAGTTCCACTAGTGCATCGTTCTTCTCCTTACACAGTAGAATACCAATTGTCGGCTTTTCAAAGTCTTGTTTGACATAGCGGTCGTAATAGTTGACATACATCTGCATCTGTCCGAGGTCTTGGTGAGTAAGTTTGTCTATCTTCAAATCTATAAGCACATAGCATTGTAGCAAACGATTGTAAAACACCAAGTCAACAAAGAAATGCTGCTCATCAAACGTGAACCTTTTCTGCCTTGCTTCAAATAGGAATCCTTTGCCAAGTTCTAATAAGAATTGCTGCATCTTGTTGATAATGGCATTCTCCAATTTAGACTCTGAGTAAACTGCATCGGGCTTTAGACCAAGAAACTCTAATGTGATGGGATTCTTGATGATGTCCGATGGTTTCCCAATAGTTTGCCCTTCTTTAGCCAACCGCATTACTTCATCTTTGTTACGGCTCAAAGCCAATCTCTCATAAAGACAGCTTCCTACTTGACGGCTAAGTTGTCTTTTAGACCATTGTTGTTGGGTACATTCTATTTCATAGAAACTGCGGGCATCCGGATTTTCCACCCTCATCAGTATAAGATAATGAGACCATGAGAGAGCGAATGTCGGTTCAGAGATATGTTCCTCTGCCTTCGGATAATCGGCTAACCACTGGTTAGCCTTTTGGCTCGACTTTGGACAACCACTGGTTAGCCCTTTAGAAAAGACAATATAAAACTGCCGTATATTCTTAAGCGTTGAATACGACCATCCATCTCCCAACCTATCAGTCAGACGTTTGGAGAGTTCTTTCAGCACCGCCTTTCCGTATTCGGCTCTTGTTTCTCCCTTTTGCTCATATTCTACTATATATTGTCCGATATGGAACTTAGTAAAGACCTCAGCAATATTGATAGCTGTTGCCACACGTTCCCTTGCCTGCGTGACAAGGTCAACAACCTTTAAGAACAGGTCGTTTATATCTTTATCATTTGTGCTAATATCTTTTCGCATAGCTCAATTTTCTTCAATATTTGCAAGCAGTTTTTCAAGTTCAGTCACCGCTCTACTGATGGTCTGGCTCTTATCCTTGATGTCTGCCATCAGTTCTGCCAATGAACGGTCGTCCACCTCACCACCTGGTTTTATCCAAGTAATGTCAAGACTTGTTTTGTCTCTGGCAATAATTTCATCTACAGGATATTTACGCCAACGACCTTGCGGATTATTTTCTGCATCGTAGGTCTCTACTCGATTATTGTAGCAAGAAACAAAATCATCCAAATGATGCCGTTCCAGTTTATTGGTGGCAAGCGTATGCTTTATATCTGTACGGTAGTCGTAAAACCATATTTCCTTGGTCGGTTGTCCTTTGCTGAAAAACAACACGTTGGCTTTTACGCCTTGGGCATAGAAAATACCTGTAGGTAAACGCAAGATAGTATGCAAATTAAAATCCTGCAATAAGCGTTTACGAATAGTCTCACCTGCTCCAGCCTCAAAGAGAACATTATCAGGAAGTACAACTGCTGCACGTCCTCCCGTTTTGAGCATAAGCATCATGTGCTGGAGGAAATTTAACTGGTTATTCTTGGTCTCTACATAAAAATCCGGGCGGTTAATATCCACCGATCCAGCCGGACGAGTTCCAAAAGGAGGATTGGCAAGAATCACATCTACAAGAGTTGACGGTTCTTTTTCCAAAGAATCCTCACAAACAATCGGACTACGGTCTGTACCAATACCATGCAAATAAAGATTCATGGAAGCAAGCGTCACCACTAAAGGCGTATTATCCACACCATGCAAAGCTTTGTCACGCAAGAAATCACGTTTTTCTTTACTTGCTGACTGACCTTTCATATAATCGTAAGCTGTAAGCAAGAATCCACCCGTTCCACAAGCCGGGTCACAAACCGTTTCCCCCATTTGCGGATTGATACAATCTACTATTGCCTGAATAAGTGGACGAGGAGTAAAATACTGTCCTGCCCCGCTTTTCTTGTCTTGTCCGTTCTTTTCAAGAATGCTTTCGTAGATAGCTCCTTTCACATCACCGTCCATAATGAGCCATTGCTCCTCATCAATCATGGTGATGACCTTTTTCAGATAAACAGGCTTGTCTATCTTGTTTTGAGCCTTCGTATAAATCGTACCTATCAGATTATCCTGCTCACTAAGCAATTTAAGGGTCTCTTCATATTGTTTTACCAAATCCAAGCCATCAAGTACTATCAAATCTGCCCACTGATAACCAGTTGGAATAGCCGACTCTTCTCCAAACATTTCTACATTTTCGGCATCCATCTTCAAGAATAAAAGATAGGTCAGTTGGGTAATATAATCAGTAAATCCAATTCCTTGTCCGGCAAGAGTGGTTGCCAGATTCCATACTTTTTTGGTGAGCGATTGCTCTGTTGTATTATTTGTTGCCATTTCTTTATGCTGCTTTTCTTAAAACTACAAATGTGTAAAGTGAATGAAGTGCCTCGTCTGCCTTCTGCATATTGCCAAACGCTCTAATCATTTGGGCTGCATGGGTAGCATCATCTTCACGAATATCTCTGATAGTACAAGCTCCGTTAGAAGCGATGTAATCCACAATACGACTGATAACCTCTCGCTGTTTGTCAGTTATTTCACGCTGGTTTTGCCCTAACCAAAGATTGAAAAACTGTTTAGAGGTAGTAACTACGCTATCCAATCGTTCGATTTGGTGGAAAGCAAAGCGCACAAGTTGTATGATATTGGTCAATGCATCGCTTTCTTCTTTGGTAATGGAACGCCTTACCACTTTAGGGTTAACTATGGCATAAGAGTTCCAGAGTTGTTTGGATGTAAAATGATTGTTTGCCATTTTAAGTCTGTTCTCCAAATCCTTTAGCATCGAATAGGTTATAGGCTCTCCCTCATTGTTGTAAATGATGCGCAGTGCCTCTATTTCGTCATAGTACTTTTTACAAAAATCTTCAAAAGCCTCTGTCGTATTTTTTGCTTCCTCAATGGAAAACCCTTTGGAGATAAGCGTATCTTCACCCGGCATCAATGTATTGACGAATCCGGCTGCAAGTATAAGAAGGTATTTCCGAGCATCCGCATGATTGGCAAGCGGAGCGACTAGCCCCTTACGTTCATTGTTAGGCTCATCAGTGCTTACAAACAGTGGAAGAATGCCTTTCTCCAGCACATCGTATATTCTAGCAGAAAGTTCCTTCATGTCATCATGAGACAAACGGACAAACTCTTTCCGTTGCGAATCATCCGCCTTGTTGTATATTCGGGCAAGTGTTGCCGCAAGCCGTTTGAGATACTCGTCAGGAATATAGCCATGACTAATACGTTCTAACAACTCCTTTAGAGTAATCGTTTTTGTTGTAGGACCATCATCTATAGGTGCCACTGTTTGCGCATGTTCCGTCACGCCTACCGCATCAACCAAATAAAAACAATCCTTGCTGAATGCGTTCGGGGTAACATTGCGAAGTTGCTCATCACCAATAGTACGTACTCCACGCCCTTTCATCTGAATATACAAAGGCAATGACTCCACATCACGCATGAACATCACCACTTCCAGCGGCTTTACATCTGTTCCGGTGGCAACCAACGTACAGGTGACAGCAATACGGAAATCCTTGTCGTTACGGAATTGGCGTATCAGTTCGTTACTGTCGCCTGCCGAATAGGTAATTTTCTGAACAAAGCGGTCATCAGTCCGTCCAAACACCTCTTTAGCTATTTGTACGATATTTGTAGCATGAGCTTCATTGAGAGCAAAAATCAATGTTTTGGGCAAAAAGTCCATATTTGGTTCACGTTGCGGGTCATTAAACAATTCCGTATAAACCACATCCCGATAGGTCGAAAGGACTAACTTTATCTGTGCCGGATTGATAATACTCCGATTAAGTTCTTTATTTGTATAGATTTTGGTTTCCTTACTACTTACAATCTTAACCTCACCTGTATATCTTGTTTCTTCTTTAAATTTCTCACCCTCTAATATAGCCCCACCCGTTTCTGTGACTTGCGTTTTTATTCTATATACCCGACAATCCACATTCACGCCATCAACAATACTCTTTTCCAATGTGTAGTTAACAATGCAGTTATTATTGAAGAATGCCATTGTTTCAGGGATAGGAGTTGCGGTCAGACCAACCAATCTTGCCGTATCGAAATACTCCAGCACCTTGCGCCAGTTCCCATAAATGGAGCGATGGCACTCGTCTATGATAATCATATCAAAGTAGTCGTGCGGTAAGTTGGGATTAGGAGGCAAGGTTACTTCCTCTATAGGTTCATTCTCGTCATCATCATTATCCTCAATAGTTTCTCCTTTCAAGAATGAGAATAGACGTTGTATTGTAGAAATAACGACATTGCTATCAGAAGGAATAGAAGACGAGCGAAGGCGATTGACCGTAAAGATAGTATTGAAAGCCTCCCCGTTCTCTGTCAGACGGAAAGTTCCAAATTCTCCTTCTGCTTGTTTTCCAAGATTATTTCGGTCTACAAGAAACAACACTCTACGCATTGGTGTATAAGAAAGCATCCGGTAGGCAGCAAGACAAGCAGTATATGTTTTACCCACACCGGTGGCAAGAACCATCAACGCCCGATTTTGCCCGGCACGGAAACTCTTTTCAAGTTCTGTCACTGCCTCATATTGGCAATCACGCAGCCCTTTCTTTTTCAATGTAGGGAGTCCGGCAAATGCATCTTCAATTCCCAGCCTCTTTACCAATTCATGTGGTGTAGGGATATTCATGATCTGCCTGAAACAAGAATCTTGTTCACGAAAATCACAGCAATATAGTTCCTTACCATTCGAAGTGAAGATAAAGGCAATGGCTTTTGATATGCCTGATAGATATTCGGAACACTTCTTGCATATAAGGCTGCTTGCTCGCATACCTCTGAAGCAAAAGCATCCGTTTCTTCACGCTTAGCTTCAAGTACTCCTACTGCTTTTCCATTAATGAAAAGGAAATAATCTGCCTCAAGATTTCCTTTCAATAAACCTTCTCTTATGGCTACAGCCGTACAAGTAGGTTCATAATCCTCCCTGTTGACTACTTTCCAACCAGCATCGGCAAACCACTGGTCTATCTTTATTCTTGCTTTTTCTTCAGGAGTCATGTTCTTGATATTGTAAATTATCGGAAGTTCATAGGCACATCTGCAACAGGTTACAAAAGGAACCAGAACCTCCTAACCGTATTAAATAATTTATTGCAACCTTTCTTTTTTATCGGTTATCAAATCCTTCAAATCAACTTGTAATATCTCCGCAATCCGTTGCAAGGTTTCCAAATTAGGCTGAATCCGATTACAGGCATAGGCATTGACCATACTGAAACTCTTATCTAGCTGTTTAGCTAACCACGTTTGAGAAATACCTTTTTCGGATAAAACAGTCTTTATTCTATTCAGTTTCATTACTTGATATGATTTTATTAGACAAATATAGGGAATTATATTCGATAATAGTGTATATTTGCATTAAGAAAAGTCAGTTCTTAAATGAGTTATACCTCAAAGTAATTGAATTTAGACATATTTATGGGAAAGACAGTAACAACATATCTCATTGATGGAGACCCAAAAGGAACTCAATACGCATTCATTAGCAACAAAATTTGCCAAATGTTTGTCGTACCACGTTCTAATCTCTCTTATTTGAATACACAAGAGAAGTTACAAAAACCTGCATTCTATATATTGCTGGGGGAAGATGAATCAACCAAGCCGCAGGCGTATATAGGTGAAACGGAGAACTTTAAAGAACGTGTAAAAGACCACGATAGCAAAAATCGTTTTGGCAAAAAGCACTCATATTTGTATCGAAAGACGCCGATATGACTAAAGTTGATGTGCAATACCTAGAACATAAAGCTATAGCCGAAGCCAAGAAAGCAAACGCTTTTGTTTTAAGCGATAATAAACAAATTCCTAAAGCCCCTAACCTACCGGAGCATCAACAGGACTCAATGAATGAATTTTTCGAAGATGTGAAGTTTTTGGCATCATTTATCGGTTGCAATATTTTTGAAGTATCACAACCCAAAGAAGAACATCTATTCTACACCAAAGGTAGAGGATGCAATGCAAAAGGTTTCTACAGTTCCGATGGATTCACAGTCCTAAAAGGAAGTACTGTTGCCAAAACAATGGTTCCGTCTTTCAACTGGAAAGAAAAACGAGAAAAGATGCTTCAAGATTACACTTCTACTGAGAACGGAATATTGGTATTGACATCAGATAAAACTTTTTCAAGTCCCAGTACTGCCGCAGATTTCTGTATTGGTAGCAGCAACAACGGCTGGTTGGTATGGAAAGATAAAGAAGGAAATACATTGGACTCAGTTTATAGAAAACAGTTGGATTAATAACATATCAGTTGGAGGCAAATATGGAAATTATCAATCTACTAGACTTCACAGACCGCATCGAGTTGAGAGAATGGCTGAAGGTCAACCATAATCGGGTGAAATCGTGTTGGGTTGTAACTTCACGCTCTAAACAGCCCACATACGAATGTATTCCATACATTGAAGTTGTTGAAGAAGCATTGTGCTTCGGGTGGATTGATTCAACTCTAAAGAAATTGCCAGACGGATGCCTTGCACAGCGGCTTTCACCTCATCGCAAAGGAAGTCATTGGACTGAGTTAAACAAAGAACGTTGTATCAATCTTGAAGACCGAGTACTTATGACAGATGCCGGACACCAAGCCTTTGAGAAAGCCTATTCCTACGAAATAGTTCCCAAAGGCTCTCTTATGGAAGAAAAACCGCATTCCTTGATTTAGCCGAGCTTCGTACCGAACGGAAAATCATTTCTACAATAGAAAGCCCCCATTCGGGAAAAGTCATCGATACCTATCAAATAGTCGAAAGGAAACAGTCTTCGTACCGGTCGCTTCTCCTCCATCGCTACAATCTGCTCACGTCGCAGCAACAACGTTCGCCACCCAATGACCCGGCAAAGCATCCGAGAAACATCCAAATATATCTTTCTCCGGTTGCGTATATTGCTGTCCCGGATAATTATTCAGATCATCGCTCAGAAACAAATCTCCGTGTTTTTTTCAAAACATCCATCATTGAGAGTAAAACAATAGCAATCCGAGCTACGAAGAGATTCATAGCCTAACTCACCAACGAGTTCTGTTTCTTCGATCCAATCAAAATCGGCATATACATATAGCGTCTTCATCGCTTACTCTTTCTTCGAAGCACGTTCCCTTGTCTTCAAACTCAAATTCTGCAAAACTTTTCCCAATTTATCTTCTTTGACCAGCCACAGAATATCATCATCAAGCTGCAGAACATACAGCACTCGCAAGTATATTCCGATTGCTACCATCGGTGCGCCTTTCTCTATTCGGAACACAGTCAACGGGGAACAAGTGCCCGTTCCGCCACCTGAGCCACACTCAAATTCCTCCGCTATCGAGCCAGTTTTATCTGCTCTCCCACAACCGACATCTTCTGCTCCAATTTTCGAGACAACTTAATCCCCATTGTATTCTTTGTCATAATCAACTTATCATATAATATGTAAAAATATTACTTTTTATCTATTTAATGATAGATTGCAGACAAAATCGCAAGACTAGAAGACACAGCAGTATAAAGGCTCTACACTTTTTCAAACGAATCATCCCCATTACACGACATTTTTCCAAACGAATTAAATGTCTATTCTACAAAAATTACCTTACAACATATATTCAAGATTAGTTTACTATTCAAATGAAAACCAACTTTACTTTATCCCCGTATTCCTATATACGTTCAATAAAGTAAAGTCAAAATAAGGGAGAAGAGATGGCTGCACTATGATGAAATAACTTCAATCATTTTTCTTTTGGCTGCAAAACGTAGAGTAACCGAGTGTAAAGATCGAACAAAATACAACTCCGAATAGGACACATAACACTCGCATGGGAACCAGAAAATACCTGTGAATCTATCCTCGATTTTACTACCCTTTTGGGCAAAACGAACTCCGACATACCCTATCTTTGTGAACAAGATCTATCGAAGCCCTAGAAGGCAGTTTTCACCCTTTCTCCCTCTGTTCGAAGAGAAACGATAAAAAACATTAAAACGTCGGTCCTTAGCGAAAAAACAAGTAATTTTGTAAAGTTTCCACCTTTTAAATACAAACTATCGAAAATCAGTCAGCATACGATATTACATTGTATAAAAAATTTATATTAAGATACTACAATATGTCAAACATTATTCTTGATACAAAAATGTAGGGAAGATCAAGGGCCTTTTCTACCTCCCCGATTATCAACGGGGTTATAGATGGACCTCGGAGGAAATAAAACTCCTTCTCGATGACATTTATGAAAGTGCGGGAAAGCCATATTGCTTACAACCAATTGTTGTAAAGAAAAGCAATGAGAGGTTCGAGCTCATTGACGGGCAGCAACGTCTTACAACCATATACCTCATCTGCAAGTATATGGAAGCAAAACTGGGAGATCTATATGAACCTAGTTTTAAGTTAGAGTATGAAACTCGTAAAGAATCAGCAAACTTTACTTGGTAATATTGATCTTTTCGCTTAGAGAGCTGAATATAGATTATTATTTTATCGCATCTGCATACGAATATATAGAGCAATATTTTACAGAAAAGACACAGGGTGAGCGTCGAGAAATGGCAGCTTACCTGACCAAACTCAATGAATATTTCATATCATCAGTAAACGTCATTTGGTACGAAGTGGATTCTGCTGAGAATGGTATTGAGCTATTTGAGCGTCTAAA
>ENA-OQDT01002268-OQDT01002268.1-human-gut-metagenome-genome-assembly--contig:-NODE-2268-length-9984-cov-1.999696_pt1 | contig 9984 bp, 11 predicted proteins | sample MGYA00242786_ERZ504617 | MGnify/ENA primary metagenome ERZ504617 (study PRJEB26092, sample SAMD00036337) | human gut metagenome | host: Homo sapiens | study: EMG produced TPA metagenomics assembly of... | reverse complement strand
AGTGTTGTACTGGCAGCAGGATTAAAAATGGCAGACTTATTTAGTGAAAGTAGGCCAGCAGAGGAATGCTGGCGAATGTACATAGAAAGCCGAGAGAAAAGAAAGATTGAGGCTGTATACAATTACGTATCTATTAACGGCGAATATGCTTACACAAAAATACGCCTTGAAGGTAAGAAAATGCCTTTCGGAATACTTAAGGATGGGCGGTTTGAATATGGCTTGAAAGGAAGGAACAAAAAGGAATTCAGTGCAATATTCGGAAGTGTTCCACGAATAAAAGAAGCCATTGAAAGAAACGAACCGATTTTTATACCTGAGGGTGAAAAGGACGTTAATACACTGGTAAAGAAAGGCTATACTGCTTTTTCATGTGGCGGGGCTAATGATTGGAATAAGAACGTATCAGAACTGTGTACGGGTGCTGAAGTTGTCATTCTGGCTGATAATGATGCTCCAGGGAAGAAACTGGCAGCTGCTATTGAAAAAGATTTAAAAGGAATTTCTAAGAGTGTAAAGATAATTGTTCCGATGCCCGATACGCCAAAAGCAGATATAACTGATTATTTTGAAGAGGGACATACTGTTGAAGAATTTGAAAATTTAATAAGGAATGTTGATGATACAGAGAAGATTTGTGTAGATGTTCAGCAAGATCAGAAGCAGGATACAGGCAAAAAACGATCTGTAATACAAAAAAGCAAGGACGAAGTAGCTGGATGTCCGGCATTAGTCTTTAAATTCCTCGACTGCAACTATGATGAAGATGGAAATGTAAAAAGCGTAAAACAGCTTGTACATAATTTTGAAATCGTCATTGATAAAGACAGTCGTTTCGCCGGAAAAATCCGCCTTAATGAGTTTGCACAACAACCTTACCTATATGGTAACGTGCCATGGGAAAATGAGAATAATTGCAGAGCATGGAGCAGTCATGATGATTCAGCACTGTTTTCACTGATACAGGCTGATTATGGGCTTAAAAGCCGGCAGGACTTTGCAGATGCATTGAAAAATGTTTCTATGCGGAATAAATTCCACCCAGTAAGAGAATTACTGGATTCCCTTACATGGGATGGAAAAGAGCATATAAGAAGCCTGCTGCCGGAATATCTTGGAGCAGAGGATTCTGATTATACATACCAGGTAATGCGCTTATGGATGTTAGGAGCTGTTTCAAGAGTGTATAAACCCGGAAGTAAATTTGATTATACAATCATTTTACAGGGTTCGCAGGGCATTGGCAAGAGTACATTTTTAAAGCAAATGGCAATGGATGATTCATGGTTTAATGACTCCTTGGACAGTTTGGATTCAGACAAGGCGGTGCAGTCCCTTACAGGATCCTGGATCATCGAACTTGCAGAATTAAAATCACTGGCCCGGACTGCAGGAGGCGTTGAGAGTGTAAAAAGGTTTTTGACCGCAACGCAGGATAAATACAGGATTCCTTATGAGCGGCGGGCAGACACATTTTACAGACAGTGTGTATTCGCCGGAACTACCAATAAAGATGATTTCCTACAGGATGAAACGGGAAATAGGCGTTTCCTAATTGTCCAGACAGGCGTTAAGAAACCATCAAAAAGTCTTTTTGTGCCAGAAATCATGGATACAATCAAGCTGGCTTGGGCTGAGGCTGTACATATTTGGAAAAATGAGAAGCCACAGCTGATACTTCCAGAAGCATATATGCAAGAGGCAAAGGAACTTCAAGAGGCAAATATGGCAGATGATGGCAAGCGTGGAATTATTCTGGACTACTTGGAAGGGAAAACTCAGGTGTGTGCTAGAGAAATATGGTTCGAAGCATTGGAAGAAAGCATTTCGCCAAAAAGTTATCAGACATCGGAAATAAACAGTATTATTGCAAAGGTACCAGGATGGCAAAGAATGAAAACTCCACGCAAATTTCCTAAGTATGGAAGTCAGAGAGGGTTTCAGAAGATGTTACTACAAACTGAACCGGAAAAAAACTACAAACTCTTCTGACTTTGTGCCAGTTCCTAAACAAGAACAAATGGAAATACCGTTCGAGTAGGCGATCTTGAAAGAATGTAGTCAACTTTGTAGTTAGAATGTAGTCTGCTCAACCCCAGCATTTATGGGCTTTTCTACAATAACTACAAAAACTACATTCTATAAAAAGAAATATATAAAAGATAATAATATGGGATATAAGAGTATATAAGGAAAACTTTAAACTCTTTGGAACGATTGTAGTTGTAGTTTGTAGTTTGGTTTTGTAATGGATTTTATAGGCGGTAATCCGCCAGAAAGGACAATAATCATGAAAATCATGACACAGGATAAAACACGAGTTTTAAATTTTAAAATGACGTATATCAGTTGCGTGAGCAAGAATCGTATTTGTGAGGGTGATTTTGGTATTGCGGAATATGCAAGTCCAGAACGCGCGAAAGAAGTGTTGAATGATATGTTTCAAAAGTATGCAGCAGGAGAAAAAGCGTATATCATGCCGGAGGAGTAATCATTGGATAATGAAAAGGAATTAAGACAGGTATATGACATATTAACTGCTGCCTGGCGAGCATACAGAGAACATTACCCGCCGGGAAATCCGCAGGATGATACATACTGGTCAAAGCTGGTAGATGATCTTCACAAAATAGAATCGCAATATAATTGCCAGTTGTGCCGGGATATCTTGTGCAATGTTGCGTCAGATCTGGAGCACAAAGCAAAAGTCCTGTATCAGTCAAAGTAACTGACACAGGACCGTATAAAAGGGGTGAGTCTTTCTGTAAGTTATTATACCACAAACAGGACAGGAGGACTCTATACCAATGAGCATCAGAAAAATGAAATTGAAAGATTATGGGATTACGCCGGGACGGGCAGCAGAACTCAAAGAAATGGTAAAAGATAAACAGTATTATTCTTTAGTAATCAAAGCATGCAATAGGGCAAATGAATTTCTTGCCTCGCATCTGGTAAAGAGTTTTACAGAAAGCGTGGGATATCGCCAGATATTCAAAAACAGCAATTCATGTGAACTTCCATGCACTGAAAATGATTTTTATGGTTATAAGCGGAAAGCACTTCATGAATTCGATTTACTGGTGAAATCAGTAGATTTGTAGTAGACGATGCTGGAAGAACCTGACAAAACCCCACATATCACTCTATATGGGAGAAACTTACGAAAACCTACGATTTCAGCATATATAGCCGAAAATATTAGCGTCTTCTCGGATTGGTAACCTGTCAAAACCGTCTGTTTCTCTGTATAGGGAATACATATTGGAAAAACGTGGAGCTTCAGGGTATATAGTGGGGAAGTGTGTTGACAAGAAATTCCAAGGTTTCCGCATATATAGCCGAAATCTTAGTATTTTTTAGTACTTTGATTGCCTAGTAAAACTTAGTATTTTGGCTCATATAGGCGGAGGCTTTCTATGAAAACTTCAGAAAACCTCATATATTTTTCTGTATGGATCATGGAACCTAACAAAAGCTAACATTTTTGTATGTATAGGTAAAACCTAAAAAAACCTTATATTTTTCGGATATAGAGGTGCAGAACTTAACAAAACTTAACATTTATCGGCATATAGATGAAAAAATGTAGGGAGTTTGTTGACACGATTACGCGCGGGTGACTATTCAGAGATTTCGGAGTCCCTAAAAGTCTGGCGCATGATTCCAAAATGAACTTCGAACGAACTTCGAGAAAATGCACTCAGATGTTATCGAACTCCGAGCGAACCCCGAGAAATGACCTTTTAATGAGTCAGTAAATAAAGAGCGAACAGAGAGAACATGAACAACAGACGAACAAAACAAAAAGGAGATTTTTATGAATGGATGTAATGAAAATGCAATTGAATTTATGACTAATGGTACTAAAGCAACATTAACATTCTCTCAGGGCCGGTATAAGTCAGTAATCCGCAAGCTGGCAGAGAAACATCCTGATGATTGCCAGATCGTTGCTGATAACGAGGACGGAAGTATTTGTGCTCATGTTCCGGTAGCCTGGATCCGGATTTCTCCTCCGAAACAGTATACAGAGGAACAGCGTCAGCAGATGAGGGAAAGGCTAAGCCACAATATATCTGAAAATACAGGAGTATGGGAATAAAACAGAGCAAAAATCAATTGTAATGCAACTAAGATAAAGTTGTAAGGGTAAGGGAAGAAAAAGGCTAAATGAGCCGATAAAATAGAGAGAAGAGATGATGCCAGTATTTAATAAAAATCCTGCTGCCGAACCTACGGCTCAATAAAAGACCTATTATGAGAAATACGGTCATGCGTTATTACTGATTTTTACGGTATTGGTCTGATTGAAGCAGTGAGGAAGCAGTGAAAAGTTATAAAAAGGGATATCCACTATTTTGAGGATCCCTGTTATTGATAATGAAGCCGCAGGAAAGCCACACAAAGCCGTGACGAACCCGTGAGAAATGGAATTAAAGTGGCGAGAACTCGGAGTTTCGAACAGGCGAGGAACAGGCGAGAATATCAGATTGAATTGTGATCTTTGCGAAAGGCCAGTTGCCTTTGAACTGTCGATGAACAGTCGAAATAACAAAAAACGCTCAAAAGTGGTAGAGAGCTGTTCTCACAAAATGTGAGATAATATATGTATCACGATAGGACAGGAGATGATATATATGATTTTACTTAACATGTTGATGTTGGTTGCAGTCATGGAATTAGCAGCTATTTATGATGCGGTAAGGGGGGAAAAGACAATGAGACGTATCAGAATGAAGAAAAGTAGAAAATATGAACAGGACAAGCTTCAGGCGGCAATAAATGCTTCTGCCAGACGGGCTCTTGATGATCTGGATAAATCATCCGGGATGTGGCCTACAATGATTGGAGTAATGACAGAACAATGCAGAAAAATTGGACAGGATTGCAAAGAACTTCGGAAACTTGAAAAAGAACTTCAAAAATATGAGGAGAGGGCGATAAATAATGGCAGAGAAGATAACATTTAATACAGGTGCTAAGAGCTATGAGATTGTAGATCAGGATGGAAATGATCTGGGAGTGTTTCGATTTGTTCCTACAGATGTTGGAATCTTGAATAGATACAAAGAGACAGCAGCGTTTTTTGCAAGTGTAGGTGACAAAATAAAAGGGGAGGACTTGGAAGAGATTCTTCCTGAGCTGGAGAAAGAAGCCGGGGAAAAGATAGATTTCTTGTTTGGTGCTCCTGTATCGGAGAACTTCTTTGAAATTACTCATCCGTTTACAATTCTGGAAGATGGACAGACATTTGCCGAACAGATTATCACTGTAATTGGCGGAATCATTGAAAAGGAATTAGCTGAAAGAGAAAAGAAGCAGCAGGAGCGAATTGACAAATATATTGCTAAATACACAAAAAAAGACGAAGCAAAATAAGAAAATATGGGCTGTTCTGGAAACAGGATAGCCCCAATTTATAACTCGGTACTGGTAATTTGAAACTGGTACCCTGACCTCAAATAGTCGGGAGGTAGATAATATGGCAGCTGATGGCTCAATCATCATTGATACCAGGATTCAGACAGAAGGTCTTTCCAAAGGCTTAAATAACCATCAAGGCAGGAATGACAAGAATTACTGCTCAGGTATCAAAAATGGGAGAAACAGCAAAAAATTCATTTCAAAGGCAGATTGCAACAGTTAACAGCCTTTATCAAAGCTATGAAAAGCAGGAAAGAAAAGTTGCTGAATTAAAATCTAAGCTGGATGAGCTGGGTAAAAGCAAAATAGAAACAGAAGAATACAAGCAGATTTCGGATCAGATCAAGGCTCTTGAGACAGATTTTGAAAAAGTAGAATCTAAACAGCGCGAATGGATTGATATGGGATTTCCGATTGATTCTGGGCCTATTAAAGAATTGGATAAGCAGTTGGATGAAATATGGGCGGACATGGAGAGGCTGCAGAACAAACAGAAGGGGATGCAGGTATCCGGCAGCGCGTACATAGATCCTAAATCGACAGATACCTATAAAAATACATTGCAGAAGTACGATGAGGAATCACAGAAGCTGGAACGTACAAACGGAAGGCTGTATTCTTCATACAATAATTTAAAGAAAAAAGTAGAGGAATATCAAAAAAAGAACAATAAGCTTGTTCTGGCAATGCAGAATCTGCAGAAAGCTGCTGCGCGTGTAGGTGCAGTCATGAAGAACATTGGCTCTGCTTTAAAGAGCGCAGGATCAGCCGTAAAAAGCATGGTCTCTGCTATGAAAAAAGCAGTGGAATCTATGCTTAATTTCGATAAGCAGACAAAACGCTCCAAGGCAGGTCTGGGCAAGATGCTGGGAATGTCACTATTGTTTTCGGGCATGTTCCGGGCTATAAATGCTGTTGGTGACGGAGTAAAGACGGGAATTCAGAATCTTGCTAAGTATTCTAATACTGCAAACACAGCAATGTCTTCATTGATGTCCAGTATGACAAGATTAAAGAATTCTTTTGCAACAGCATTCGCGCCAATATTGACAGCAGTCGCACCGATTCTTGTCAAGTTTATTAATCTTATGTCAGATGCGGTTACCCGCGTAGGTATGCTGATTGCAGCATTAACCGGGCAAAAACTTTTACAAAAGCAATAGGTGTTCAGGAAGATTATGCTGCCAGTTTGGATAAGACAGCGGATAGCGCTAAGAAAGCCGCAAAGGAAGTAAAAGGATATCTTAGCCCGATTGATGAACTTAATAGATATGATGATGGCGTAAACAGTGCGGGGACAATCGGCGGGAACAAATATACTGGTCCATCTGCTGGTGATATGTTTGAAGAAGTTCCTATCACAAGTCCTATAAAGGGAATTGCTGATAAGATCCGAAAGCTCATCAAAAAAGAGGATTGGAAGGACTGGGGGCTTATATTGCCAGTGGCATTAACAAAGGCCTGAAGAAAATTTATGATGTGATTAATTGGAACAATGTAGGCTCAAAGATCACAAAATTCTGCGATGCTTTTACAAGAACATTTAATAGCCTGGTTGATCATATTGATTGGGATTTGTTAGGACGTACTGTAGGGGCTGGGATTAATACTCTTGTGAATACTATGAATCTTCTGATTACAGGAATAAATTGGAAGAATCTTGGAAAGAAATTTGCAGAAGGTATTACCGGTCTGGTTCGTGAAGTGAACTGGAATAATCTCGGACAGCTGCTTGGCAACATGTTCATGATTCCCTGGAAGATATTCAGCGGATTTGTTCATAATCTTCCTTATGCTGATATTGGAAAGGCGGTTGCGGATGCACTGAACGGTGTTTTTTCGACTGTTTCATTTTCAGAGATAGGAGATGTACTTGCTACTGGACTTAACGGTGCGTTTACAACTCTTTACAATTTTGCTGTCAATTTCAACTGGAAACAGATGGTTGATAATATTGCGGGCGGAATCAATACTTTTGTATCAAAATTTGATTGGAAAGGAAATGGACAGAAACTGGAAATATTCCTGAACAATTTATGCACTTCTTTGGTTGAACTGGCTCAAAAAACAAATTGGGAAGAAGTAGGGAAAGGAATAGGGACATTCTTAAGCCAGATTGATTGGAACAAGCATCTGTGGCAGGTCATTGAAGCAATCAAAACAACGATTGGAGGTCTGTTGATGGGTTGGAAGAAGGTGGCACAGCCGGTAAAATAGCAGCTTTTCTCGGAAAAGCATTTATTGCTGTAAAGATTGCGGATATAACAGGGATTGGCAGTCTGGTAAAGTTGCTGATTGGAGCAATAGGAAAGAAGATAATCGGATCTGAAGCAGTAGCGGCTCTTTCTGGAAGCCTGACATCTGTACTGGGAAAAGCTGCCAGTGCGGCAGCGGGCGGATTTACTTCCCTTGCTTCATCTCTTGCCCCATTGGTAGGAACAGCGGGATTGATCGCAGCGGTAGCTACGGCGGCAATTGTAGGAACAGAAAAGCTGGCAGGATTTATAGAAACCTTACAGGGTGGAAACGGTGTTCTGACACAGGCGGGTGGATATCTGCATGATTATGCTGGGGCAATGAGTTCCTCGAATGTAATAACCCAAAAGCAGGCAGAAGACCTCTGGAAGTTGATTGAAGCCGATGAAAGTGCGGGAAAATCCAATGCTGAAATGTATGATAGCTTTATTCATAAGTTGGCAGAATATGGCATATCTGCTGAGCAGGCGAAAGCAATACTTGAACAATATGGTGCTCAGGCAGGCGTAACAGGTACCTTCGTAGAAGATATGACCAATAAAGTGCTGGCATTGGGACAGGGATTCTCTGAAAGTGCAGGACAGATTGATCTCTCTTCGCTGAGTGCGAAAGAAGCAATTAGTGTTTTATCGGACACTCTTTATACATTAAGTCTGAAAGGGAACGAATTTAGCGGAACCTATCAGGGAGTCAGAAGCCAGCTTCAGGACACTGGCGGAAGTGCCAAGAGCGCACAGGATGCTTTGAACATGGTTTACACTGCTTTGAAGAATGCAGGTGTACCACTGGATGATCTGAATGCAGCATTAGGGGCAGAGTTCCCGGCAGCAACTACAGCGGTTACCACAGCAGTAGATACCAATATTGTCGGAGCGCAGGAGAAGATTTCTTCTTCTATGGAGACAGCAAAAACAGATGTAGAGAATGCTACATCCAGTATGGCATCCGATACAAAGACAAATACTGAAAGTGTAAAAAGAGATACTGACGATTCGTTTAAGGAAGTAACCAAAACCTCTAAATCTGAGTGGAAAGAATCTTATGGGGCAGTGAAAGACGCTCTGGAAGATATGCAAAGAGATACGTTGGAAGCCATGAAAAATATCATGGGATATATTCAGTCATATTGGGAATCAGTAGTTATTGATACCAATTTAACTTGGGAGACGATGAGCCGAAAAGTTGACACAGAATTATCAAACATGGCAGGTAGTGCGGATATCTACGGAAAGCAAATGGCGGACAATCTTGTTAGAGCTATCGGTGGAGCTGAAACCTCTATTATAAGAAGTTTAAATAACATAATATCTAGAGTGAACGGCATGGTTGGCAACATTAATAATTCTATTGCCGGAATCGAAAGCGGATTTACATTCTCTTATAATGTACAACTTCCAAACGGTGGGCGTAGATTTGGAAATTATCATTTGACGTTGCCACGTGTTAATACAGTTCCTTATCTGGCCAGTGGCGCAGTTATTCCACCAAGGTCAGAATTCCTTGCGGTATTAGGTGATCAGAAAAAAGGCAATAACCTGGAAACACCGGAAAGCCTGTTGCGTCAGATCGTCCGGGAAGAATCAGGAAAAGGACAGGGAGACGGAAATACCTACAATGTTACAGTTAATGCATCTGGCAGAAAATTGTTAGATATTATTATCAGTGAAGCTGAAATGAGGAGACGCAGAAACGGGAAAAACCCATTTGAGTTAGTATAAAGAAAAATGGGACACAGGAACAACTTAAAGTGGAGCAAAGAAAGGAAGAAATTATGCGAACCAGAGAAGCAACTTATGCAGATTATGGATTTAAAAAGGGAGAGGAAAAACAGCTGAAACAGTATTGTCTGGATCTGGAACTGCCGGACAAGCTTCTGCTGTTACAATGTGCGCATGAATGCAATCCTATGGTTGAGGATGATCTCTTCTACAGTATATCCAAGGGCGTGGCATTTCAGGTCCTTGCCAGAAAAGGGATTGATCAGAATTACAAATGCCATGCAGATGTTTATGGATACAAACGAAAAAACACTGGCATTATTCAGATCTGCACTGCAGGCATGTGGAAGATATCCATTTTAGCAATAGAATGGAAAATTAGGTGAAAATATTACAGTACTGCAAGGATATGGGGCTGTATATAATACGCGCGAATGGATAACGAAGCGTGAGGGAAGCGTGAAGAATTAGTATTATGGTGGAAAAAGGTGGAGTCTCTGCCATATACAGTCCCAAAGTAATGACATATTTACTCATGGTTGTTGAGAAATGTTGAAATTTTTATATGTAGCCCCATAACAGT
>ENA-OQDT01002267-OQDT01002267.1-human-gut-metagenome-genome-assembly--contig:-NODE-2267-length-9990-cov-5.114671_pt1 | contig 9990 bp, 5 predicted proteins | sample MGYA00242786_ERZ504617 | MGnify/ENA primary metagenome ERZ504617 (study PRJEB26092, sample SAMD00036337) | human gut metagenome | host: Homo sapiens | study: EMG produced TPA metagenomics assembly of the... | reverse complement strand
AGGTGCTGGCCACCAACATGGATGCCGGGCACTTGCAGCGGGCAATGGAGAACCGGCAGGGGAAAACCCGCTGGCATTTTGGATATACACAGTATTATATGACATCAAAATTGCAGGACGGAACGGTTTGCCTGCTGCAATTTGACTATGCCGTGCCCTACGCCGACCCTGCGCTGCGGGGTGTGCTGCCGGATATGCAGACCGTGCACTGCATTCTGGGCATTCTGCTGTTGGTAGGCGCGGTGGTGTGGAGCACCCACAGGACCGGGCGCTTCCTGACCCGGGAGACCGAAAAGCTGACCGCCGCAGCACAGGCGGTGGCACGGAAGGAGCTGGACAGCGCGGTATTTTCCGGCGCGAAGGTGCGGGAGTACGAGAGCACTTTGCAGGCATTGCAGACCATGGGTGATGCACTGACCGGCAGCTTACAGAAGCAGTGGGCCATGGAGCAGCGGCAGCGGGAGCAGATCATTCAGCTGTCCCACAAGCTGAAAACGCCGCTGACCATCATTGAGGGCAACGCGGAATTGCTGGCAGAGGATGACGATTTGACCGCAGAGCAGAAAGCGCAGGTAGAGTCTATTTTGCAGGGCGCAGAGCAGACCCGCACCTATCTTGGCAAGATCCGCGCCGAGGTGCAGACCCCGCTGCGCTATAAACGGAATGTAGAATGATGACGAAAAAGGCTTCCCAAACGCCCGCAGGCGTTTGGGAAGCCAAATAAAAATGTTTGTTCCGCTGAGAATATCCAGAGCGAAGCGGAGGACATTTCTAATCGTCTTACGCGAAAGGGCTGCTGCACAAAACGTGCAGCAGCCCTTTGTTTGTATTTACTGTTTTGCCAGCTGTTTGTCCAGCCATGCGGCGATGTCCCCGAAAACCTCCAGCTTGTTGGTTTCCACCAGCAGCTCGTGGCGGGCACCGGGGTAGAAGATGCTTTCAATGTTCTGCACACCGGCGTCCTTCAGGCTCTGGATGGCGCGGCGCACGCCCTTGCCCTGCTCGCCCACCGGGTCGGCATCGCCGGAGAGGAAGAGCAGCGGCAGCTCCTTGGGCATCCGTGCCAGAAAAGCCGGGTCGTGCAGGCGCAGGATGCCGCTGAACATACTATAATAGGCGTTCAGCGTAAAGGTAAAGGTGCAGCGCTCCTCCGCCAGATACTTGTCCACCTCGGCCTGGTCGCGGTTGAGCCAGTCGTGGGTGGTGCGGCCCTCCAGCCCCTTATTGTAGCCCATAAAGGAAAGGTTGGCCACAAGGTTGCTGCGGTAGTGCCAGCCATGGAAGGCGGCCAGCACCCGGCAAAGGGTCTTGGCAACCTTGACCAGCGCCTTGGGCTGGAAACCTGTGCCCATAATGATGGCACCGTTCAGCTCCCGGCCATACTCGCACAAATACTGCCGGGCGTAGAAGGAGCCCATGCTGTGCCCTAGCAAAAAGTAGGGCAGGTTTGGGTACAGCTCCTTGGTCAGCACGGTTACGGCGTGCAGGTCGGCCAGTACGGCGCGGTTGCCGTCCGGCTCGGCAAAATAGCCGTAGTCCTCCTTGGTGCGGATGGATGCACCGTGCCCCAGATGGTCGTGGCCGGTGACCAGAATACCCCGGTCGGCCAGATATTCTGCCAAGGGGCGGTAGCGGTCGATATACTCTACCATGCCGTGAGACAGCTGCAGCACCGCCCGCACCTGCCCCTCCGGGACGCAGCGAAAGCCGTGCAGGGTGCGCCCCGGCACGGTGGAGGGAAGGGTAAAGTCGATGAACTGACTCATGAAAGGGGCCCCCTTTCTGCGTTACAGTGCGCTGAGCTTGCGGCGGCAGGCGCTGCAGATGCAGTAGCCGCCGAACTGGATGGCTTGCTCGTCCACCTCGCCGCAGAAATCGCAGCTGCCGGCGGGGCGGTGCTTTTTCAGGACGATGGCGTCCCCATCCACAAAGATCTCCAATTTGGTGTCGGTGTCGAGGTGCATACTAGTGCGCAGCTCCTTCGGCAGAACGATCCGTCCCAGCGAGTCAATGCCGCGAACGATGCCAGTGCTTTTCATAATGTGTCATTCTCCTTCACTATTCCTTATTCCTTTTTAGCAACCACTGACACAATAGGAAAATTGTGCCAGCGCCGATAAGCTTAGTATACAAAAAATAACACCATTCGTCAATGATTGCGTGCGGATTCGACAAAAAAAGACCTTTTGCACATAAAGGTGGGGGAGATTCTCTCCGTGAAAAAAGGGGTTCTGAAAAGCCTGCAGGCTTTTCAGAACCCCTAAATTACAAATAATTCTTTCTCGCCGTCTCAGCTCAGCTCCACAGGGGCTTCGGGCTGGTTCTCCACGCGGGCGCTGGTGCGACCCTCGGGACGGATCTCTCCGGCGGCGACCAGCGAGATCTTGGTCAGAGTGGGGCCTACCAGCTCGTACACCAGCACCGAGAACAGCACCACGTTGCGCACCATGTGGCCGTCCGACAGCTCGGCAGCGGTAGCAGCCATGCCCAGCGCTACACCGGCCTGCGGCAGCAGGGTGATGCCCAGATACTTCTGGATGGCGGGGCTGCAGCTGGTAGCGCGGCAGCTCAGGTAGGAGCCGCTGATCTTACCGGCAGAGCGCGCCACAATGTACACCACGCCGATGAGCAGCACCATGGGGTTGGTGAGGATGGTCAGGTCCAGCTCTGCGCCGGACAATACGAAGAACAGGATGTTGATGGGGGACACCCAGCGGTCCAGACGATCCATCAGCTCATCCGAGGTGGGGCAGACGTTGCAGAACACGGTGCCGGTCATCATGCACACCAGCAGCAGAGAGAAGCCGCAGCGGGTGCCATTGATCTCGAACTTGGTCATGGACAGACCCACGGTCAGCAGCACAAAGGCCACCGAAAGGCTCATGCGCTTGGAGCGGGAGTGGAAGTAGACCTCCAGCAGGTTCAGCAGGTAACCGGCGGCAGCGCCCAGCGCCAGCGAGAGCGCGATCTCCAGCAGCGGCTCCAGCACCACGCTCATGGGGTCGATGCGGCCCTGCTCCAGCGCATTTGCCACGCCGTAGGAGGCCGAGAACAGCACCAGACCCACGGCGTCGTCAATGGCGACCACCATCAGCAGAAGCTTGGTCAAAGGGCCGTCGGCCTTGTACTGCTTGACCACCATCAGGGTAGCGGCAGGGGCGGTGGCGGCGGCGATGGAGCCCAGCGTGATGGCAGAGGCCAGCGAGATGACGTCCGGGCGGGCAAAGTGCAGGGCAACAAGGGCGATATCCACCAGCGCGGTGGTGATCACCGCCTGCGCAATGCCCACGGTCACGGCGCGGCGTCCCATGTGCTTCAGGGCGCTGAGCCGGAACTCGTTGCCGATGACGAAGGCGATGAAGCCCAGCGCTACCTGTGTGAGGATGCCGTAGCCCTCCACGGCAACAAGGCTGCCAAAGCCAAAGCCGAAACGGCTCAGCCCCAGCCGACCCAGAAAGAAGGGACCCAGCAGCAGGCCGGTAAGCAGGTAAGCGGTGACGGCGGGCAGACGCACGGCCTTGGCAGCGCGTGACATGAGCAGGCCGGCGATCAGGGCAAGGGACAGACAGATCAACATTTGTTCCATAATGTGGTTTGTATTGGGTGCGCAGCCAAAGGCCGCAGCACTCGGTTCCTCCTTGTCAAAAAAGTATCGAACTCCCGTGTGAAATCCAGCGCGGGGTCCAAATGGGAAAACGTATCCAGTATACCGGAACAACGGAGGAAAAGCAACCATCCTGCGCGTTTCATACATCTTTTGAGACGAAAAGACAGAAACAGGACGAGAAAGGACGGAATACAAGCAGTTCGGCTGCCGTTTTCCTTTACGACCCCAGCCGTGAAAAAGGGATAGCGGAGCGCCCGCAGGCGTTCCGCTATCCCGAAATATAAAATATGCTCTTAGTTGAACTTGAAGATCTTGCGCAGCTGGCGGTAGGTGGCTACGACCACCTTGTCGCCGCCGGGGAAGTGCAGGTCGGTCAGGCCGCCAAGGTTCACGCGCACGGCGCGGTAGACACCGGGGGTAACGTGATCCTTGAGGTACTGCCACAGCTCGGCCTTTTTGGCGTGTGCCTCGGCGCTGCCTGTCCAGCAGCAGAAAGATGTCGCTGACCGCCATCATGACGGACAGGTAGTGCACCATGTAGGCGCGCAGACGCTTCTGGTCCTTCAGCGCGTCCAGATCCTGACAGTCGATCATGTGTCTGGTGACCCGCAGCTGCTGGTCCACACGGCCGACCATCACGCTCTCGTTCACGCTCTGGTCTGCTCGGCCGATGAAGTAGCGGTACAGGTCCAGATCCATATAGTACATGCTCTTGACATAGGGCAGGGGCTGGTACACAAAGATGTTGTCCACATAGAAGGTGTGCTTGGGCAGCACCATGCCGCACTCACGCAGCACCTCGGTGCGGTACATGACCGAGTGCATCAGCAGGTTCTGATCCGGGCGGAAGCGCCGGACGTGTACCCAGTCGAACAGGCGGTTCTGCGGGAACACATTGGTGTAGCGCACGGTATGGCTGGTGCCGTCCTCCACATGCTCGTACACATAGTTGCAGATCATCAGATCCGGCGCGGTGCCGCGGGCAACCAGTGTGGTCAGGCGCTCCAGCACCTTTTTCAGGGCGTCGGTGTCCAGCCAGTCGTCGCTGTCCACTACCTTGTAGTACAGGCCGGTGGCGTTGCGGATGCCCTGATTGACGCCCTCGCCGTGGCCGCCGTTCTCCTGATGGATGGCCTTGACGATGGTGGGGTACTTTGCGGCGTACTCGTCGCAGATGGCGGGGGTGTCATCCTTGACGGAACCATCGTCTACCAGAATGATCTCGGCCTGCTCGCCTGCGCTCAGCAGCGTTTCGATGCAGTGACGCATATAGGCTGCGGAATTGTAGCAGGGCACGGCAAAGGTGATAAGTTTCTGCTGCATATTATAAATGCTCCTTTTTACGTTGCATGGTCCATGCCGGGCAGTCTGCGGGGTGGCATGGAGATATGTGTTCTCATTATAGCATTTTCGCGCCTGAAAAGCTATCCTTCCCGGGCAGAAAGAGCGCTTATCGCACACTTTTGCGCAAAGTGACGCTTTTTTTGCCAAAAGTATCAGTTTTGTGGTATACTGATAAGGTTTTGAGCGTTCTGCGCGTCAGTGCACCTATATATATAACGGAGGAAACCATGGAAAACCCGCACAGTATCCTGAAAAAAGTTTTCGGCTACGACAGCTTCCGCCCCGGGCAGGAGCAGATCGTCAGCCGCCTGCTGGCCGGACAGGATGTGCTGGCGGTCATGCCCACCGGCGCGGGCAAATCCATCTGCTATCAGGTACCGGCGCTGCTTTTGCCGGGCATCACCATCGTGGTGTCCCCGCTGGTCAGCCTGATGAAGGATCAGGTGGGGGCGCTGGTGCAGGCGGGCGTGGCGGCGGCTTTTCTGAACAACAGCCTGACCGACAACCAGAAGGCACTGATGCTGCACCGCGCCCGGGAGGGCTGGTACAAGATCATCTATGTAGCCCCGGAGCGGCTGGAGATGCCGGGCTTCCAGCGGTTCGCGCAGGAGCGGCAGATCAGCATGGTCACGGTGGACGAGGCGCACTGCATCAGCCAGTGGGGACAGGATTTCCGCCCCAGCTATCTGCGCATCAAGGAATTTGTGGACAGCCTGCCCAGCCGCCCGGTCATGGGCGCGTTCACTGCAATGCAGTCTGAACTGATTCCGCATGCACATTTGTAACATTTAATAACAATACAAGTGCCAAAAAAGCTTATGATCGAATAAAATTTTTTCCATAAATCCAGCTTCCTTTCTGCCTTTTATATTATTGTCTCGTTCTGTAACGATACATTGTTCTTGTTTCCACTTTTCGATTATCTCCTGAATTATATACCTTATCATTCCATTCTGACCAGTTTCCCCATTTATAATAAGAATAAACTACCGTTTTTGATCTGTCACGATAACGATAACCCGTACATGGAACGGAACTGTCCACCCATTTAAACCAACGTCCGCCTCCAAGAGAATCTGTTGCATATCTTCCCGTTCCATGGAACTCATACAAACCTGCACTGCTCCAAGGTGTTGTACTGAACATAACAATGCCATTCCCGATTGTCATATTGGATGCACCACATCCGCCAGCCCACTTATAGCATGAGGTATATACATGCATATGAGCACCACAATTTGGGCATCTGAAATAGTAATATCCATAAATCGTATTCGTTTCTACCTGTCTTGTATCGCTTCCTCCTACTGCCTCTCTCTGCCATGCACTCCATCCGCCATAACTGCCATACTGTGTTGTAGAGCCTGTCCACGTCCAGCCATTCATAGAACTGTTTGTTGATGTTGTTGTCTGTTTGTCCGCATAACGATACTGTACCTTTGTTTCTACTTCTGTATCAAAAGATTTCTCTGCTTTGCTCTCTGACCACTCTGACCACTCTCCCCAGGTATTATTCCATAATTTTTCATATTGTTCAGAAGTAATATTTATTATATTTCCTTTTTTCTGAGTCATCATGCTGTTCTGGCTGAATGAACCATAAATCTGTATATTTCCTGTAACATTCAGCTTACCAACAACACTTGGCGTTGCTCTTTTTAAAGTGACATTTTTACATAAAACTGCATTTTCGTTCGTGGAATTCAACTGCACAGTTCCAAACAAAGAAAGTTCTGTATTATCTGCCAAAAGCATCATTGCCCATTCTGAGGATTCTACTGTCACACGATTCAGTTCAAGTGCAGAAGAGGAACTTTTCAAACCTGCAGCGGTATTTCCTTTGAAATTCATTCCATTTATTTTTGTTTTTTCAGCATCAGAAACCACTCTCAAATTAATGTAATCCTTTACCCCACCATTCAATTCGAAAACTTCTGTTCCAGATGGAATTTCAAGTTTTGTATTATATAATTGTTCACCCGTTTTGGAAATATCCAGTATAATATTTTTTGCACCGGAAGTTACAGCCGCTTTTGCAACTGCTCCATCAGATGCCTTCACCGTAACTTTTTTAACTCCTGCAAATGCATTTTTTCCTAATTCCTTCACGGAACTGGATACATTATATTCTTTTAACACAGTGCATCCTGAAAACGCATTGTTGCCAATTTTCTCAATTGAATTTGCCTCTATGATCTCAAGCTCGTCACAGTTTTTAAATGCATTTTCCGGTATTTCTGTGATATTATCACTTAAACGGATTCCGGCAATGTCTTTTCCTGCAAAAGCCCCGGATTCAATACCAGTTACTTTCACTACTGTCGTACTTCCGTCACCATTATCAACCGGAAGATACTGTGGAATGACAACAACATTATCTGTTCCGCTGTAGCCTACAATCTTACCAGAATCAATATCGACTTCCAGACCGCTCGTAGCGCCTACAATATTATCTACGTATTCATTTACTTCATATGGAACTTCAAATGGTAATACCCCATTTTCATAATCATTAAACAGGCTTGTATTTTTGGAATAATCTATAAAATTCCTTACATTATCTTCTGCAACACTGTATGTATACACACCATAGGATCTCGTTGCCATATCATAAGTGACAACTGCAAATACATGCAGTGTTCCGGCACATACAACCCGATAATATCCGGCAGGTGCTCCGGCATTCGAATATTGCATCGTTGTTGTTACTGTATCTTCCGTAGAATAAGTAAATGCAGATGCATATTCTCGTGATTTTGTTTCCGAAGTCTGCATTCCTTCTGTCTGGCTCTGCATACACCCCACGGTATTGGAAACACTGTAATCTACAGAATCACTGATTTTTTGTCCCAGAGACTCAGAAACACTTCGACTGCCACTCATCTGTGCTGCTTTTGAGTAGCCTGTATTTGTGTTCCAGTATGTTTGATTTTTTTGCGTATTGGTCGTCTCATGCTTCACTTCTGCACTGATTTCTGTTTCCAGTGAAGTTGTTAATTTGCCACCTAATGTCACTCCTTCCAATGGAATTCCCACACTCGCTTCGCCTGTTACGCTCTCTTTTAAATCTGTATTAACCTTTCCCGAAATATTCTGACTGTTTGTTGTTTCTGTAGAACCACCCCGTTCTCTCGTTGTATTCATTGCGTCTGAAACAGACCAGGCATTTGAGGCATTTTGAAACACTTCCGATGATACTTCACTTTTATGTGATTCACTCTTTGTTGTGGTCTCTCTCCAATCTTTAGACAAGCTCCAGGAAGATGACCTGGTGGTCGCTTCTGCTATGGTTTCTGCTATATTTTTTGCTGTTCCCTGCTCAATTTTTTTACTTGTCTCCACTGTTTTTGTATAAGTTACACCGTCTGTCTTATTTCCAAGATACTCTATCTCATACAGGGGAACATTTTCAATCGTACCGATTTCATATGCCATTAAAATTGTATGAGATGCTTCATCAATATCTATTACTGGTTTTCCAAGTTTTTCTGCCGGTCTGGTCTGATTTCTCTTGTTGCTCCAATTCGCATGCAAGGTAATATTTCCCGTCGTTCCTTTTGGAATCGTAGTATACAGTTTACTGTCTGCATCGCTCCAGCCAAGGAAATTATACCCTGCCAGATACGGCTCATTTAATGTAACACCCTCATCTGTTGTATAAGTGACTTCTTTAACCGGACAAAGCGGAGAATCAAACTGTACCTTATAGGTAATTTTTGTCCAGCGGGCATACAGTTTTTTATTTCCTTTATCATTCGCTGCAATTTTCTTTATCTGTGTTGCCGTGGAACCTGGTGCATCATACCATCCCTCAAATATATATCCTGCTTTTTCCAGATTTTTTAATTCTATTGTTTCTCCTGATATATAACTGTCTGGGTTCGGATTTTCTACACCTGTTGTTTTCAGATAATCATCACTGCCATATGTATTATACTCTATTGCATAGCCTTTGATTTTAGGGATTTCTTCCTGTTTTACTAATATTTTACCGCATACTGCACAATGTGAGCCTTCCGTCAGTCCAGCAGAATCTTTGGTTGCCGGAACTGCTTCATCTACAACAACCTGATGATCTGTAAGATCAATAATAATCTGCTTTGCAGAAATTTCAAAACTTCCTTTTTCATCACTATAATATTTCTGACATTTACTGCAATACCAGTATGCAATGTTTCCTTTTTCTATGCAGGTGGCTGCTTTATAATCCACGCGTTGTAACGTATGCGTTTCTTTATCCGTATTTGTCCCTGGTGCTAATTCAACACCATAACCGCCTGCTATGTATCTTCTCAAAAGGATAACATCGGTTGTATTACATTTTCCATCACCATTCACATCTGCTGCTGCCTCATTGACTGATACGTCATAACCACCGGCTATATATCTTCTCAAAAGAATGACATCGGTTGTATTTATTTTCCTATCATTGTTCAGATCACCTGGTATATAGTCATTTACAGAAATAACCGTATTGGAAACCGAAACATCGATTGGATTCAGTTCTGTATTTACAATATCTCCATTTACATAAGAAAGTTTTACTGCAAGTTCTGCGCCTGACTCAACATCCTTGCTTATCTGAAATGACAGATTCAAAATCTCTCCGTCCTGAATATCACCATCTGATATTTCCTGTCCATCCCAGATAAATTTACACGGCGATGTTAATTTTCCCGGTTTTGTCATTACCAGACTGGAAAATGCTTCTCCACTCTCTGCACTGACAAGTGTAAGTCCTGAATCATACTCCAGCTTTAAAGTTGTTACACTCTGCATTATACTATTTCGCTATAAGTCAGATTATCCGCGCTCTGTTTCTTTCTCCCATTCCGGTTCTCTATTCTGCCGCAAAATACTGTCAATGTTCCGCTTGATAACGTCATATTCCTTGACCTGTTTTTTCAGCCTGCCATAATCCGCATAAAGAGCTTCTTTCTGCGATTGGAGCTTTTCATATTCACTTTGCAAGGCGGTGGCGCTTGGGAGCTTGCCGCCGATCTGCACCGCCTGTAATGCTTTTACCGCCGCTTCATGGA
>ENA-OQDT01002265-OQDT01002265.1-human-gut-metagenome-genome-assembly--contig:-NODE-2265-length-9999-cov-4.023501_pt1 | contig 9999 bp, 9 predicted proteins | sample MGYA00242786_ERZ504617 | MGnify/ENA primary metagenome ERZ504617 (study PRJEB26092, sample SAMD00036337) | human gut metagenome | host: Homo sapiens | study: EMG produced TPA metagenomics assembly of the... | reverse complement strand
GTTTCCGTGGAATGCTTTTGTACGTAACGGATGATTTGTCCTGCTGCTTCTTTTCCAATGAAATAGCTGTATTCATAGTCTAAAATATTGGTTGCGAAATAGCCGTCTTCAGAAATGTAGATCACCCAGCTATAAACACCCAGCGTTTCCGAGGTTGCAGTGAAAGCGAGATAAATACGATTTTCTCTTTCAAAGAAATCACTTGTATTATCAAGTTTTGCATCACTGCGGCCCGCAAGGATCTGCCAGATCTCATCATCATTATCCAGCAAAAGTTCCTCTTTTTCTTCATAATCCTCACATTTTGTTACATGGTTCAACTCTATATTTTGAAAAAGACCATACAGTTCCAGCAACTTCCCTAAAGTATTTGGAGCAATGCTTTCATCAGCTGCATAAACATAAAATCCGTCTTTATTCCCTGCAGCAATCATCAGTTCTTCTGATATTCCATTAATCTTCCGCACCTCAAATGTTTCCGTATATTTTTCTCCGGTATCAGGATCAAGGCCTTCTGCTATACAGGAGTCAATCTCATCCCCTAGTGCATCTGTGTGGATTGGATCCTGGCTTTTCACAGTAAAATGTTTTCCATTAAACTTAATAGCAGGATACTTTTCAGCTGCAGTCTTGTATTTCCATGGCCATTCTATGGCTCGTTCTGTTTTAGAAACATGATATTTATATTTACTTTCAGCTGTTGCATCATTCTTTAAAAGCTGTGGGACCAAAATACCTACGATTACAAATAGGGCAAGACAAGCGGCTGTCGTTATCCATTTGGTTACAGGATTATGTCTTTTCTTTGGCGGAATTTCCAGTGCAGCGGTAATTAGATCATCATCAATATAACCGATGGCATCTGCAATTCTTGGCACGTTCATAGATAGTTTTCGTAGCATGACTCTAAATCACTGTTTAATAGGGTGTTTTCATCAGCCATTTACAGCAATCACCTCCTGGCATTTTCGATTGATGAATTGCGAAATTACTTCTATCCGATTCTATCTTAACATTAATGGAATTCCTTTACAAGATATCAGAATTCAATAAAATATCTACCACACATTATTCATACATTTTCCTTTGAATGTTGATCGACTGTACATATTGCATCAATTTCTTTTAACTTCAATTCTTTTCCGACATAGTATCGTAAAAATTTGTCTTTTAATACATACTTATCATCCCGAAATACAACCGTGGCAGGCTTATCAAAATGTCCACGTTCTTTATAATATTCAATCATAGAATCAATTTTCTTTTCTGCTGGCCTATTCTTTTTAAAACATGGTGGAACTTCAATTTGATTTATAGGAATGCTTCTTATCCCATCAAAGTATTCTGGTTGTGTCGTTGTGATTTTTCTGTGCTTTTCATTTTCACTATTTCTAAGATAAATCTCTGCATTCTTTATATCCATTTCAATTTCATGCTTTTCTGATTCAGATAATTTCTCTGTAGCCGCAATATAAAAAGCACATTTTTCATCTTGCACACACCTTTTTCCTACATTTTCAACACAGTTAATATTATAGCACTTATTTTTCTTCTCTTTGTATATACAGGATATCTGAAGTAATAGATTGCTTGATTGTTGTCCTGTTCAAGTTCATTCAACACTTGCCAAAATGTCGTAGCAAATGCTGAAGAAAGCTGTCGAATCAAAAAGGGGCGTGGACAGTGCTTTGACTATCCACGCCCCTTTATCGGGCAAGAGTATTCGATTATGTAGACCTCCTTCTTGGGGAGGATGCTAAAAAGGATAATTTCCTCATAGGCGGCCATCTTTTACTCTTTTATTAGCTGTCTGTAACTGTTCTGTTCAAACATTGGAGAGATTTTCAGCAAGCATCATAAGGGCCAAAAAACTCTTTTTACTAACAGCATGTTCCATACGGCAGGCATCATCCATAGCGGTTTTTTCATCCACACCGAGGCTCGTCAATAAATCGCAAAAGATATTGTTACGAGTACACTCATCTGATTCATTTTCATTGACTTCCTTTGTCATACCTGTCTGCATTGTTTTCTGCTTCCCGAAGCTCTATCGATGTACCGTCTGTGCTTCAGACAAACGATAGAACAATCCCTTTTGATTCAGAAGTTCCTCCGGCGTTCCCGTCTCTGCGACGCGACCCTGTTCCAAGACAACAACCTTATCGACGTTTGCAATCGTCCGCATACGGTGCGCAATAACCAGTACAGTTTTCCCCTGCAGCAACACGGACAGTGCCTGCTGAACCAAGTTCTCATTCTCCGCATCCATGGAAGCTGTGGCTTCGTCCAAAATAACTACCGGCGCATCCTTCAGGATCGCCCGGGCGATAGAGATACGCTGCCGCTCGCCTCCTGAAAGGGCGCAGCCATTCTCACCGATATTGCTGTAATAGCCGCCAGGCAGACGGGAAACAAACTCCTCGCACTGAGCTGCCCTGGCTGCCGCCAGCACTTCCTCATCTGTCGCCCCCGCCCGACCAAGGCGGATGTTCTCCATAACGGAATCGTCAAAAAGGGTCACATCCTGAAAGACGATGGCATAATTCTTAAACAGCGTTTCCGGCTCCACAGTCGTCACGTCCACGCCACCCAGCAGTACTTGACCGGCATCTGCATCCCAGAACCGGGCTGCCAGACGGGAAACAGTAGATTTTCCGCTGCCGGAAGCGCCTACAAGCGCAGTGATCTGCTCCTGTTTCGCTACAAAGGAAATCCCATTGAGTACAAGCTCATCATTGTACGAAAAGGAAACATCCTTAAACTCAATGTCGTACCCATTGTTCTTACAAACAGGCTGACCAGTCTGCTCCACTGTCGCTTCCATCTTCTTCGTCCGCTCAATGCTGACAAATGCAGAAAACAGTTCCGCCATCAGCATAAAGCAGGAACCAAAGGGTTCATAAACACGGCCTGCTACCAACAGATAAAGAATAAACATATTGACGGACAGCATATTTTTGAGCTACCAACAGACCTCCAACCAGCAGAACTGCCACCAGCCCAAAGCGTACTGTCAGCTGCGCCAACGTCACAGCAGTACCTGGAGCCAGCTCATTACGAAACGCACACTTTACCACATAATCCAGTTTTTTCTCAACTCCATCCAGGTATTCCTGTTCCAGACCGGCGGAGCGAAGCTCCTGTATGGTATCCAGATATTCCTGCACCCCATCATAAGCGGCACGGTGAGCGTCATAATTGCGGCTTTCCGCTTTTTGTCTGGGCCCTTTCTGGCCGCTATCAAAATAAGCGTAGCTACCGGTACCGGCAGAACAATGCACAGCCCCATGCGCCAATCCATGATCAAAAGCCCCACGGACACAATCACAAACATAATGACTGTTCCAAAGAGACTGGGAACTGCATTGGAAAAAATTCTTTCCAGTTTAGAGCAGTCCCCCATCATGGTTGTTGTCAGATCAGACAGATCACGCTGACCGAAAAATGCCAGTGGGAGTCGCCGCAGCTTTTCCGCCAGGGTAATTCTCCGGTTAGCGCTTTCTTCGTAAGCCACTTTATAAGTCAGGTTATACTGAACCCATTGGGTTATGAAGATCAAAAGTAAGAGAACCGCCGCCATCAGAACTATCACTCCTGGCTGCATTGTCAGTCCAGTCTCCCCGCAGAGCCTGTTCAGAAGTCCCATGGTCACCAGCATCAAGAGGGAAATGGGAGCCATGATGCACAAATGTCCTATCGTAGTTGCCACAATCCCGTGCTTTAATTCCCGTTCCCCCTGATCGCTTAATGCGAATAATTTCTTCAGCATGGTTTCACCTCCTCTTTCCGGTCAATCTTCCAGGCGATTGCCTGATTGTAATCTGCCCACATATGGGCATACTCGCCATTCTTACCAAGCAGTTCCTGATGCGTTCCCTGTTCTACCAGACGCCCTGCTTTCATTACCAGGATCTGATCCGCATCCTGAATGGTGGACAGCCGGTGCGCAATCATAATGACTGTTTTTCCCTTTGTCAGTTCCTTCAGGGCTGCCTGAATCTGTACCTCATTTTCGGGGTCGGCAAATGCCGTGACTTCATCCAGAATGATGACCGGTGCGTCCTTCAGAATTGCTCTGGCAATAGCCACCCGCTGTACTTCCCCTCCGGAAAGATAGACGCCTTTCCCGCCCACGATGCTGTCAATGCCCTCCGGCAGCTTTGCCAGAATATCATCACACTGTGCCAGACGGGCTGCCCGCAGGATATCTTCCCGGCTGGCATTTTTGCAGCCGCCGCGGATATTTTCCTCCAGTGTTGTTTTCAGTAATTTGGGATTCTGGAAGACAAAAGCAATCTTTCCCATGACTTCCTGTCGGGAAATCTCAGAAAGTTCCACGCCGCCCAGCGTAATGCGCCCCTCCTGCACATCATAAAAGCGGGGGACCAGGGTCCCGATGGTGGTCTTGCCGGAGCCGGAATGTCCCACCAGTGCCGTAACGGTTCCGGCTTTTGCTGTAAAACTGACATCTGAAACCGCAGGCTGTTCTCCTGTGGGATAGGTAAAGGTCACATGCTCAAAGCAAATGTCGCTGCCCTGTGCCATTTGCGGCTCCTGTGCCTCTGACTGCTCTCTGGCAAGCAGAATTGTGTCAATCCGCCGCATAGATTCCATAGCCTGCATCTTATAGTTGCTCATGTACATGATCTTGTTGAGAACAGATGCGCATGCAGGTGCAAAAATCAGATAAAACAGGAAATTCTCTATAAAGGCAGTCAAATCTCCCGCCGAAGTCATGCCGATGAGTGCGGCAGGGATCAGCACAAGAAAAGCGGCATTGACCACAGTATTGAAGCCCACATATCCGGGCTTGCAGGCCATAGTAAAGGCCAGTGCGTCATCCCGATAAGCATTGATTGCTTCCTTGAAGCGCCGTATCGAATGTACCGACTGTCCAAATACCTTGATCACGGAGATTCCCCGGACATACTCCACCGCCTCGTGGTTCATTTCCTCCTGAGCGTCCTGATAGCACTTCATGAAATTCATGGTTTTTTCGCCCATCATTGTCATCTGGCAGGCAAAGCTTGCAAGCATCAGAACGATCAGTGGAAGGCCAATGCGCCAGTCCATAGCCAGCATCAGCACAAGGCTGGCAACCGTCGTGACCTGAGCGCTCACCAGATCCGGCAGCTGATGGGCAAGGTAAGTCTCCATTTGGGCGCTGTTTTCATCAATGATTTTTCTTAGCTTTCCGCTGGGATTTTCCTCAAAATACCCCATTGGCATCCTGGACAAATGACGGAGCGCTGCCATTTTTAAATTCTTTTCTGTATGAAAAGCTGCGGTATGGGAGCACATAAGTGCCGCAAAATTAATGATCAGCCCGGCCAGTTCCAGCGCCAATGCCCACACGCCCCACTGCACCAGGGACGAGATAGCAAAACCTCCTCCGGTCAGTCCGGTTAAAAGCGCACGGGCCGCAAAATAAACACACACAAACGGTCCCAGAAGGAGCAAGGCGCTGATGCCGGACAACAACTGCGCAGCGCCCAGTAGGGGACGATGCCGTCCTGTAAACTCCAGCAGGCGCGGAATACCGGTTTTCTGCGGCTTCTTTGTCTGCGCATCCTCGCCAAATACCTTCTTCATATAAATCACTCCTCTCTCATCAAGCGGTATAAATTTCTTTACTTCCCCTGCGTGGATATGCAGAATATGGGTCGCACAGCGCAAGATCAGCTCCGGATCATGTGTCACGATCAGGGTACTGGCTGCCTGTTTATTGGCTGCACGGATCAGCTCCGCTGTCCGCAGCAGATTTTCTCCATCCTGACCGCTGGTCGGCTCATCATAGAGCATCAGTTTTCGCTTCATGCAAAGAGCTGTTCCCAGAGAAAGCCTTTGTTGCTGACCTCCGGAGAGGGAGCCAGGGTGACGGTTCTCCATACCATTTAAGCCCAGCGTTGTCAAAACCTCTTTGCCCTTTTCTTCTGACAGTGCCGGATTATTCAAGGTCAATTCACCCAATACCGTATCGCTGAACAGTTGATGTCCTGCCTCCTGCATGACCAGGTAGACCTGCTCCGGCAGCTTTTTATGCGCGATCTTCTTGCCGTCGATCCGTACTGTACCCGTATGCTTCAAAAGACCTGCCAGGCAAAGACTGAAAGTGGATTTCCCGGCACCGTTTTCTCCGATCACCGCTACGATTGCCCCTGACGGTATTTCTAAATGCGGCACATTCAGTACCTGACGCATCTGGCGGCTAAACTGAAGCCCATCTATTTCCAGCCCGGTACTCTTTTGTTTTATCAGCCCCATATCGGGCCTCAGCTCATAAAGCTGCTCCCGCTTTACTGCCCTGAGTCCCAACGCTTTGCGCTTCTCCAGCGAAAGATCTGCCGCTGCTTCCGGCGTAAATTCCTGCCTGATCCGGCCATCCTCCAACAGCACATAACGGTCAGCGATTCCCTCCAGATACCACAGCCGATGCTCTGAAATCAGCACAGTTCTTCCTTCATCCTTCATCATGCGGATCAACTTCTGCAGTTTTCGGATGCTCTCCATATCCAGATTAGAAGAAGGCTCATCCATAACGATGACCGACGGTAAAGCCGCATAAACGGAGCCGCAGGCGATCTGCTGTTTCTCGCCGCCTGACAGTTCAAAAATATTCCGGTCCATCAGCTCCTGCAGGTTCAGACGATAGGACACCTCCTCCAGACGCTTCTTCATCTGCGGGCGGGGGACATTCTGATTTTCCAGATTAAAAGCCATCTCTCCGGTCGTATCCAGATGGAAAAACTGGGTACGGGGATTCTGGAAGACACTTCCCACAATCCGGGACGTTTGGGACAACGGTGTCTGCTGCATTTCCTGTCCGCCTACAAGGACATTCCCCTCCAGTTTCCCGGCATAAAAATGAGGGATAAGACCGTTTACCAGGCGAAGCATGGTCGTCTTCCCACATCCGCTTTTCCCACAAAGTACCACACATTCTCCGCGTGATGCCTGAAAGCTTACATCAGACAGCACCTGCATTTCATTTGCTTCCCCATTCTGATAAGAAAAGGAAACATGATTCAGTTTGATCAAAACATCTCCTCCCTTCCTCAGAAACAAAGATTCCAGAACAGCAGTCCGGCAGAGACAGCTATTATACACCAATCCAGAGCCTTCATCTGAACCTCCGCATAACTGGTTCGCGGCATATTTTTGTCAAACCCCCGCGCCATAACAGCAGCTGACATCTCATCCACGATAACCGAGCACTGCAGCAAAAAGGGAACCAGCATATATTCCATCATCTGCAGCGGACGACGAAGAACATTTTTCCATGTCAGCGCCATCCCTCTTAACCGGAGCGCCTGATTCACCATCTGCCATTCTTCCTGGATAGTCGGGACAAAACGGAGCATCACCGCCAGAGGAATGATGACCTCGTTTGGCAGATGCATCTGAGTAAATGCACTGATATATTCCCCAATCCTGGAAGTCTGTGTCACAATATAAAAGGCTGCAAACATCGGTAAAATAAACCGGCAGAAATGACATGCCAGCATGATGATATTCTGCAGTATCCCTGACAATCGCGGTGCTAGAAACAGATCGCATAAAAACATAACTGCAAAGATAAGACCGGTATAAAAAGCCCTCTTCCATTTCTGGCACAGAAGCGTTATCCCCACACACAGGGCAAGAAGGACAAATTCCTGCGGATGTGTCAGCCCGGAAAATGCCGAAAGGCAGGCGGCAATAAATACCGCCAGCTTACTTCTCGGATCCAAAAGACCACTGGAAATCTTTTCGCGGTTCACGCTGTAATACCGGCTTTCACAAAATGTTTTTTCAGGATCTTTCTTCCAAACAGACCGCCAAGCAATCCGCCCACCAAAGCCAAAGCAATCAGCACAAGAACAATCCAGCTGGGCGTCAGCTTATCCAGCGTTGCGATATATTCTTCTCCATAGTACCCTGCACAACTTTCTAAGAAGGCGTCCTTTGCCAGAATAAGGGCAAAGAAGGGACCCATAGAAGTCAGGTTGAACACACAGTAGCTGACTGCCAGCGCACCTGCGGATTTGCGCCTTTTTGCGGTAATGAGTTCAGCAATTAATCCCCATACAACTGCAAAAATCAGCGGATAAATGGTTGCCATGGACGTAATCAGCCCCACCAAGATCGCCAGCACCAGGATCGCACCGGTGCGCGGCACCTTGGTGGCATACAGCATATACACAGTTCCCAGTATGATGCCGGCAATCAACGGCGTTGCCAGAAAGAGGATTGGAACAATGGTCAGGACTGAAGACAACACCGTGAGCAGCACTAAATAAATTGCGCCAAAGGCGCCTGCGGTAATTAAATCCTTTGTTGTAAGTTTTGTTTTCATATGTATTTCTTTCCTTTCTGTATTTTGAGTTAGTCTATGCTAACTTAAACATATTACCATGTGAAAGATCCTTTTGCCACTCCGAAAAGCCATGCCTTCTGCAAAATGCTCCAAAAAGCCAAAAAATGACACCTCCATCCGGAAGGTGTCACTATGATTTTCTTCTACTTTTTTTCCTTTCGATAGGCACTTGGTCTGCAGCCTATCACCGCATGGAATGCCTCTGAAAATTTGCTTGGATTCTGATAACCCATTTCCAGCGCAATTTCGCTGATTTTTTTATCTGACTGGCGCAAAAGCTGTGCCGCCCGATGCATTTTGTAACTACGCAAATATGCGTAAGGTGATTCGCCATAAATTTGCCTGAATCCATCTTTTAACTGTGTCAGACTTAAATTGTGCTCCAATGCCAGTTCCTTCAGATTGGTCCGGTGTTCCATATCCTGTACCAGATGCTCCCTGACATGCTTGATCCGCTCCACAGTCACTCCCGAAATATAGTCCTGGTTCTCCTCAAAAAGAGTTTGTCTGAATTGGAAATGATAAAGGAGCTCCAAAATCTTCAGTCGCAAAAAGGGCAGAGACGGACGATCCAGATGTGTATACAGTTCCTGATATACATGCTCTATTTCCGCATTGCGGCGAAATACCGGGGATCTTGATTCAAGAGAATATTTCTCTGTGATTGCCTCCGCACTGATTTGAAAGGCCTGAAGCTCCGGTACATCCTTCATGACCTCCGGAAACAAAATAATAGTGGACCCATAAAAGTAGTTCAAGGGGAAGGAAGACGCGATTGGCGGGTGCATCTGGCTGTTCAGGGTAATATCGCCTTCTCCCAAATAGAGATAATTCCGGCTGTCAAACGCACATTCAAACCGCCCCTTCCGGCAATGATTGATCCCGATTACATTCTGCTTTTCACCGCTTCGGAAACAGCTCTCAGAAGAAAAATCTACAACCATGAGCTGTACTCCCGGAAAAATGTCATACAGTCACATATCGGCGGTGCCATCCTTTACCTGAAAATCCACATAGGTCACAAAGGATTCCTTCCCCGGTATTTTTTTGTCCTGTCTTAAATAATTCAATTTCTCCATGGCTGACGCATCTCCTATGACAAAGCTGAATGGCAGTTTATATCTATCCTATTTTCTCAGTATTACCAGCTTGTTAGAAAGGTTTTTAACAGGCTGTATCCATCCCAGCAACTTATAGACAGGATACAGTTCCTTCATCCCTTCGACCAAACTCACATCCTCGATCCATGTAAGCCCCGACACTATGCTCTCCAGTTCCTTACCGCTTTTCAGGCCCCAGGTAAAGCGAGCCTGTCCATTATCCAGCCGGTAGACCCGTGTATCCAGGCCACAGGCGATATTAACAACAGTTGCATCCGGATGTTCCTCTAAAAAGGCACCCACCATCTGATCCAACAGAATGGTGCGGGCAATCACACCGCTGCTCATGGCAGCATCCTTCTCCGCCTTGGAAAAGTCATAGTCCAGCTGCTTCACGATCTCTATAGCCTTCGCATCATAAAATTTATGTTCCATTCTTCTGAGAATGGGCCGCCCCGGGCAAACAGAGTCTGCAGCATGGTTTCCGGGACACCTATGAATCTTTACTTTTTGCCATATCTGTCATGTATGAGTGCCCCCCTT
>ENA-OQDT01002264-OQDT01002264.1-human-gut-metagenome-genome-assembly--contig:-NODE-2264-length-10010-cov-8.157847_pt1 | contig 10010 bp, 13 predicted proteins | sample MGYA00242786_ERZ504617 | MGnify/ENA primary metagenome ERZ504617 (study PRJEB26092, sample SAMD00036337) | human gut metagenome | host: Homo sapiens | study: EMG produced TPA metagenomics assembly of... | reverse complement strand
AATTATTTCAGTGACCTGATGAAAAAAAGAAACGGGAATGCCTGCCCTGAAACACATCCAGCAGAAAAATGCTCGATGTCGCTAAAGAGCGGGTATTCAATACGGCGAAGTCCATAAGTGAAATATCCTATGAACTTGGATTTCCATATCCGCAACACTTCAGCCGTTGGTTCAAGAAAAATGGCCGGGTGTACGCCCAATGAATACAGAACCGCAAATTAGCTTTATTTTTTATTTTGTGAATGACTGACCAGTAAAACACCGGATATGACAAGTATGGCCGAAACCGGTTTAATTTAAACAGTAAAGAAAGTACATCAGATACAGTTTCTATATCAAAATCCATGAATAGATTAATGCTGATGCCAAGAGCGTTTGTGATTTTCAGTAATTGATCCGGCTTTGGATTGCGAATACCATACTCATACTTTTTGATAGTAGCCGGATTTATGCCGGAAAGATTTCCCAACATTTCTTGTGATATTCCACGTATATTCCGATAATATTTGAATTTTTCTCCGACAGTCATAGTGTTTCTCCTTTTTGTGCTTTGTGGGTATAGAGATAGTTTAGCACATTGGGACACATTTGTGTATAAAAATTTATGAAAAATACTTGACGAACACAAATGTGTACTGTATAATACGAATTACAAGGAACACAAAAGTGTACTAAGATTAAAGAGGAAAGGAGAAATGAATATGGAGAATACGATGAAAATGTATATTACCGCAGATGAAGTTGCTGAATTACTCGGAGTATCTAGAGGGTATGCATATAAAGTTATTCGAGGACTGAATGATGAGTTGAAAGCAAAGGGATTTCGAGTGATTTCAGGGAAAGTGCCAAGAAAGTATTTTCAGGAAAAATATTATGGAATGGTTGTTTAGAAGAAAGAGGGGATGAAGATATGCCGGCAACAAGAGACGGAAAATTATGGCGCAGTCAGTTTTATTATAAAGACTGGCAGGGAGTACGCCGCAAAAAGAACAAACGAGGTTTTAAGACAAAAGGAGAAGCAGATGAATGGGAAAGAAACTTTCTTCAGCAACAGCAGAAGAATCTGGATATCAGTTTTGAGAATTTTGTAGAAATTTATTTTGCGGATATGGAGAACCGTTTACGGGAAAGCACGATTATTAATAAGCGATATGTGTTTGACTTGAAAGTAACTCCGTATTTCAAACATAAGAAAATGTGTGAAATTCAAACTTCAGATATCAGAGCATGGCAGAATGAGTTGATTAAAAAGGGATATGCTCCGACTTATCTGAAAAGTATTAACAATCAGTTGGCAGCGCTTTTTAATTATGCTGTACGCTATTATGATCTGCGTGATAATCCTTGCAGAAAAGCAGGAAGTATCGGAAAGAGCAAGGCTGATGAAATGGATTTTTGGACAAAACAGGAGTTCAAAGAGTTCTTGCCATCTATGGATAGTAAGCCTGAAGCAAGAATGGCATTCCTGCTCTTATATTGGACTGGTATGAGAATTGGAGAATTGCTTGCTTTAACTTATGAAGATATAGACTTAGAAAAACGTTGTATCACGATTAACAAGTCATATCAGCGTTTGAACGGTAAGGATATGATCACGCCGCCGAAGACTCCGAAAAGCAATCGTCAAATATCTATTCCGCCATTTTTAGCGGAAGAATTAAAAGAATATTGCAGTATGTTGTATGGAATAACGGCAAATGAAAGAATGTTTCGATTTACAAAATCATTCATGGAACATGAAATGGTTCGGGGGATAAAAGAAACAGGTGTTAGACGTATCCGTCTGCATGATTTAAGACATTCTCATGCGTCATTGTTGGTTGAAATGGGATTTCAGCCATTGGCGATTGCAGAACGGTTGGGGCATGAGAAGATTGAGACTACCTTGAACACATACTCACATTTGTATCCCAATAAACAAGCAGAATTGGCAGAGAAGTTGGAAATTGCCAATGGAGAGGAGTAGCTATGAACGGAGTACACAAATACCCAACAATCAGTTTTCGTATTTCCCCAAGAGAGAGGGACGAAATAGAAGCAAAAATCAAAGCGAGCGGTATGCAGAAAAAAGATTATTTTGTACGTTCCTGCATTTATAACAAAGTGTGCGTAGTCGGGAAAAAAGAAGTGATATATCAACTGGTTGAGGAATTACAACTTATGCAGTACAACATTGCGGAAATCCTAAAGCAATTTGAAGAGCAGGAAATCCTGTTATCAGACGAAGGATTGGAGCAGATGAAAAATGACTGTCTGGATATGCTGAAAGCCATTATATGGATGTTAGACGGAGCAAAGTATCTTTGGCAGGGAACTGAAAAAAGTCCTGACAGCGGCAACTGTTAGGACTTACGAAAAATCGGATAACCTTTGTTATCAAGATATTTACAAAATCAGTATAACAGAGGTTCTCCGCAGAAACAACAGAATTTTTGAATGGAGGACTTTATGGAAGAACAGAAAATTGAATTAAAAATTATCAATATGGCAGATATTCAATCGCAGGAAATTGAATGGTTGTGGTATCCGTTTATCCCTTATGGGAAATTGACAATTATTCAAGGCGATCCGGGAGATGGAAAAACAACACTTGTATTGAATCTTGCAGCCAAATTATCAAAGGGTATCGGACTTGATGAAGATATGCAGGTATCAGAGCCTATGAATATTATTTATCAGACTGCCGAGGATGGATTAGCAGATACAGTTAAGCCAAGACTTGAAGTGGCAGATGCTGATTGTGAGAAAATTATGGTTATTGACGAAAGCGAAAAATCTCTTTCTATGATAGATGAACGTTTGGAACAGGCGATTGTTCAAACCAATGCACGATTACTTATTTTAGACCCGATACAAGCCTATCTGGGTGGCGGAATGGATATGAACCGGGCAAATGAAGCAAGAGATATGACTAAGAAATTAGGACTTTTAGCAGAGAAGTATAAGTGCGCGATTATCCTAATTGGTCATATGAATAAGGCTGCCGGAAACAAGGCGGCATATCGAGGAATGGGTTCGATTGACTTTTTTGCAGTAGCAAGAAGCGTTCTTTTAGTCGGCAGAATAGAGGGACAGAAAAATACAAGAGCAGTTGTGCAGATAAAGAATAACCTTTCCGCATTCGGACATTCAAAGGCATTTGAACTGACGGAAGAAGGCTTTCATTGGCTGGGCGATTATGAAATTACGGCAGACGAATTGTTGGGAGGAATCACCCCGAAAGCAAATAAAAAGGAGCGGGCAAAACAACTCATTTATGAACTGGCAGAAACAAACAGCGTGGTAAAAAGTGAGGATATTGTTAACCTTGCCGAAGAAAAAGGAATTTCAAAACGAACATTGGAAAATGCGAAAAAAGAGTTGGGTATTAAAGGAAAACGGATTGGAGAATCATGGTATTGGAAACTTGATGAAATCGTGAAACCGTAGATAAGAACGCAACAATGCAGAGTGTATAGAAATTGCAGAGACGTAAATGTAAGGTTGCAAAAACTAAAGACATTGCATTGTTGCGGAGTTGGAAAGAAGAGCGTATGAAACAAATACAGATACCGGAGCAGTTATTTATGGAACTTGTAAAATTTCATTTGCTGGATATGGAAGAAAATTTACCAAGTATAAAACAAGGATTAGAAGCGAAATTGGATGCTTTGGTAATGAGAGATTTATATTCAAAATACAAAACTGCGCCCACAGAGGAAGAACGGGAACAGGCGAGAAAAGAATATTTGGACAAACGAGGAGTGCCGGAGAAATTCCGGTGGTAATTCTTCTTTGATGATAGAAACAGGAGCGTCACACGCACCTGTAAATAACAGATAAGGCAGGAAAGGAGTGTTGCGGATGTTGAAGCAGCCGGAAAGAGAAAGCAGAAATGTGAATGCTTTATTTTATGAGATGGAGGGCAGACAGATACAAAAAATGAACAAGGTACTGGCAGACGTGGAACTGACAAAAGCAGAGGAAAAAACTCTGATATGGCTTGCCGGATGGGAAGAAAGTACCGTAGAACATCTGCTGTCAGTCATAGAAAAAGCAGCCCGAATATGGGCAGATCAAAAGGGCGGATACGCCCATAAATATAAGCGTAAGTCCGAGAAGTAATCGGATTTTGTTAAACAAAACAAGCCCTCGGCGCTTGAGAGCGAAATACACCCATCGCACAAACTTTGTTTATGCTCTGTGTATTTCGCCCTGCCGGGAGCTGTACCGCCAACAGGCGGATAAGTTCGTAAACAGGTGCCTATGCACCTACTCACAGCAAAGCTGGCGAGAGGCAGGGAAGGAGGATGCTTATAGGCAGACATTCATTTATCAGACAAAGTAAGCTGTCCGATGTGGCAGGGCGTATTGATTATATCTCCAATCCGAAACGACAGGAGTATCTCTATGAGACCTATCAGACAGAAGGGGCAACACCGGAGTTTTTGAAAAATCTTGCAAGAGAAAATCAGTTGGATTTTAAGGCGAGCGGATCGGCAGGGAAATGTATCGAAGGGCGTGAGTTTATTATTGCACTTCCCGAAAGTTTTGTTCAGTACAGGGCAGGTGATGTGGTAAGACTTTTTACGGAAACTTTCCATAAAAGATATGGTATGGAGTGTAGTGCCGCCCTTCATCATAACAAGACAAAAACGAATTATCATATCCATCTGGTATTCAGCGAACGGAAAATGTTGGAGCAGCCTGAAGTGAAGATTGCCACTCGAAATATGTTTTATGATGAGCAGGGAAAACATAGACGCACGAAAAAAGAGATTTTAGACGAGCAGGGAAATATCCGAGCAGGGTGCAGCATTATCTCGAAAGGGGAAGTTTATGAAAGTCATATCTTCACAAAAAAAGAGGAATGGTTTAAGGACAAATCATTTACTAAAGAAGTGAAGGAACTGTTTACGGATACAATTAACTGCTATGTAAAAGAAGAATCAGAAAAACTTTCTGTATTCCAGCAGGGAGGTGTTTATCTAGCAACGAAGAAAATCGGAAAGAACAATCCGAAGGCAGAGGAGATAAAGGCAGACAATGCGGCAAGGCAGGAATGGAATCGGACAGTTGATGTGGCATTAGTCGAGGGTGTTCCTGAAAAGGATATTTTGAAAATCAAGCAGGAAAAAATCACAGACAAAACCTTGCGATCTATTAGGAAACACGGTTGGCTGCCGGATATGTTCCGTCTGATTATCCGAGGTGCGAAAGACTTTTTACAGGAAGTAATTTTCAAATTTAAACTACCGCCAAAACCTGTGTCAAAGATTGATTTACAGGAGTGGAAAGATATGCAGAAGGTTATGTATGAATTGCAGAGACAGTCCATGGAGATAAAACGCACACAGCAGGATATTTCTTCTTTGAAAAAGCAACTGTCAGAGTTACGAGGGTTCTTTAAAGGCAAAGAGCGAAAATCTCTGGAAGGGCGAATTGAACTGTTAGAGGATTTGGAAAAGCGTCTGCACAGGAGTATGGAGCAGATCGTAAAACGTGAAGGGTATCCAAATGTGCAATCATTTCAGAAGGTCTATAACAAGGCAAAAAAACTGATTATGGAATACAATGAAGAACTGCGAGCATGGAAAAATCAGACGGAGCAGAAGAAAGAAAATCCGTTAGAACAGCCGAAAAAAGCAAGTGTACTGGAAAAACTACACCGCTATCAGCAGGAAGGCAGACAGCAGCCGAAACGGTCAGCTAAGAAAAAATCTATGGATAAAGAACGATAAGAAAGGTGGAAACGATTATGAAGAAAACAATATTTGAAGAAATGGGCGGCACTTATATCAGACATGGGGATTATCTTATCCCCTGTCTTACCTTGCTGGAGGAAGAAGAAAGATTTATCGGTGTATGGGGACAAAGACATAAACGCTATTTGAAAGAGAATAAGAGAGCAGTTTATATTATATTGCTTACAAGCGGCAGGCTGAATAGTTATCTTGCAGATATAGAAGAACAGGCACAGGAACGCTTTGAAAGGATTGTAGAGAAGATGAAGCAGGAGCAGGGGATTACAGAACAGTTAAAGGCAGAAAATCAGATGGAATGGGTAGGAAGAATGAATAATGTGCAAGCGTGTGCGAGGGAGAGTGTGGAGAAAGAGATTATATATGTATAAAAAGTTTGTGGCTGTATTGTCAAAAAATACGGCCACAAATTTTATGCTATTCATCTGAAATTTCAATAGTGTTATCGGAAACAATACTATCCCATATAACTTCTTCAATGGTTTGAAGGCATTCATTTGTATGTTTTTTCGATGTCTTGTCCCCAAAAAGTGAATAACGGTATAACCAAGAAATAGGAGTTTTTTCATCAGTTTCAAAATCACGGGAACGATTACGTTCAATTTTTTTTGATCCAGTAATCGGGATTTTTTACCTTTTTCAAGACGGAGCTTTAGAATTTCCCAATTTTTTCCATGAAAAAATTCACTATCACAAAAAATAGCGATTTTGTATTTGGTAAGAACAATATCAGGAGAGCCGGGTAAGAATTTATAGTTTTTACGATACCGATATCCTTTATGCCACAGTGCTTTTCTGAGTTGGAGTTCGATGGAGGTGTCCTTACTGTGGATTTTTTGCATATTTTTAGACACGATTTCAGGGTCACGAGACATAGATATTTTCACCACCTTTGTATAAAACATTTTAACAAGTTGAATAAAAAGATACAAGTATTAATAGCTATATAGTATGAATTATTTGATTGACGATATAAACGTTATGATTTATACTGGTGAAGTAAGAGTTGATTAAAAGACGAGGTACCCGAAATGACGATTTCTGAACAAATCAAGGTGCTGTGTGTGAGGTCAGATATTAGTGTAGCTGAGCTTGCACGGCGAATAGGGACAACACCACAGAATTTTAATGGGAAAATGAAAAGAGAGAGTTTTACCATAGCTGAACTAGAAGATATAGCAGGTGCGGTAAACAGTTCTTTTGAAAGAAAGTTCGTATTAAAAAACGGAGAGAAAATTTAATGCATAAAAATATAAAACAGAATGATTATAGTAGATATGCTGCTAATAGAGATGTTATTTCTTTGTTTTCTGGAGCAATGGGGTTAGATATTGGACTGGGAAAAGCAGGTTTAAATATAGTGATTGGACAAGATTTTGATGTAGCGTGCGTGAAAACTATGAAAGCTAATGGCCATAAGGTTTTGGGTGGGGATATTAGAAAAATACAGCCACAACAACTGCTAGATATGACAGGATTATCAGTAGGAGAACCATTTTTGATTTGTGGGGGACCGCCATGCCAGCCTTTTTCAACTGCAGGAAAAAGATTGGGGATAAATGATCCTAGAGGAAGTTTATTTATGGATTTTATTCGTATGATAGATTACATACGACCTCGATTTTTTGTAATGGAAAATGTAAAAGGAATTATGTCATCACCGTTAAAACACGTACCTTTATCTGAAAGGGATGAAAGTGACCCTAAACAAAAGTTAGGTACAGTGCTTGACGTAATTCTATCTGAATTTGACAAATTAGGATATAAAACGGTATATGGAGTACTTGATGCTGTAAACTATGGCGTTCCGCAGTTTAGAGAGAGATTTGTATTAATTGGGAGTCGTGATGATGAAGAAATATTTCTGCCAATTCCAACACATTTTCAGATGCATCAAGATAAGAAATATCAATGGCAGACAGTTAGAAGCGCAATAGAAGATTTGGAATTTAAGAATGGAGAATGTGCAACATTGAGTGAAGAAAGGTTGAAATTCTTGAAAATGGTTCCAGAAGGTGGAAATTGGCGAGATTTGCCAGAGGATATTATTCCTATTGCAATGGGAGGGGCATATAAATCAGGGGGAGGAAAAGTTGGATTTTATAGAAGACTATCATATGACCAGCCTTCACCAACAGTAGTTACTTCCCCGGTTCAGAAGGCAACGATGATGTGCCATCCGACACAGAATAGGCCGTTAAGTGTAAAAGAGTATGCAAGAATTCAGCAATTTCCTGATAACTGGGTATTTATTGGGACAACAGCGGCAAAATACCGTCAAATAGGTAATGCTGTTCCGGTAGGATTAGCTGAAGCTATTGGGAAAACAGTACTTTCTGTAGCTGATAATACAGCTGTGGTTCAAACAAAACGCTTTAGAGGTACAAATGTACATAATAAAATTAGAAATGCAATAGAATTGGGAGGAAGTTTATATGCCGTTAAATAATTTATATGATGAACAGGCGGTGATTCAGGCGATTGCATCTGCATTGGAAACATTTTATGGAACGTTAATTGAAAAGATAGATGGATTAAATATCCAGAAGGTAATGAGACGAAAAAATCCGTATTTATATCGTGCAAAAGCTATGCAGAGTGCAAATGAAATTGTGGATTCAGTACTTACCGCATTTGTAAGTTCAAGTGAAGAGACCATTTTTGGTAATTGTTTTTTTGAACCGATTGCTATTGCTGCAAGTGGCGGGAACAAAGCATTGGCAGAAGGTATTGATATTATGATTCAGAATAATGAGACTAATACAATTTCTGCAATTGCTGTTAAAAGTGGGCCGTCCGTATTCAATGCAGACAGTAAAAAACGTCAGGAGCAGAATTTTACAGCTGCTTCTAAATTGGCACAGCAAGCAAAAGCAAGATATGAAGCATATATCGGCTATTGTTATGGAAAAAAGAAAGAATCCGGCAGAGGAAAGCCTAAAATGTATCAGGAACTGGCTGGGAAACGTTTTTGGGCGGAATTAACCGGAGACGAGGAATTTTATATAAAGATTATTGGATATATGGGAACTATGCCAGAAAAGTATGTTGCTGATTATAAAGAAAGCTATAACAGAGCAGCCAATAGGTTAGTTAGAGAGTTCGCAAATAGTTTCTGCCGGGAAGATGGAAGTATAGATTGGGAGAAATTGGTGGAATTTAATTCGGGAGATTGATTATTTACAGGAGGAGCACAAAATGTGCGGTATTTAGAATGAAAAAGATAAAACTGTATTCCTTTTTTTCAGGATGTGGATTGTTAGATTTAGGTATGGAAGAGGCGGGATTTGATATTGCGATGGTTTCTGAAAAGTATGAACCATTCCTTGAAGCATATAAATATTCGCGAAAAAAGATGAAAATAAAGGAACCAGAACATGGGTACTTCAATGATGATATATGTGATTATTTAGAAGAAAATTCAAAACTAGATGTTCTTATTGAAAATGACAAAAAAGATAGCATAATTGGATTTATTGGTGGGCCTCCATGTCCTGATTTTTCAACCGCTGGAAAAAATAAAGGAATTAATGGCGACAATGGTAAGTTATCAAAAACATATTTTGAACTCATTTGCAAAGAAAAACCCGATTTTTTTATTTTTGAAAATGTAAAAGGCTTATGGCGAACAAAAAAACATAAAGAATTTTATGATAAGATGTACAATAAGATGAAAAAACAAGGATATTACTTATTGGATAAATTATTGAATTCTTTAGAATATGGCGTACCACAGGAACGCGAGCGTGTCATAATGATTGGTATAAAGGTTAGAAATCAAAAGGATAAAGATCAACTAAAAGATATTGTGAAAAATTTCAATTGGGGAATACGAGAGTATAATGTTTTAGAAACGATTCGTAATATTGATTGGCCTGATACGGAGCCTTTTAGAGAAAATTTCCGTGACACAACCACCACAGGATATTATAAAAGAATTAACAATACAATATTGGTTTGATAAAAATGATGTAGAGAATCATCCTAATTCCGAAAACTTTTTTCAACCCAAGGCGGGATTGGCAAGAATGCAAACTATTGAAGAAGGAGACTGTTTCGAGAAAATCATTTAAGCGATTTGCATAGATGGAGGTATTCTCCTACTGCTGCATATGGAAACAATGAAGTACATTTGCATCCATAATAAAGTAAGGAGATTAAGCATTGCAGAAGTATTGGCAATTCAATCGGTGCCTCCTGAATTTTGAACTTCCATCAAAATATGGTCTTTGACTGATATGTTTAAAACAGTTGGAAATGGTGTACCTG
>ENA-OQDT01002263-OQDT01002263.1-human-gut-metagenome-genome-assembly--contig:-NODE-2263-length-10013-cov-3.615618_pt1 | contig 10013 bp, 13 predicted proteins | sample MGYA00242786_ERZ504617 | MGnify/ENA primary metagenome ERZ504617 (study PRJEB26092, sample SAMD00036337) | human gut metagenome | host: Homo sapiens | study: EMG produced TPA metagenomics assembly of... | reverse complement strand
CATTCCCTGATCCTTCAGCAGATCAGCCAGTGCCTGCGTGTCATCCAGTGCATCGCCTCGTAGGCACCCTGACCGGCACAGAGGATCAGGCTGTTCTCCTCAGCCTTGGCCAGCGCAGGCTTGTTGGCAATGCCGTTCTCCTGCAAATAGGCAAGGGGAGCGCAGCGCAGCACCATGTCATCGCTGTCGGTGCCCCAGAAGCGGGTCAGGTCGTAGATACCGCCCATACCCACAGCACCGGCAAACAAGGTGGGACGGCGCAGACGGCAGTGGACGGCGTGGTAAGCGCCCAAGTCTACACCGGCAGTCCAGATCCGGGTGCCCTTTTTGGCGTTGTTCAGGGTCAGAATACGGGGAGCAAGCTCAGCGGTCAGGTAGACGAAATACTTCTCCTGCAGCTCGGCGCGGCGGCGCTGGGGCAGATCACCGTTCAAAAGGCCTTCGCCGTCCATGGCATCTGCGCAGAACAGCTGCACCTTGCCCTCGTTCAGCAGCTGGGCAATGGCGTCGGGCATTCCGTTGTTCTCCCAGTCATAAAAACGGCCGCCGCGGGCGGGCAGTGCCAGCACCGGCACACCGGCATGGCCGTACACCTTAAACTCCATCTCACGGCCCAGAACCGTGCTCCACTCTTTGTAATAGGTACCCTGGATCATAAATCAAGCACTCCTTATTTTATCATTCACCGGCCCGGGCACAGTCGCTGCGCACCGGTGCCGGATTTGGAAGCTATAATCAGACAAACTGGTTGCGCTGCGGGTCGTAATCGTAGCCCACAGTGTGCAGTTTTGCGCACAGACCGGCCTTGTCGGCCTCCAGATCTTCGCACAGCGCATCGAGATCCTTATACTGATCCCGCAGTTTCAGGTTCACCACGCTCAGCAGCATGATGGGATCAACAGGCAAAGACATTTTATTCCTCTCCTTGCGGCAAATAAAAAAGCCGGCCACTCGACAAAGTGACCGGCCACATACACCAAATTAGACAGCGCGGGTAACTTTGCCAGCGCGCAGGCAACGGGAGCATGCGTAGACATACTTGGGAGAGCCCTCCACGACCGCCTTGACACGACGGACATTCGGCTTCCAGGTACGGTTGGAACGGCGATGAGAGTGAGAGACCTTGATACCAAAGGTAACACCCTTGCCGCAGCATTCACACTTAGCCATGGTAATTGCACCTCCTACAGTGAAGTATGGAATCAAAATAATCAGCTTGACTATTTTACCAGAGATACAAAGAAAAAGCAAGTCTTTTTTTAAAATTTTCCTGTAGCTTTTTGCATTCCCGGTGCTGTGGGGCTTGTGCAGGACACAAAAAAATAGTATTATAAAGAAAGAAATTCGTTTTGACAGGAGATTTACATGACCACACAGGCAACCTATTATATCATCCGCGCACTGGTGGCGCTGGTGGCCATCCCGTTCCACGAGGCCGGCCACGCGCTGGCAGCATGGCTTCTGGGCGATGCCACCGCCAAACACGAGGGGCGTCTTTCGCTGAACCCCTTTGCGCACTTTGACCTGCTGGGCACCCTGTGCATGGTGTTTGCAGGCGTGGGCTGGGCAAAGCCTGTGTCCACCAACCCCCGCAACTTCAAAAACCCTAAGTGGGGCATGGCGCTTACGGCACTGGCAGGCCCTGTGGCAAACCTTGTGCTGGCTTACCTTGGCATGGTGGCATGGAAGGTAATGTACTACTGGGCGCCGGTCAATAACGCTACCATTTACATTGCCATGTTCCTGCGCTATCTGGTGCTGATGAACGTCAGCCTTGCGGTGTTCAACCTGATTCCGGTGCCGCCGCTGGACGGCAGCCGCATTCTGCTGGTGGTGCTGCCGCAGCGCATCTACTTTGGCCTGATGCGGTACGAAAAATATATCATGATCGTCATGCTGGCAGCGGTTTGGGGCGGCTTTCTGGATACGCCGCTCTACTACCTGAATAACGTGGTGTGGTCGCTTTTGGGCGCAGGCACCGGCTATATCGATAAGATCGCCTACACCGTTTATGCAAGCAGCCTTGGGGCGGTGATCTGAGTGGCAGAGGAATTGACCTTCCATCTGGAAGATTTTGACGGCCCGCTGGAATTATTGCTGGCTCTGGTGGCCAAACATAAAATGGACTTGCATAATATCCCCATCCTGCAGCTGATCGACCAGTACACCCGCACCGTGGAGCAGGCTGACCCTGACCCCGAGACCGCCAGCGCCTTCATTGAGATGGCGGCGCATCTGGTGGAAATGAAAAGCTTTCTGCTGCTGCCCCGCAGCGAAGAGGGCGAGCGCATGAAGCAGGAACTCACCGGTCAGCTCATCGAGTACGACCAGTGCCGCCGCATGGCGGCTCTGCTGCGCGCAAAAGGAGAGGCTGCTCCGGTATTCGTGCGCCGTCCCATGGAAGTGGAGTGGGATAACACCTACGCATTGCACCATGCCCCGCAGATCTTGGCGGACTACTGGCAGGCGTTGGCAGGCCGCACCAAGACCCGCCGCGTGCCTACTCAGCAGCAGTTTGAGCCGCTGGTCACCGCGCCCATGGTATCGGTCACCAGCCGGGTGGTGTACATCCTGCGCCGGATGCTGGGTGGCACTGTGGCAAAAATGGAGCAGCTGTTTTCCCGCAGCCAGAGCCGCAGCACTAACGTAGCTACCTTTCTGGCGCTGCTGGAACTGGTGCGCGGCGGACGCATCGCGTTGGACGACCGGGGAGCGCTGACCATGCGCCGCACCCGCCCGGAACGCAATAAGGAGAACCCATGAACCAGAAACAAACCCTTGCCGCCGTGGAGGCTATGCTTTTTGCCTGCGGCGACCCCATAGGTGCTGATAAGCTGGCACAGGCGGTGCAGCTGCCCCAGTCCAGCGTGGATGCCGCACTGGAGACCCTGCACACCCGCTATCAGCGGGAGGACAGCGGCCTGTGTCTGCTGCATCTGAATGCCCGGTGGCAGCTGGCTACCAAGACCCAGTGGGCAGACTGTGTGCGCCGCGTGCTGGACAGCCGCCGCGCTGTGCCGCTTGGCCCTGCGGCCATGGAGACCCTGACCGTCATCGCCTATAATCAGCCGGTGTCCCGCGCCTTCATTGAGCAGGTGCGCGGCGTGGATTCCTCCTCCAGTGTGTCGGGCCTGCTGGAAAAGGGGCTCATCGAGGAAGCCCGGACGTCGTGGATCTGCCGGGTCGCCCGGTCAGCTTCCGCACCACCGATACCTTTTTGCGCGTGTTCGGCCTGTCCAGTCTGGCAGACCTGCCGCCGGTGCACAGCGATGCACCGGCAGATGATCCGACCGAAAGTGAGGGCTGATCCATGGGCATGGTTCTTTCCGCAGTGGGCGCTTGTCTGCTGTTCATCCTCAAGGTGGTGGGCATCCTGCTGCTGATTTTGTTGGTGCTGGCGGCGCTGTTGCTGCTGTGCCCCTTCTGCGCGGATGTCTGCTGGCAAAACGATACGCTTACCGTAAAGGCCGGGGCACTGGGCACACTTTTCCGGTGTTCCAATACCCAAAGCCGGAACCTCCCGCCCAGCCGGAGGAGCCCAAGGGCTTTACCGGCAGACTGAAAGCAAAATTCCGCGCATGGCGCGCGGAGCGTAAGCGCAAAAAAGCTAAAAAAAAGGCTGCGCAGCCCGCAAAGCCCAAAGCTGAAAAGCCGCCCCGCCAAAAGGCAAAGATTACGCTGGATGTGATCTGCACCATGCTGCGGGGCGTGGGTACGCTGCTGCGGGCAGTGTTTGGCGCGCTCCGCTTTACAAGGATTTCGGTCTGCCTTGGTGTGCGCGGGGACGACCCCGCCGCAGCTGCCCGCAGCTACGGCAAGCTGCAAGCGTGGCTGTACCCGACCCTTGGCGTGCTGGACCATTTCTTCTTTCTGGAATTTGACCAGCTGCGCGTTCTGCCGGACTTCGGCAGCGCCCAGCCTACTGTGCAGGACAAGGTGTCCTTCCGGGTCAGCGCACAGGCGCTGTTCATCGTCATTGCCGCTGTGCGGGTACTGTACGAGTTCTGGCGTAAAAAAGTATTGGACATTTTTATTTGAAGATGATACACTAAATCTATCTCAGAATGCTTTCCGGCGGCCTGCTGCCTGCACGGATGAATAAAGGAGAGTTGTTTTATGGCAGAGCATCCTATTCAGGGCCTGATGAACGTTACGATGGAGAAAATTCACCAGATGGTGGACTCTAACACCATTATCGGCAAGCCCATCACCACCGAGGATGGCATCACCATCCTGCCGGTGTCCAAGGTGAGTTTTGGTTTCGCCTCCGGCGGTACCGATTTTAACGGCAAGAACGCTGCCAACAAGGATCTGTTTGGCGGCGGCTCCGGTGCCGGTGTCAACATTCAGCCGGTGGCATTTCTGGTCATCAAGGATGGCTGCGTGCGCACCATCCAGCTGTCGGATAGCTCCAACAGCATCGACCGTGCCCTGACCATGCTGCCTGAGCTGGTGGAAAAGCTTACCACTCTGGTCAAAAAGGACGCCAAGGCACCCGCAGAGGAGCCCAAGGCAGAGTAACCTTTTATACAAATCAAGCCGCAGCCGCAGATCTTTTGGTCTGCGGTCTATATAGCCGCGCACCGTGCCCCGCAAAAGCAGGGGAGCGGTGCGCATTTTGAGCGCCGTGAGGCGCACAAGGAGTAATATTATGGCAGAAGAACGTATTCAGAAGATCATGGCCGAGCAGGGTCTGTGCTCCCGCCGCGCCGCCGAGCAGATCATTGCCGAGGGCCGCGTCAAGGTGAACGGCCACCCGGTCAAGGTGGGCGACAAAATGGACCCCAACCGTGACGTGCTCCATGTGGATGACGAGCGCATCTACATCCAAAAGAATCAGCAGTTGTATTATCTGGCGCTGTACAAGCCCCGTGGCTATGTGACCACCGCTAGCGATGAGCTGGGCCGCAAGACCGTGATGGACTTGGTCAGTGACATCCCCGCCCGCCTGTACCCGGTGGGTCGTTTGGATAAGGACAGCGAGGGTCTGCTGCTGATGACCAACGACGGTGCCTTTGCACAGGCCGTCACCCATCCGTCCGGCGGTATCTCCAAGCTGTACCGCGTTACCGTGCAGCCCCGCGCTGACGAGGCCACCATCCTCAAGCTGAGCAGCGGCGTCGTGCTGGACGACGGCACCAAGACCATGCCCTGTGCCATCAATGTGGTCACTGACGAGCCTGGCCGCACTGTGATGGAAATGACCCTGAAGGAGGGCAAGAACCGCGAGATTCGCCGGATGTGCGAGAGTGTGGGTCTTGAGGTGGTGCGCCTGAAGCGCAACGCCGAGGGTGTGGTCAAGCTGGGAATGCTCAAGCCCGGTACCTACCGCGAGCTGACTAAGGCCGAGGTGAACGGTCTGCGTGCCGCAGCGGTCAAGGGTCGTGCACAGACCCGTTCTGCTGCGCAGCAGTCCAAGGCTACCGAGCGCCGTCCTCGCGGCCCCGTGGGCAAAAACGCACCCCGGAAACAGAAGTAAGGAGTTATCGGATCATGGAACGAGAAACTCTGAAATCCCGTCTGGGCTTTATTCTGCTTTCTGCAGGCTGTGCCATCGGCATCGGCAACGTGTGGAAGTTTCCGTATATTGCAGGTCAGGGCGGCGGCGGTGCTTTTGTACTGTTCTACCTGATTTTTCTAGTCATTCTGGGTCTGCCTATCATGACCATGGAATTCGCCGTGGGACGCGCCTCCCGCAAAAGCCCGGTGCGGGCGTATCAGGCACTGGAAAAGCCGGGGCAGAAGTGGCACATCCACGGCTACTTCACCCTCATCGGCTGCTACCTGCTGATGATGTTCTACACCACCGTGGCGGGCTGGATGCTACACTATTTCTACATGACCGCCGTCGGCAAACTGGCGGGGCTCAACGCCGAGCAGGTGGCCGGTAAGTTTACCGAAATGCTGGCCAGCCCCGCTACTATGACCTTCTGGATGGTATTTGTGGTGGTAGTGAGCATTCTGGTGTGCGCCAAGGGTCTGCAAAGCGGTCTGGAGCGCGTGACTAAGGGCATGATGATCGCCCTGCTCCTCATTATGGTGGTGCTTGCCGTCAACAGCCTGTTCATGCCCGGGGCAAAGGAAGGCCTTTCCTTCTTCCTTGTGCCGGACTTTGCCCGGATGCAGGAGGTGGGCGTGGTCAACACACTGGTCTCCGCTATGAATCAGGCCTTCTTCACCCTGAGCCTTGGCATCGGCGCCATGTCCATCTTCGGCAGCTATATCGGCAAGGAACATTCCCTGCTGGGCGAATCTGTCCGCATTGTGGTGCTGGATACCTTTGTAGCCATTACCGCCGGTCTGATCATCTTCCCGGCCTGCTTTACCTACCATGTGGACCAGACCAGCGGCCCCAGCCTTATCTTTATCACCCTGCCCAACATCTTTGCCAATATGTCCATGGGGCGGCTGTGGGGCAGCCTGTTCTTTTTGTTCATGGCTTTTGCAGCCATGTCCACCGTGCTGGCAGTGTTCGAGAATATCATCTGCTGTGGCATGGAACTGACTGGCTGCAGCCGCAAAAAGTCCAGTCTGGTGAACCTTGTGCTCATCATCCTGCTGTCCATGCCCTGTGTGCTGGGCTATAACCTGTGGGCATGGGATGGCTTTGCAGTGTTCGGCGGTGCTGTGCTGGATGTAGAGGACTTTCTGGTCAGCAACCTCTTCCTGCCGCTGGGCAGCCTGGTATATCTGCTGTTCTGCGTTACCCGCTACGGCTGGGGCTGGCAGAACTACAAAAAAGAGGTCAACACCGGCAAGGGTCTCAAGGTGCAGGACTGGATGCGCGGCTACCTGACTTATGTGCTGCCGCTCATCGTGGTGTTCATCTTTGCATTTGGTCTCTACGACAAATTCCTTGCATAAGTGATCCCAGCGTCTGCTCCGTCTTTGATTGACGAACAGGCGGAACAAGTGTAATATAAAAGCATATAGGGTGCTTCTCCCGGCGGGAAACACTGCTATATGCTTTTTTGTATTCAAAAAGGAGGAAACACACCCATGCACATTCTGGTCTGTGACGATGATGCGGCCTTCGCTGCACAGATGGACGAGTACATCTCGGAATGGTTCCGCGCCCGGGAGATTCAGGTGCAGAGCACCGTCTGCACCAGCGGCGAGCAGCTGCTGGCTACCCCGGAGCTGGAACGCTACCAGCTGGCGTTTCTGGATGTAGACCTGAAAACCACCGACGGCATTGCACTGGGACGCAAGCTGCGGCAGGTCGCCCCGGATATCGTGCTGGTGTACATTTCGGCTTATCTGGAATTTGCCCCGCAGGGCTACACGGTCAACGCTTACCGCTACCTACTCAAGCGGGATATTGCCGCCCAGCTGCCCAGCTGTCTGGAGGATATTTTTTCCGGCATGTCCGACCTCCGAAAAACGCTGGAGGTGCACCACAACCGTACCACCAGTGAGATTCCGCTGGATCAGATCTATTATCTGGAAAGCGATCTGCGGCAGATCAACGTCTACGGCGATATCCCGCACCAGCCCATCTGCACCTTTTACGGCAAAATCGCTGATCTGCCCGCCATGCTGTACGAAAACGGTTTTTTGCAGGTAGGGCGCAGCGATGTGGTCAATCTGAAATATGTGCGCTCCATCCGCAACTATAAGGTGGAGCTGCGCAGCGGGGTAGAACTGAGCGTCAGCCGACAGTACTATACAGCCATCCGCAGCGCATGGCTGGAATGGAAGGGGCAGTTCGGTGATGAATGAAGAATTCTGGCGCTGGTATATGTACGGCCACTGGGTCTGCCTGACCCAATGGCTCGGCTTTATCATGGTTGAATATGCTTACCTTGGCAAGGGCAGGGTAAAGCACCCTCTGGTGTGGTCCGGTGTTATAACCATGCTTACGATGACCCTCTCGGTCATGCGCAACCATGGCTTTTTTACGCCGATGGCAGTGGTTTACACGCTTCTTTTTCTGTTCATCACAGTTATGCTGTTTGGTGGCACGCCGGGGCAGAAATTTACCGCCTGTCTGATCAACGGTACCATGTGCCTGTTGGTTGAAAACAGTGTGCGGTATGTCATATCGTGGATGCTGGAGTGTGAGCTACAGCAGGTCATCCAGCGCGCAGATTGTCTGATCATAATGTCATTCGCAAATCTGGTAGTCAGCACCGGGGTATCGTTCTTTGTGGGCAAGTGGCGCAGATACAATGCGCTGGAGCCTTTGCAGGCGCTGACCATGAGCTTTTTTCCGGGCGTGGTCGTGGTGCTGAACATCCTGCTCATGCTCACAGATAACAACAAAAGGGCCACCATGGCCACAATGGGGATGACAGTGGGGCTTACGGTGGCTGTCATGGTGCATCTGTGCATCGTGGCAATGTTCAATGATCAGGTCATGCAGCGTCGCAGCCTGCATTTTCAGGCCGAACTCGGAGCAGCAGCGGGCTTCGGCTCTGCTGGATTCCTACACCGCCCAGCGCCGCCTGACCCACGAATTCACCAACCATATCGGTGCGTTGCGTGCCTTGCTGGCACAGGGAGATGTGGCCGGTGCGTGAATTGTCTAGCTGTGTTTTCATTGCGGCCATCTTTTTTGGCACTCTCTGCACTCGGTTAAATGTTTATCAATATCTTTTTTCGTTTGTTCCGATAATATATCATCTTGATATAGTGGTAACAGGTCGGAAACGATGTAGCATGGAAGTCTTTTATTCATCTTTTAAAATCTCCTTTACAATTTTTTGTTTTCCTCTAAAAAAAGTTACTCTTGTCCAATTTTCTGTTTTGCCGATTATTTCTCCGATTTCGGCAAAAGACAAGTTGCTGACCAATCTTAGATACATGACCTCTCGTATCGGTTCATTCATGTTGTGTATCAACTGTAAGATTTCTTTTTGTTCCCATTGAACGTTTACTTCTTTTTCATCCGCTATTTCCTGAATATGATCATTTGTAGATAAGATTTCTTGACGTTTTCTTAAATCTTTCAACCAAACATTTTTCGCGATTCCGCATAACCAGGTTAATATGGAACTATTCCCCTTAAACCGATCGATGCATTGGACAGCTTGAAAGAAAGTTTCTTGAGTAAGTTCTTCTGCAATATCTTCATTATTCGTCTTGCTCAATAAAAACAAAAAGACTTTTCTTGAATACATCTCGTATATTTCTTCGATCACTTGTGCTTTCAACCTCCTTCTGCCAGTTAGTGCCGAATTCTTTCATTTTGTTACAATTATCTTAGTTAAAAAAGTAAATAAAAAAGATTATCCAAACATGCAGCTTCCAATTTAAGAATCTGACATGCATCGGATAACCTTAACGAAATTCAATCAGCTTTTACATTATGAAAAATAAAAAATCCTCCATAAAATGGAGGATGAATCGGAGTGACAGGATTCGAACCTGCGGCCTCTACGTCCCGAACGTAGCGCTCTACCAAGCTGAGCCACACTCCGATAAAATAAGGAATTTGTTTATTACAAATTCCAAGCTACGGAAAAGGGACTTGAACCCCTACTAACAGAGTCAGAGTCTGCTGTGCTGCCAATTACACCATTCCGCATTGTACCGTTTTGTGTTGATTTTTTGTTGTTTCCCGTAAGCAACATGGTTATTATATCAGACTCTCAAAAAAAAATCAAGTGTTTTTTTCAAAAAAAATGAAAAAATGAAAAAATTGTAACAATTCAGCACGCGCCATTCGCAAAACCGCACCACGTGCTTATTGTGGCTGACGCCACTGTTTTACTCATAAATGGGCGCTTAGCGCATACAGATGTCCGTTAGCAAAAACATGCAGACATGTTTTGTGCTTCCCGTACACTGTATGGCTGAACTGTTACAAAAAATTGAAAATTAAGAAAACGGTACATGGAAAAGCTTCCGATGCACCGTTTTTTAAGTTAGTTAAATCCGATCAGGCGTCTTGCAACGCTGTATGCAAGAGAAGATACTTTACGTCCGGATCTTCCCGGGAGATTCATCGTCTGTCCGAGTATACCGTAGCGGATCTTCATATAAGTTTTGTAATCTTTTCGTTTTAAGTA
>ENA-OQDT01002262-OQDT01002262.1-human-gut-metagenome-genome-assembly--contig:-NODE-2262-length-10014-cov-2.299585_pt1 | contig 10014 bp, 12 predicted proteins | sample MGYA00242786_ERZ504617 | MGnify/ENA primary metagenome ERZ504617 (study PRJEB26092, sample SAMD00036337) | human gut metagenome | host: Homo sapiens | study: EMG produced TPA metagenomics assembly of... | reverse complement strand
CTACACATTCACTTGATTCAAACAAGGTGGGTACATTTCTATTCCCACAAACTCCTTGTCAATAGGAAACAAACACGTACCCACAGGGTAAATGGAAATAGAATTTGAGAATTCCTAACTATCACTTCCACTCACTCCAAAAATTACTTACTCTAATACTTCCCCACCATAAAGCAAAAAGCCTTGCAATCAAGGCTTTTCATTATCCCTTTCGTTCAAAGGTTCTAGGCTTTTACGAGCAAAGCTACACACTCCACGTGGTGCGTTTGCGGAAATAAATCAACCGGTTGTACTTTCTTCAATTCATATCCCAATTCTTGGTAGAGTTTGATATCACGCGCCATGGTTGCTGGGTTACATGAGACATAAGTAATCTTCTCAGGTTGCATGGCAACACTGGCTTTGATGAAGCTTTCCGTCAAGCCCTTGCGTGGTGGATCTACAATGATGACGTCTGGTTTGATACCATCCTTGCTCCATTTGGCCATGGCATTTTCAGCTGAGTCAGCCACATAGTGGGCATTTGTAATGCCGTTACGCTCTGCATTTTTCTTGGCATCTTCAACGGCTGTTTCGATGACTTCAACGCCGTAAACTTCTTCGACCTGTTTGGCAAATGACAAACCGATTGTCCCGATTCCTGAATAGGCATCAATAACAATGCTGTCGCTGTTTGGGTCTGAGAAGTCAATGGCTGTTTGGTAGAGTTTTTCAGCCATCTCGGTATTAACCTGATAGAAAGACTGGGCAGAAATCTCATAGTCATTGCCCAACATCCTATCGGTGATGGTATCTTGACCATAAAGGGTGCGAAACTCCTTACCAAAGATAGCGTTAGTATTCTTATCGTTGATGTTTTGGATGATAGAAACAACATTTGGGAAGGCTTCCGTAATCTTAGCAATGATTTGATCAATACGGAAAATTTTTGGTCTAGTCGTTACAAAGACCAACATCATCTGACCTGAATAATGGCCACGACGGACCACCAAATGACGAATTAACCCTGTCTGCTCCTTCTCATCATAAGGTTTGAGGTCATAGCGGCGAAGAAGATCACGGACAAAGACAATGAGTTTATCAATTTCCTTGTCTTGGATGAGGAAATCTTCAATTGGAATCAAGTCGTGAGAATTCTTGCGGTAGAAACCTGTTTCAAGCTGACCTTTAACACGGCGAACGGGCACTTGCGCCTTATTACGGTAGGCGTAAGGTGTTTCCATACCTAGTGTTTCAGCAACTTCTACGTCCGAGATACCAGCTGTCTTATAGAGGTTATCGACGACTTGTTTACGCTTGAACTTAAGCTGCTCAGTGTAAGTCATATGCCCAAAATCAGCAATCCCTGAACGAAGATAAGTAGCATTAATATCCTGATTACGACTTGGTGAAAGGGTCACATACTCCTCAACCTTACCAAAGCCGATATTCTTCTTAAGCTTAAGCACACGCATTCTGATGACTTCACCCGGTAGGGCATTATCCACGAAAAAGACAAAGCCGTCGACCTTGGCTACGCCTGATCCTTCATGTGTCAAATCGACAATTTCAACTTCTACAATAGCGTTTTTATTTAACATAATTCAACTTTCTTTATTCTGATAGGCTTCTAAGGTTTCCTAAAAAGCCACTTGTTACCCTCCATTATAGCATATATAAATTAAATTTATTGCTGGCCATAAATATTATAGATTTTTCAGAAAAGTTAAACGGTGCTATCATTAGGTCCATGACAAAAAAATTAAACGAAACTCAGCAAACTTGCTAGATGTCGTTTCTATCTAAAGGAGAATAGAAATCATGCCAGATATTACCATTCATACAATCGAAACTGCACCAGAAGAAGTTAAAGACGTCCTTCAAACAGTCAAAGATGCCAATGGGGGATTCATTCCAAACTTGATTGGTCTCCTTTCTAATGCGCCAACTGCGCTTGAAGCTTACCGCACTGTCGGTGAAATCAATCGCCGCAATTCACTGACACCAACTGAACGTGAGGTTGTTCAAATTACAGCTGCTGTTACTAACGGATGTGCCTTCTGTGTGGCAGGTCACACAGCCTTTTCAATCAAGCAAATCCAAATGGCACCTCAACTTTTGGAAGCCCTTCGTAACCGTACACCAATCGAAGACGATCCAAAACTTGATATCCTTGCTAAATTCACTATTGCCGTAATCAATACTAAAGGTGCTGTTGGTGACGAAGCCTACAATGACTTCTTGGAAGCTGGCTACACTGCTCAAAATGCCCTTGACGTTATCTTGGGTGTCAGCCTTGCTAGCTTGTGTAACTACGCTAACAATCTCGCACAAACACCGATTAACCCTGAACTTCAAGAATTCGCTTAATTCAAAACCAAACGATAAACTAGAGGAGGACCTAAGCCTATGTCACATTTTTCAAAAAAATTCCTTACTTGGTTGGATACCAACGCTGACCATATTGACCAAGAGTCTGGACCAATTGCGGACCAGCTTCTTGAAAAAATTGCTGAAAACGACGTCTTTAAAATCGGCGTACCTGCTGAGTTTGATGGCCTAGGTGGTGGTCCTACTCAAGTCGTTGATGTGCTTGATGAATTGGCACAACACTCTTTGACAGCTTCCTTTATTTCTTGGGGACACCGTACTTTCATCGAGTATATCCTTGCGAGTGACAATGCTTATCCTCGTGAAACATGGTTGAAAGAATTGTATACCGGTGAGCGTGCTGGTGGAACTGGCTTGTCAAATGCGGTCAAATTCTTGTCAGATATTGAAGAATTGAATGTTACCATCAGTCAAGAAGGTGATGACTACTATCTTGATGGTCGTTTGCCTTGGGTAACTAACCTTCGTTCTGATAAATTCGCTGCTCTCTTTGCTGCTGACTTTAAAGACGGTAGCCAACCTTGGATTATCACCATTCCATCTGAAGCTGAAGGACTTAGCCGTTCTGAAGATTTGGAATTTGTTTCCCTTCAGGGTGCTAACACTGCCTCTCTTACTTTCGATCACGTTAAGTTAGATCCTAATTGGGTCCTTTCAAAAGAAGGTACGGACTATATTGCCAAAACACGTCCGAACTTCCTTGGTTTCCAATTTGGTCTTGCCTTTGGTTTGGCCAAACGTTCTCTTGATGAGGTTGAAGCTAGTCTAAACAGTAACCGTAGCGTTCTTCGTGAAGAATTTGAAGCTACACGTGGAAATCTTCTTGCTATTCAAGACCAACTCTTTGCGGGTCTTAATGATGCCGATTATTTCATTGACAAACCACGTGAACTTTTCCAATTGCGTATCGATATCGTCGACGTCGTAGCCAACAGCCTGCTCCTCGAACTTCAGGCTAGTGGTGGTCGTGGCTATTTGAAAGAATCTGAGTCAAGCTTTATCCGTCGTTGGAATGAAGGCGTCTTCCTTCCAATTGTATCTCCGAGTGCGGTGCAGCTTCGTCACATTCTTGCAGCTAGCTAGAAAGGCCGGTGGACCAATGAAGGTATTTTTCAATAAAATTCCCTTGGCCCTATCTAGTCTGGTTCTTGCCCTCTTTAGTTTATCCAATCAAATAAGCCACTATACCCTGATTGCTCAGGGTATTTGGTGTTTAGCTAGTATAGGTTTTATACTTATACTAGGACGCTTGATTCTTGGATTTGAACAAATAAGAGAAGATTTGCGAAACCCAGTCGTTGCTTCGGCCTTTGCTAGTTTCTTTATGGCTGCTTTTCTATTTGCCAGCCACCTCCCACTAGCTCAAACAGGCTTAAGTGTGACTTGGGTTGGACTCCTTGGACTTTATATTGCCTATATTATATTTTTCAGTCTGCGTTTTATGCGCCCCCTATCTTTGAACCAAGTCTTTCCAAGCTGGTTCGTGGTCTACGTTGGCCCTGCTATCAGTCTGGTGACAGTACCGGCTAGTGTTCCAACTAGCATCAAGGGACTTATTCTGGGAGTAACGGGATTAGCGACTCTGGCCCTCTTTCCACTTGTTTTATGGAGAATGAAACGGATAGCCATCCCTCACCTATATCGGCCTATACTCGCTATTTTAGCAGCACCTCTGGCCCTTCTCATTACCAGCTCAATCAAGAGTAATCAAAGACCTGCAACTATCATTTTACTTGCCCTACTTTTATTCTCACAAGCATTCTTTTTCTATGCTCTTAATCTCTTTGTAAAACTGGTTAGAAAAGGCTTTATACCACTTTTTGCAGCTTTTAGCTTTCCCTTGGTCAATAGTGTCAATGCTTTTAAGGCAGCTACCACAAGTCTGGGTTTAGTCAATCTAGCTACCCAATTGATTTATGAGGTAGAGTTCGTCATCGTTCTTGTTATCATGACCTATTTGCTCTATCATTTTCTAAAACTCTTATACAAGGCGCTTATACAAGCTCTTCATACCAAAAAAGAAGCAGATTCAGTATGAATCTGCTTCTTTTCTTATCTAAATCCTAGTTCTTTTAATTTTGCCTGATAAGTGTCAAAATCAATTTCGATCCCTTGACCGCCATACAAATCATAGCTGTCAATCCAATCACCATCCGAAGGAATGGTTTTGCGAATTAATACCTTTTTTGAAACTACCGGCATTTGAAAGTCCCAAGTCCAACATGTCCGTCATGCTCATATTGGTTGAGGTCAGTGAGTAAACCTTCCCTAAAGCCTCAGGTCCTTTGAAGAGGCTAAGTGGATTCTTAAGCTGCTTCATGACAGCCTGCATCACTTGTTGCTGGCGCTTGGTACGGCCATAGTCCCCCTCGTCATCCTTACGGAAACGGGCATAATTCAGAAGGGTGCGGCCATCCATATCTTGCTTACCAACTTTAATGGTTTGATTTGGCACATGGCCGTTCTTGTCCATCTTCAAATCATCTGGAACTTGTACTGATGACACTTTTTTACCATCAATGGTCGCAAACTTCGCATTAATTTCCACACCATTCGGGAAGAGGGTATCGACCCCTGTCGCAAAGGTTTCAAAGTCAACCATGGCATAGTACTTAATATCAATGTCAAAGTTTCGTTTGAGGGTCTCACGCATGAGTTCTGCCCCTTGATGATTATTTTGCTCACCAATATTGAAAGCCGTATTAAGTTTCAAGTCCTGAGAATAGTCGGTTTCTGAAGCCCCCTTGATATTGACCAAGGTATCTCGCATAAAGCTAACCATCTTAATCTTACCTTCTTTATTGCCCACATTGACAACCATGATGGAGTCCGTTCTGGCATCGGTAGAGTCTTGGCTAACTCGCTGGTCAGAACCCAGAATAAGGATATTAACCCCATCCTTGGTATCCTTACCATTAAAGGTCTCAACTATGGCAGGCTGGTAGGATTTACCATTATTACCCGCAGCAGAAAGGTCTGTTCCCTTGTAAAATTGATAAGCCATGGCTATCACTAGGAACACAACTCCAAGACTCAAGCAACTAAGTACTAGCTTGACAACCTTCTTGAGCCTTCTCTTTTTCTTTGGCCGCTTCTTCTTGGCTACTTGCGACTTGAACTTTGGAGCCGACGTTGCTGAAGGGGACGCTTGTCTTTGAACCTTTTTACGTTTAGGTTTACTTTTAGCAACTTCCTCTCGATAGATGGGTAGTCCTTCCTCCGTTAGCTGATTGGCAGCCTCATAATCACGCTCTTGATAGTAGTCAAAACGATTATCATAAGGCTGGCGCCACGCTGCTTGATAGTCCTCTCTTTGCGCTTGATACCTCCGCTCAGCTTCATAGGCATCTAACTTTCCTTGTAGATAATTGAATTCTGAAGCCTGCTGTCCATTCAGGTGAGCAAGATTTTTTAAAAGATAGCTGTAACGTAACCGTTCATGATGCGTAAACGGCCCATTGTTAGATTTGGTCATAAGATTTCCCTTTAAATTTCATAGACTTGGTAAGCACCCAAGATTTTATATCCAATTCCAACTGCAGTTAGCTCTTCAAGAGCGAACTGAGCCAACTTTTCCTTTGTATAATCACAATCAATAATGAAGAAATACTCGCCAAGTACCGTCTTCAACGGACGACTTTCAATCTTGGTCAAGTCAATGCCTCGCCAGGCAAAGGTCGATAAGGCCTTGTAAAGTGCCCCTGGCATATTGTCAGGCAGGGTCAAGGCCAGCGTTAATTTACAATCAATCTGATTGAGCGGAATCTCAGGAACGGTGTTCCCCAACACCCAAAAGCGGGTATAATTCTTTTCAATCTCCTGAATATCCTTAGCCAAGATTTTGAAGACCGTATTCCTTAGCAGCTGCATGCGGAGCGATGGCCGCATATGGCTGATCTGGATTATCAGCGACAAAACGCGCCGCAAAGGCTGTACTGGCTGTTGTCTCAATCTTGGCATGTGGAAAATGCTGTTTAATATACTTTTTCCCTTGGGCAATAGCCTGTGGGTGTGAGAAGATTTTCTCAATTTTCTCATGATGTTTCGTCGCCATCAACTGCTGCTTGATGGGCTGAACAATCTCTGCCACAGCACGAATATCGGCCTGATGGAAGAGATAGTCTAAACTCTCATGAACAGAGCCCTCAATGGAATTTTCCACCGGAATGACCGCATAATCCACACGTCCCTCTTCATAAGACTTGATAACCTCGGTAATGGTACCTAGAGAAACCAATTCTGCCTCAGGAAAAGCCTTTAAGGCTGCATTATGCGTAAACGACCCAACTAGGGCCCAAATAACCTACATACATTTGATAAACCTTGCTACTTCTTCTGGCGTTCGGTTATCAACTGTGACAACCAAATCTGCTAAATCTTGATAGAGTGCCATTCGACCGTCATAAATAGCCTTAAAATCCTCTTTGGAATGATTGAGAAAGAGGGGGCGTTGATTTTTGGTATCCTTCTCAATGCGATCATAGACCACATCGAAAGAAGCGTGGAGCCAAACGTTATGCTTACGATTCTTGGCCAAGAGCTGACGATTACGCTCAGTCACAACGACACCACCTCCGGTAGAGATGATGACATCATCTCCCTCTTGGAGAAGTTCTTCCAAAGTCTCAGACTCAATCTGACGAAAGGCTGCTTCACCTTCTTTTGCAAAAAAATCAGCAATGGACATGCCGATTTTATCCTCGATGACCTGATCCATATCCACGAAACGACCATCCAGGTATGGGGCGACGGAACTCTTACCAACTCCCATAAAGCCCAATAAAACCTTAGCCATTGAGCAATCCTTCCAAGTCACTAAAGAAGCTTGGGTAACTTGTATTGATAGCTTCTGCACGTTGCAAGTCAACCTCACCATCTTGAACCAAGAGAGCAGCAATAGCTGTCATCATACCAATACGGTGGTCACCAAAGGTATTGACCTCTGCCCCATGAAGAGCCGTCTTACCAGTGATAATCATACCATCCTCAGTTGGTACAATATCAGCCCCCATAGCATTCAAGGCATCTGCCACCACCTGAATACGGTCGGTTTCTTTGACCTTGAGTTCTTCAGCATCACGAATCACTGTCTTACCTTGGGCTTGTGTCGCCAAGAGTGTGATAATCGGAAGTTCATCAATCAAACGTGGAATGATATCGCCACCAATTTCAGTTCCTTTAAGTTCTGAAGTTTCAACCGTAATAGTCGCAGATTTGGCAACTTGGTCAATATCTGAAAGGGTAATCTTACCACCCATATCTTTGATCACATCAATGATACCCGTACGCGTCTCATTGATGCCGACATTTTCCAAGACAATCTTAGAGTTAGGCACCACGAGTCCCGCTACCAACCAAAAGGCCGCTGAAGAAATATCACCTGGAACCACGACTTCTTGAGCAGTAAAGCTTTGGCCACCAGAAATACGAATTTCCTTACCATCTACTTGAAGCTGACCACCAAACTGCTGAATCATATCTTCCGTATGATTACGTGTTTTTTCCTTTTCAATGATGACAGATTCGCCATCAGCTTGAAGCGCTGCAAAAATTAAGAGCAGATTTTACCTGAGCAGAGGCCACAGGCAATTGGTAATGAATAGGTTTAAGGGACTTGCTGCCGTGCATTTTCAATGGTGGCAAATCACGGTCTGTTTGACCAGAAACCTCTACACCCATCTGACGCAAGGGAATGGTCACACGGTCCATCGGACGTTTTGAAAGGGAATCATCCCCAAACATCTCTACATCGAAATCTTGACCTGCAAGCACACCTGAAATCAAGCGAATCGATGTCCCAGAGTTACCCATGTCCAATTTGTTTTGAGGAGCCTTGAGACCATCAAAACCAACACCGTGAATACGTACCACATCACCATCATCCTCGATAGTCACACCCAGATCACGAAAGACCTGCATGGTTGAGAGGACATCCTCACCTCGTAAAATTATCACGAACTGTTGTCACACCTTTGGCAAGACTTCCGAACATAATCGAACGGTGACTGATTGACTTGTCACCAGGGATACGCAAGCTGCCATGAAGACCTTGGGCCTTGGTTTCTAGTTTCATAGGTTACTCCTGAAATTTTATAGTTATTCTCATTATACCATAATTGAGAGCCCAACCATAGACTGAATTGTCAAAATATTCACTCTCTAGTATTGGCATACTTTTCTCTTAGAAAGGCAACTGCTTCTTGAACACGGTTCCGAATCAAGTTAGCAGACTCCTCCAAAAGACGATTTTCCTCAGGCAGACAAAGACAAGTGAACGGGAGCAGCCACCCCTTGACGTCCTAAAATAACTGGATAGCCAAGGTAGGTTTGATAGGCTTCTTGATAGCTTGATACTGCCACTTCTTCTTGAGCATCAGAAAGGATAATTGTCACCAAACGAAGAGCAGCACTGGCAATACCGTATGAAGTATAGCCCTTACCATAAAAGACTTTGTGGCCACCCTTCATGGAAGCCATAAAGAGATTTTGACGCTCTTCTTCACTGGTCAATTCTGTAATGTCTTGCCCTTTGACCTTAACCTGACTCCAGGCTGTAAATTGGGAATTCCCATGTTCGCCAAGATTGTAGCCAGATACTGATTTGGGATTGACTGACAAATCATCTCCTACCGCTGCCTTCATTCTCGCCGTATCGAGTAGAGTCCCTGTCCCAATCACACGTTCTCTTGGCCAGCCTGTGAATTCCTGATAGAGGGCTGATACGGCATCTACAGGATTCGAGATAACCAAGAGTATGCCTTTAAAATTCAATTTTTTAAGTTCCTGAGAAACCTGATAAACGGCTTCTCGAGTAAATGGAAATTCAGCAAAGCGATCCTCACCAGCATTATGCTGTAACTGAATATTTCCAAGAGATGAAATAATCACATCAGCATCTTCAAGTGCTGCATAATCATTAACCACGATGTTGGCATAGCTAGGCAGATTGGCCATAGCATCTTTAAAATCCTGGGCATCCGCCTCAGACTTCTTCTCATTGATATCTATAAAGACATAACTATCAGCCAAACCTTGAGCAATAGCTCCATGAGCTACCGCAGCTCCAACATTTCCCATACCAATAATTCCAATTTTACGAGCCATCATTTTCCTCCTTAATATTTGATCTTCATTCTTAGACAATCTCTTTTGAATGCAGAAAAGGGCCTGTCAACTGACACACCCTCTCTGATTAGCTATTCAATTCTTGCAAAGGTTTGAAGATGATACGTTCAATATCATTCAAATAAACAGACAAGCCTTGTTGTGCAGCCAAGTATTCTTTCAAAAGGGCATTAGCTTCCACTTTTTGCCCCAATTCTTGAACAGCGCTTGTTCTTCTGCTGTTGGCATTGTACCAGCTTGCATTTTAGCATAGAAATCCTCTTGGAAATCAGTGAACTCTTTGAAAAGAGCACTAGCCTCAGCATCAGCTGCGATAGCTTCTTTTTTCTCTACCAAGGTTTTGTACTCAGGAAGGGCACGGATGCCACGTTCCAACTCATTTGCCTAAATCATAAATATTTGTCATTTTTATTCTCCTAAGCGATCACCACATGATAGTCTGTATTGGCTTCAATAACAGTCTTAGCAGTGTACGATCTTTTTTCCATTTTTTTAAAAGTAATTTGAAGGATACATGGA
>ENA-OQDT01002261-OQDT01002261.1-human-gut-metagenome-genome-assembly--contig:-NODE-2261-length-10014-cov-2.870031_pt1 | contig 10014 bp, 8 predicted proteins | sample MGYA00242786_ERZ504617 | MGnify/ENA primary metagenome ERZ504617 (study PRJEB26092, sample SAMD00036337) | human gut metagenome | host: Homo sapiens | study: EMG produced TPA metagenomics assembly of... | reverse complement strand
CTTGGAATGTTTGCGGAGCGCCTTGTACGAGAAATATTAGTATTTGAGCATATTGATGAACCGCAAACGGAAAATACTCATGCGAAATCGTATTCGTTCATTGAAAAAAGCCGGTCTTCTTCCGCAAGAAATAGATAATACTCTTTATTTACTCCGCAAAACTCGTAATTCTGCTGTACATACAGGAACGGATTCGGTGGATGATGCAAAAATGCTCTTTTCTATGACATATAATTTAGCTGTTTGGTTTATGGAAACTTACGGTGATTGGAAATATATTGCAGATGATTTTACTATGCCTAAAGAAGTACATCAAGCAGATTTGAAATCAGTTATAGAAGATCAGGAAAAAAAGATTGTTGAGCTATCGAAAAAGCTTGCAGAAGTAACTACTGCCGTTTCTGGTACCACGCAGCAAGAACGTGTGAAAAGATCTCAAGCTGTATCTTCAATGATGGAATGGAATGAAGCTCAGACTCGTTGTTTAATAGATGAGCAGCTTCGTAAAGCAGGATGGGAAGCAGATACTGTTAATTTACGCTACAGTAAAGGTACACGTCCGGTAAAAGGTAGAAATATTGTTATTAGTGAATGGCCGACCAACTCTGCGTTTTCTAAAAATGGTTATGCTGATTACGCGTTTTTTATAGGAGAAAAACTGGTTGCATTAATGGATGCGAAGAAAGTTTCCGAAGATGTTGCCTCTACCATTGATGTGCAGGTGAAGGATTACGCGAAACATATTAAAGAGGAACATAAAAGATATACTATAGGTTTATGGGATGAATATCAAGTCCCTTTCCTATTTGCATCAAATGGAAGAGCTTTTTTGGAACAACTTCGAACCAAATCTGGCATATGGTTTTTGGATGCACGAAAATCTGCGAATCAGTCATATCCAATACGTAATTGGTTTAGCCCTAGTGATCTTAAAGAAAAGTTAGGACAAGATATTGATCAAGCAAATGAAAACTTAGCAACCTATAATGATTCGTTTATGGAAGATCCTACGGGGCTTAATTTACGTGATTATCAGATTAGGGCGATTAATAAAGCAACAGAAGCTATTGTGAATGGAAATCGTACTGCATTACTTGCAATGGCGACTGGTACGGGAAAAACACGAACTGTTCTTGGTTTTATTTATAAAATGCTTGAATCTAAGCGATTTAGAAGAATTCTATTTCTCGTTGATCGTGTATCACTTGGAGAACAAGCAATGGATACATTTAAAGATGTTAAGCTTAAAGATTTGATGACTTTGAATGAAATCTATGAGCTCAAATCCATTGATGATAATGAAATTAATTTAGAAACAAAAGTTAGTGTTTCTACGGTGCAGGGCTTGTTAAGAAGAACTATTCTTTCTGAAACACCGGATTTAATGCCCGGTGCATTTGATTTGATTATTGTGGATGAAGCTCACAGAGGATATATTCTTGACAGAGAAATGACACAAGAAGAAATTCTCTACGATAATCAAGATGATTATATGAGCAAATACAAACAGGTCATTGAGTACTTTGACGCAGTAAAAGTAGCTTTGACAGCTACACCTGCTTTAACACACGACTGAAATTTTTGGTAAATCCAATTTTTCACATATAGTTACCGGGAAGCCGTTATTGACGGATGGCTCGTAGACCATGACCCGCCGTACATTATAAACACTGGTTTTATTGAAAATCATGTGAAATTCAAAAAAGGTGAAACACTTGCACAATATGATCCAAATACAAATGAATTGGTTAATGGTGCTGTATTGCAGGATGAACTGGATTTTGATGTTTCGGATTTTAATAGAAAAATTATACTTCCTGATCATACACGTAAGGTTTTGGAAGAAATATCTAATTATTTAAATCCTGAAAGCAGGGAAAAAACACTGATTTTTGCTGTTAATGATAATCATGCGGATTGTATTGTGGATACACTTCGGCATATTTATGAGCCTTATGGAATTTCAAATGATGCTATTATGAAGATCACTGGAAAGACCGCTGGAGGCAATAAAAAGAAGATTTTGCAGGTCATTAAGCAGTTTAAAAACAATCAATATCCCAATATTGCGGTAACAGTCGATTTGCTGACAACTGGAATTGACGTGCCCTCTATTTGTAATCTTGTATTTATGAGAAAAATTAATAGCCGTATCTTGTTTGAACAGATGCTTGGGCAGTGCTACTCGGATTTGCCATGAAATTGGTAAGACACATTTCAACATTTTTGATGCGGTTCGAGTATATGAGGATTTGGATTCTACTTCAGGAATGAAATCTGTTTCTGTAAGTAAAACCATGCCAGAACTACTAGAAGACCTTTTCCGTAATAATGGAGAAAATAAACAACAAGTTAAGGACCGTATTTTAGCAAGACTGCAGCGTAAAAATAACAATCTAACAGCTACACAGAAATATGATATTATTGAACGTTTAAATGGTGTTGACTTGAAATCTTATATTAAAAAATTGAAATCATATACAGAAAATACCTTTGTTAAAACGTGTGTACAAGACAAAGATTTTTTGTTATGGGTAGATTTGCTGAAAAGGGAAAAGAAGGGATATTACTATTCTGCAAAACCTGACATTTTAAGAGAGACTACCCGTGGATATGGGAATACGGAAAAGCCAGAAGATTATCTTGAAGCTTTTGCAAAGTTTGTTAATGAGAATAAAGATAAGATTGAGGCGATCCGTATTGCCTGCACTAAACCCAGTGATATGACAAGAGCACAGCTAAAAGAGTTGAAGCTTACCTTGGATAAGAAGAATTTTACAGAAACAAATTTGAATGAAGCGACCAGTTCTGTAACTAATGTACACATTGTGGCAGACATTATTGCTTACGTTCGCCAGGCAGTATTGAAAACGCCGATATTTAACCATGATGAGCGTGTCACAGCAGCTTTTGATAAATTAACTGCGACGCATCATTTTAATAAAATCCAACTGGATCTTTTGAACAAAATCAAAACCTACATGTTACATGAGAGTATTTTGAATACCGAAACCTTTGAGGCTCCGGTGTTTAAGATGGATGGAGGATTTGACCGTTTTAATAAGAAGTTTGGAGGAACACTGGTTGAGATTATACGAGAAATTAACACTTATATTTATGAAGGAGTTGCATAATGAGTACTCAGGATATTGTTCAAAAACTATGGAATCTTTGTAATGTTCTTCGCGATGATGGAATTACTTATCATCAGTATGTTACAGAGTTAACCTATATTTTATTTCTCAAAATGTTGGATGAAACCGGCGAAGAAAATACATTGAAAGCCGATATGTTAAAAGCATATCAAAATTCTTTGGAGCAGTATGCCCGCAGAAAAGGGAAAGCGGTTGAACAGCTGACCGAAGAAGAAAAAGAATCCAGAAAGCCACTACTTTACAATTACTCTTGGGAGTACCTTACCACTTTGGAAGGCATTGAACTGAAAAATTATTATATGAAACTGCTTTCCGAACTAGGCAGTACCGGTATTCCTAAAATAAGCGATATCTATGCAAAAGCGGTTTCCAGCATTGAAGAACCAAAAAACTTACAGAAAATTATTTCCGAGATTAATAAACTGGATTGGTTTGAAGCAAAGCAGGAGGGGCTTGGCGACCTTTACGAGGGCTTGCTGCAAAAGAATGCTGACGAGAAGAAATCTGGCGCAGGTCAATATTTTACTCCTCGTGTGCTTATTGATGTGATGACTGATTTGATTTCCCCTAAACTTGGTGAAAAATGCTTTGACCCTGCCTGTGGTACGTTTGGGTTTATGATTTCCGCCTATCAGCACGCTATTGACGGTGTGGATCTCTACTCCCTTTCTGATCAGGAAATGGCGGCTTTTCAGGACTCTTTCTATGGCGTTGAGCTGGTACACGATGCACACCGTTTGGCTCTTATGAACGCCTATCTGCATAATGTTCCAGCGCATATTTCCTGTGAGGACTCCCTGGCTCCAAGTGCAAAAAGGCTGAAAGGCTTTGATGTGATTTTAACTAATCCTCCTTTCGGAACCAAAAAAGGCGGAGAGCGTACATCCCGTGACGATATTTCTTTTCAGACTTTCAACAAACAGCTGAACTTCTTGCAGGTAATCTACCGCAGTTTAAAAGCGGACGGAAGTGCACGTTGTGCCGTTGTTCTGCCAGATAATGTGCTGTTTGCTGATGGTGACGGAACGAGTGTACGTCGGGAGTTGATGGACTTTTGTAATCTTCATACTATTCTACGTCTGCCTACTGGAATTTTCTATGCACAGGGGGTAAAAACCAATGTGCTTTTCTTCACCCGTGGCAAGACCGAAAAAGATAACACGAAGGAGGTTTGGTTCTATGATTTGCGTACCAATATGCCATCTTTCGGAAAGACTGCGCCGTTGAAAGAAGAACATTTCATCGATTTTGTAAAAGCCTACACCGCTGAAGACCGCCATGCTGTGGATGACGAGCGCTGGAGCGTATTTACAAGAGAGCAAATTGGCGAAAAGGGTGATACCCTTGACCTTGGGCTGATTCGTGATGATTCTGTCTTAGATTATATGATCTACCAGATCGTGATGATTCTGTCTTAGATTATAATGATCTACCAGATCCAGCGGATAGTGCCGAGGTAGCCGCAGCCAATCTGGAAGAGGCGGTTGACTTGTTGATGAGCGTGGTGAAAGAGCTACGGGCTTTGGAGGTGCAGGACTGATGGCAAAGGCTAAGAAAAAAGAAACCTTAACACCCGAAGAACGCTTGCAGGCGGTACTGGTGCCGGATTGGGAACAACCTTATAAAGTGCCGGAGAATTGGTGTTGGATTCATTTGCTTGATTCTTTTGAAAACTGCACTGATAAGTAAAAAGAAAATCCCGCAAAAAGAGTATTTACAAGACGGAAAAATTGCTGTTGTTGACCAAGGGCAGAATTTGATAGGCGGTTATACAAATGATAGAGAAATGATTTTTGCTGGAAATGTGCCCGTCATCATTTTTGGTGATCATACAAGATGTATCAAATACATTGATTTTCCGTTTGCACAAGGTGCTGATGGTATTAAGGTATTAAAACCAAAGCAATTTTTCAATGAAAAAGCATTTTATTATGCATTTCAAACTGTTGACATTCCTAATATGGGCTATCGTAGGCATTTTCCCCTATTTGACAAATACGCAATTCCAGTTCCCCCCCTCTCTGAACAACAGCGCATTGTTGACCGCATTGAAAGCCTGTTATCCAAGCTGGAGCGAGGCAAAGCAAAAGGCACAGGATGCGCTGAACAGTTTTGAAACCCGCAAAGCCGCCATCCTACACAAAGCCTTTACCGGCGAGCTCACCGCCCAGTGGAGAAAAGAACACGGTGTGAGAATTGAGAGTTGGAAAAATGTATCAGTTCTGAGATTTGTCATTCATTAAAATATGGCACATCGTAAAAAATCTGTATCACAGGGTAAAGTAGTAGTTATACGAATGGGGAAATTTTACAAGACGGAGAAATTTAGATGGGATGATTTAGCTTATTCCAATGATGAAGAGGATATAGAAAAATACAGACTATTTTCAGGAGATGTTCTTTTTAATAGGACAAACAGTTCGGCTCTTGTTGGAAAAACATCAATATATCGCGGAGATTATCCTGCTATTTATGCAGGATATCTTATTAAATTGGATTATGATCATTCACGCATTATAGGTGATTTCTTGAATTATTCACTTAATACCATTCGGGCTAAAAAGTATTATAATTTGGTAAAGACGGATGGTGTTAATCAGTCTAATATTAATGCTAAAAAAATTGGAGCATATAAGTTCGCTATGCCCAATATTAAAGAACAAATAGAAATTGTTCGTATTCTTGACGATATGTTTGCTAAAGAACAGCAGGTAAAACAAGTTGCCGAAACAGTGGTGGAGCAGATTGACCTTATCAAAAAATCTATACTTTCTCGTGCTTTTCGAGGTGAGCTGGGAACGAACAACCAAAACGAGGAAAGTGCAGTGGAGTTGGTGAAAGAAGTTGTAGAAAAAAGTGTAGAAATCAACAACAAACCCAAAACAAAACGAACTGTCATCCCTGAAGAAATTAAGTCTGCACTATCAAGTTCCAATGAAGAAGAGATAATCCGATTATTGATAAAGTCCGCTCCAAAAGCTGTCTCTGTGCAAATGATTATGTCTATTAGCAAGAAAAAATTTGAATTGATGGATGCGCTTCGAAGCCTTGAGCAAAAACAGATTGTTATTAAAAACAGTTTAGGGGAATACTTGCTAAAGAGGTGATATTATGCAAATCAAAAGATTACGTATTGACAAGCATCTTTGTTTGGTTGATTTTGATATTAGATTTGCCACTGTGTCTGGTGGTAGTTCAACCATTTTGATTGGTGAAAATGGTGCAGGCAAATCAACAATGATAGAATGTATTTTGAATATTTTAATGTCCTTTGATTCACCGGCAATTGAGAAGCAGATCGATTATAGTTATTCCCTTGAGTACGAATATGCACAGAAATCAATATCTATTATCAAAAGTGGCCATGCTTACCGTATTACAGCGGACGATTCTGCTATTGAGGGAAGTTATAGGAAGGTTCGTTCGTTTGCCCAAAAGAATTCCCTGTTTCCACAGCGTGTTGTTGCGTTTTATTCCGGAACGAATAACAAACTTTTTCCGAATATAAAAGTGGTAAATACGAGATATACGTGCTTATGCAGGGATACGCTTAGAAATTTTTTTAAAATCAATGAACGATGATAGCGAGCGTTTTATTCCTAATTTCCCAAAGAGAAAATACAATTATTGTGAGGAAGGGTTTACCCCTGTTTATCTACTTTCTATTTTGTGTGGACAAAAATCCTTTGAAAAAGCTATCTTATTAAAGCTTGTCATTTTGATAAGGTTAAATATGTGGATATGGTTGTCAACACCAATAAAGTTGAGCAAATTTTTGGCAGAGGACGGTTTGAGGGTGATGTACCTACAGGCTTGTATTACCTGACTGATTTTATTGATTATCGATTTACAGATCTTTTGCGTAGAGGCTTTATGTATTCTTCGAATGGAAAATCATATTTTCAGATCACGAATATTGACAGTGTGAACATTGATTCAATATGCTATTCTTGAGTTTTTTGAAAAACTATATTCTCTTTTTGAGACCAGATTAAGGCAATTATTGCCGGTAACTGGAAAATGAACAAGACCGCTACCGAGGCTGCTGAGCTGATTGACGCCCTGATCCCCGCTGTTAAGGATGCAGGCTGCGAAGTTGTGATCTGCGTGCCGTTCACCGACCTGGTGACCGCCGTTGCCAAAACCAAGGGCACCAACATCCATGTTGGCGCTGAGAACGTTCACTTTGAAAAATCCGGCGCTTTTACCGGCGAGATCAGCGCTGACATGCTGACCGACCTGGGCGTTGAGTACGTTGTGGTTGGCCACAGCGAGCGCCGCCAGTATTTTGCTGAAACCGATGAAACCGTCAACAAGCGCGCCAAGGCTGCACTGGCCGGCGGCCTGAAGCCCATCATCTGCGTGGGCGAAAGCCTGACCCAGCGCGAACAGGGCGTGACCGAAGAGCTGATCCGCATGCAGGTCAAGATCGCTCTGAACGGCGTGACCGCTGACGAGCTGAAGAACGTTGTTATCGCTTACGAGCCCATCTGGGCCATCGGCACCGGCAAGACCGCTACCGCTGACCAGGCTGAGGAAGTCTGCGCAGCCATCCGCAAGGTGGTTGGCGAGCTGTACGGCGCTGACGCCGCCAAGGCACTGACCGTTCAGTACGGCGGCAGCATGAACCCCAAAAACGCAGAGGAACTGCTCTCCAAGCCCGATGTTGACGGCGGCCTGATTGGCGGCGCATCCCTGAAAGCAGACCAGTTTGCTGTTATCGTGGAAGCTGCTACCAAAGGCTGAGAATGAATGAGCAATTAGGAATGAGAAATTAGGAATTGGCTGAACCGGAAAGGCTTGAGCCGATGGAACCACCTTTCAGTCTGCTGCGCAGACAGCTTCCCTCAAGGGAAGCCAAGTGTGGCACCAAAATGGTATCTATTATTCTGTGCGCCCCTACGGTGGGATGCGTAACGAGCCTTTGTCCACCACAAACTCCTAACTCCTCCCTCCTAACTTCTAAGGCAATACCGCATAATTCTAAGTGCCGATACGGCGAGCGAGGTGCGGCAGATGCTAAGCCAAAAGCGCAGATAATACTGGATGTCTTATCGAGCATTTTGGCAACGCAGATGCCGTGCCGCAGCCGCCGGAGCGGTGCTTAAGCCGTCAGGCGGGAATTGTGCGGTGTTGCCCCAGGTTTCCGGAAACACCTCTGATTGAGGCAGGCTATGCGCCGATGATACAAAGAACAGCACGAATTCCTGTTCCTGCTGCCTGTTCCGGCATAAACTGCACCCAATTTGTTTTTGCTATATTTATATTACCTGTTTTGCAGCGGAATTTCAAGAGATTTCTGTAATAAAGCGCTAAAATTTTCGTAAGTTGCTGGGTCGATTTGTGTAAAATTGACACACATTTGCAGGAATCCTTGTTAAACTAGACAAAAAACGATTTAATACCGCGAAATATCCCGCCGTTTTTTCTATGCAAATAGAACAAAATGCACTGCCTTGCCCCACGGCAAAAACGGGGGCTGGCAGTGCATTTGTTGTACTTATGTTGTTGATGCCGCATAAAGGCGCGGGCAACATCAGCTGCCCAGGATATAGAGCGGATTTTCGCCCGCATAGGTGTTGCGGCGATCCCATGCCGTATGGGTTGCCAGGTAGTTGCACCAGGCGGTATAGCCTACCGGCTGCATGTGGATGCCATCGGCTTCGTATTCGTCAATCTGGCTGCCATCGGGCTGATTCAGGGCTTCGGCAATATTGACAAAGTAGCAGCCCTTGCGCAGCGCCATGTTAGCCAGCAGGTTGTTGACCAGCTTGATGCGGTCATTCTGCAAGCCGGGCTTGGAATCCTTGACCCATTCCTGAACGCCGGGGATGGACTGCACATAGATCGGTACGTTCGGCAGGCTTTCGTGGAACATGTCGATCATTTTTTCATAATAGGTGATGAACTTGGTGGCGGTGTCCTCGCTGCCGTTGACCAGGGTGTTGGTGCCGAACAGGATATACAGCGCATCGGGCTGGGTCTCCACCACGGCGTCAAAGGCCGGTTCCTGCACATTGCGGATGTGATCCTTGACGGTGGTGTTATAGACAACGCTTTCCGGGCCGGCACCGCGATAGGCACGCACATGGGCGTTCTGGTAGCCGGTGGCGTAACACTCCATGCCCTCGGTAATGCTGTCGCCCAAAAAAAGTAACAGTGTCAAAGTGGCTGCGCTCCACGGTGCCAAGGGCAGGCAGGGCGGCCATGCGGGAATCGGTGTTCAGGTACTCCAAATCTATGGTCTGTTCCACCGGGGTGGCTGTATCCCACGCGGCGTTATCCACGGCGGGAAGCAGGCGCTGGGGGGTTACCCGGCGTTTGAGCGGTGGGTTCGGGCTGCTCCGGGGTTGCCGTGGCAGCAGTTTCCGCTGTGGGCATGGTAGGCTCCGCCTGGGGGGTGTTCGCCTGCTGGTTGTGGCGGGACATCCAGAAAAAGCCTGCAGCTGCACACAGTATGATCAGCACCACCATCAGGGCAACTACCGCGTTGCGGCGGCGGCGCTGTTTTTCTATCTTTTGGCGGTAGTGGTAATAATCAGCCATAGGGTTTATTTTCTCCTTTTATCAGCAGCCCCGGCGCGCCGGAGGGCAAAAGCAACAGATATAGGGCAATACCGCACAATTCCCGCCTAACGGCTCAAGCACCGCTCCGGCGGCTGCGGCACGGCATCTGCGTTGCCAAAATGCTCGATAAGACATCCAGTATTATCTGCGCTTTTGGGCTTAGCAGCTGCGCACCTCGCTCGCCGTATCGGCACTTATGCTTTCTTTCTTCTGCAACTCCATCAGCGTATCAATCAGTCGTTCCATGACTTCATCATTCATAATTGCTTTCATACAGTAATTGAGCGTACAT
>ENA-OQDT01002260-OQDT01002260.1-human-gut-metagenome-genome-assembly--contig:-NODE-2260-length-10018-cov-5.875240_pt1 | contig 10018 bp, 10 predicted proteins | sample MGYA00242786_ERZ504617 | MGnify/ENA primary metagenome ERZ504617 (study PRJEB26092, sample SAMD00036337) | human gut metagenome | host: Homo sapiens | study: EMG produced TPA metagenomics assembly of... | reverse complement strand
AGACATTACCGGCGTTGCTGTTGCACCGACCAAGCCGATCATCGGTGCAAATGCGTTCGCACACGAGGCAGGCATCCACCAGCACGGCGTAATGGCCAACAAGGAAACCTACGAGATCATGACTCCGGAATCCGTCGGCATCCCGAAGAACGCGATCGTGCTCGGCAAGCATTCCGGCCGTCACGCCTTCGAGGAGCGCCTGCATGAGCTGGGCTACACGCTCGATCACGAGAAGCTCGAGAAGGCATTCGAGAAGTTCAAGATTCTGGCTGACAAGAAGAAGGTCATCAAGGACCGCGACCTCGAGGGTCTGATCGGTGCTGTTCCGGTTTCCGGCGAGGAGCGCTACACGCTCGACCGCTTTGTCATCAACTCTGGCAACACCATTACCTCTACCGCTGTTATCCGCGTCAAGAAGGGCGACGAGATGTTTGAGCGCGCTGCCGCTTCCGACGGCCCGATCAACGCATCGTTCCATGCAATCGACAAGATCATCGGCAAGGAAATCGTTCTGGAGGACTACTCGCTGCGCGCACTGACCGACGGCGAGGACGCACAGAGCGAGGCTATCGTCAAGATCCGCGTAGACGGCAGCAACGATGTTGTTACCGGCCGCGGCGTATCGGTTGACGTTATGGAGGCATCCATCAAGGCGTACATCAACGGCATCAACAAGTATTTTAACGACTAATTCAGCAGGAGGAACGCTGTTATGGGTATGACAATGACGCAGAAGATCCTCGCAAAGCATGCGGGTCTGGAAAGCGTAACGGCAGGTCAGCTGATCGAGGCAAACGTAGATCTCACGCTGGCAAACGATATCACCGGTCCGGTTGCCATCCGAGAGATGGAGAAGGCGGGCTTCGACAAGGTGTTCGACAACACGAAGATCGCGCTCGTAATGGACCACTTTGCACCGAACAAGGATATTAAGTCCGCTGAGCAGTGCCTCGAGTGCCGCGAGTTCTCCAAGAAGTACAACATCGTAAACTTCTTCGACGTTGGCGCAATGGGTATCGAGCACGCGCTGCTGCCGGAAAAAGGTCTGACCGCTCCCGGTGAGCTTATCATCGGCGCGGACAGCCACACCTGCACCTACGGCGCACTGGGCGCATTCTCCACCGGCGTCGGTTCTACCGATCTCGCCGCAGGCATGGCGACCGGCAAGGCATGGTTCAAGGTGCCGAGTGCGATCAAGTTTGTGCTCACCGGCAAGCTGAGCCCGTGGGTATCCGGCAAGGACGTTATCCTGCACATTATCGGCAAGATCGGCGTGGACGGCGCGCTGTACAAGTCGATGGAGTTCGTCGGCGAGGGTGCACACGCACTGTCCATGGACGACCGCTTCACCATCTGCAACATGGCCATCGAGGCCGGTGCGAAGAACGGCATCTTCCCGGTAGACGACAAGACGATGAATTACATCAAGGGCCGCGTAAACCGTGACGTTACCGCATTCGAGGCCGATGCCGATGCCGAGTATGAGCAGACCATCGAGATCGACCTGTCTGCACTCCGTCCGACCATCGCGTGCCCGCACCTGCCGGAGAACACCAAGACCATTGACGACCTCGGCCATATTGAGGTTCAGCAGTCGGTCATCGGTTCCTGCACCAACGGCCGTATCGACGATATGCGCGTTGCAGCTGAAATCCTCAAGGGCCGCAAGGTAAATCCGAATGTGCGCACCATCATCATCCCCGCAACACAGGAAGTTTACCTGCAGTGCATCGAGGAGGGTCTGACCAAGATCTTCATTCAGGCTGGCGCTATCGTTTCCACGCCGACCTGCGGCCCGTGCCTCGGCGGTCATATGGGTATTCTGGCGCACGGCGAGAAGGCGGTTTCCACCACCAACCGCAACTTTGTAGGCCGTATGGGTCATATCACCTCGGAAATTTATCTGGCAAGCCCGGCCGTCGCTGCCGCAAGTGCGGTAGCAGGCTATATCTGTGCACCGGACGACCTGAAGTAAGGGAGGAAACACATACCATGAACGCAAAAGGCAAGGTTTTCAAGTACGGCGATAATGTCGATACCGACGTTATCATCCCCGCACGTTATCTGAATATCGCAGACCCGAAGGAGCTGTCCACCCACGCAATGGAGGACATCGACGCGGATTTCGTCAAGAATATGCACCCGGGCGATATCGTTGTTGCGACCCGCAACTTCGGCTGCGGCTCCTCCCGTGAGCACGCACCGCTGTGCATCAAAACCGCCGGTATCTCGGTGGTCATTGCCAAGAGCTTTGCCCGCATCTTCTACCGCAACAGCATCAACATCGGTCTGCCCATCATGGAGTGCCCCGAGGCTGTGGATGCCATCAGCGCAGGGGATACCGTCAGCGTGGATTTTACTACCGGCCTCATCACCGATGAGACCACCGGCAAGACCTTCCAGGCGGAACCCTTCCCGCCGTTTATCCAGAAGATCATTGCCGACGGTGGCCTGATGAAGTCCATCAAAAATAAGAAGTAAGGAGCTTTCCCATGGAAAAAAACATTGCTGTCATCTGGGGCGACTGCTCCAGCCCCGAGATCGTGAAACAGACCATCCGGGTGCTTGATAAGGTGGCTGAAAAGTATGGCCACACCTTCCACTATACCGATGCCGCCATGGGCGGCGAAGCCATTGACAAGTACGGCGACCCGCTGCCTCAGCACGAGCTGGACAAGTGCCTTGCTGCGGACAGCGTCCTGCTGGGTGCCGTGGGCGGCCCCAAGTGGGAAGGCCTGCCCGGTGAGCAGCGCCCGGAAAAGGGGCTGCTGCGCCTGCGCGCGGGCATGGGCCTGTACTCCAACAACCGCCCCGCCAAGATCTGGCCCCAGCTGGCCCCGGCCAGCCCTCTGAAGCCTGAGATCGTGGCACAGGGCATTGACTTCATCATTGTGCGGGAGCTGATCGGCGGCGTGTACTTCGGCAAGCACGAGACCCACACCCTCGAAAACGGTGAGAAACAGGCCATCGACTCCATGCCCTACTCTGAGCACGAGATCGAGCGCATTGGCCGCATCGGCTTCGAGACCGCCCAGAAACGCCGCAAGAAGCTCTGCTGTGTGGACAAGGCCAACGTGCTGGATACCAGCCGCCTGTGGCGCAGTGTGATGCACCGCCTGCAGGCCGAGTACCCGGACGTGGAGTACAGCGAGATGTTCGTGGACAACTGCGCCATGCAGATCGTAAAGAACCCCGCGCAGTTCGATGTCATCGTCACTGAGAATATGTTCGGCGATATCCTCTCCGATGAGGCCTCCATGATCACCGGCTCCATCGGCATGATCCCGTCCTCCTCTTTGGGCGATGGCACCCGGGGCCTGTACGAGCCCATTCACGGCTCGGCCCCCGACATTGCGGGAAGGGATATCGTCAACCCCACCGCCTGCATCCTCTCTGCCGCCATGATGCTGCGCTACTCCTTTGGCATGACTGAGGAAGCCGATGCCATTGAGAATGCTGTGAACAAGGTGCTGGACAAGGGCCTGCGCACGGCAGACAACATGAGCGAAGGCTGCACCTGCCTGGGCTGCACTGCTATGGGTGATGCGATTTTGGCCGAGATCTGATCTGAAATGAATAGCCCTCTCTGTCAGCGTGAACGCGCTGCCACCTCTCCCGAAGAGGGAGCTGGCAAGGCCTGCGGCCTTGACTGAGAGGGCATTTTCGTTCTCCCAAAAACAAAAATGCAAACTTTTTGCAAATTCCTCTTGCAATTTGCATCCGAAGCGTGTATAATCTCCTTTGCACGAAAATGCAAATTGATTGCAATTTACTGCAATAAAGCACATTACAGTTGTTTTTGGAGTATCAAATGGAATTGTTTCTGGATGTTCTGGGCGAATCTCTGGTGGACACCGCCAAGATGCTGCCCTTCCTGTTTTTGGCCTATCTGTTCATTGAATATGTGGAGAACCGCCACGGCGAGCGCATCGAAGCCATTCTGGCGGGGGGCGGACGCTGGGGCTCTGTTCCGGCGGCGCTGCTGGGCTGTGTGCCCCAGTGCGGTTTCTCTGCCATTGCGTCCAATTTCTATGCGTCCCGGGTCATCAGCCTGGGCACGCTGATGGCCGTGTTCCTCGCCACCAGTGATGAAGCGGTTCCGCTGCTGGTCTCCATGCCTGCCTACTGGGATAAGCTGGTGCTGCTCATGGTCATCAAGGTGCTCTACGCCATTGCGGTGGGCCTGGTGCTGGATTTTGTCCTGCGGGGCGTTCTGCCCAGGAGCCTGCGGGGCGGCTACACCGGCAGCGCCGATGAGATCGACTGCCACGAGGAGCACAGCGATGAGGAGGGCAAGCCTGCCCCCATCTGGAAAGCCGCCCTTCGCCACACGCTGGAGATCTTCGTGTTCATCTTTGTGTTCAGTCTGGTGTTCGGCCTCATTGTGGAGGGCGTGGGCGAGGATGTCTTTGCCGACGCTCTGGGCCGGATGGGCTTCTTCCAGCCGGTGGTGGCCGCACTGGTGGGGCTGATCCCCAACTGTGCCGCCAGCGTCCTGCTGACCCAGCTCTATGTGGAGGGAGCCCTCCGCTTTTCCAGTCTGGTGGCAGGTCTGTGCACCGGCGCGGGCGTGGGCCTGGCTGTTCTCTGGCGGGCGAACCCCTCCTGGAAGCAGAACCTCTTCATCACCGGCCTGACCTGGGCCGCCGGTGCGGCTGTGGGTGTTGGGATCCAGATCGTGGTAGCCATTTTCGGTTAAAGTAAAATATTCAGTCAAAACGCCGTTTCGGGATATCCCGGAGCGGCGTTTTGTGTTATACTAGACAGTATCAAAACGATAAACTGGCTCACCCTCTCCGTCATCGCTTGCGCGATGCCACCTCCCCCAAAGTGGGAGGTCTTGACAGTCATTGGGAAGTTTCCGATTATGTCAAAAGCTCTCCCTTTGGGAGAGCTGGACGCGAAGCGGCCTGAGAGGGTGAGGATGCTGAAATAGGAGCAACGATGCAATATAAACTTCTGGCAAGCGATTTCGACAATACCCTTGTTCCCTTTGGTGAGCCCTGCCCCCGCCCGGCGGTGGTCAAGGCCGTGAAAAAGATGCAGGCCGCAGGCGGAAAATTTGTGCTGAGCACCGGCCGCGGCTACTGCGTGATCAACAAGCAGCAGCTGGGCGGCATCCGGTTCGACTACGCCATCACCAACAACGGAGCCTGCGTGGTGGACAGGGACGGTGCGATCATCGCCGAGCACCCGATGACCAATGAGGAAATGTACGCACTGGTGGATTTCTGCGAGGATTACAACTACCCCCTGCAGTTCAATTTCCGGGATGGCTACTATGCCTACTGCGAATACGAGAGCCTCCGGGATTTCTACGCCCAGCTGAGCGGCAGCGGCCTGACCTGCAAGGATGGCGAGGATCAGGACCGCCATCTCATCGATATGCCCCATGCCGCCTTTGCCTGCCTGCCCGATGAGGCGCTGGAGGCGTTCAACCGGAAGTACGGCCACCTGAACCTCCGCTTTATGATGGTGGGTGCTGTGCGGGAGGGCAGCTGGCACTGCTATGATATCGTCCGGGAGGGCATTGATAAGGGGGTGGGTCTGGCTGACCTGTGTGAAACCGTGGGTCTGACGCTGGCCGATGCTGTTTCGGCGGGCGATTCCGCCAATGATGTGGGGATGCTGAAGGCGGCGGGACTGGGCTGCTGTATGGCCAACGGCTCGGACGATGCCAAGGAAGCCGCAGACCGCATCATCGGGGATGTGCGGGAGGACGGCCTTGCCGCCCTCATTGAGGAGCTGTGGTTCAACGGCCCCCGTGCGGAGCCCTCGGGCCATGAACTTGGCTCCCCCTGGGGCCAGATGGAAGCCGCGGAGGAAAAGCAGTGAGCTTTGCACCGGTCTACAATGAACACAGCCGGGCGCTGATCCTGGGCACCTGGCCCAGCCCCAGGAGCCGGGAAATGTCCTTCTACTACGGCCACCCGCAAAACCGCTTCTGGCCCATGCTGGCGGCCCTGACCGGGGAGCCTGTGCCCGCCCGGGAGGACATCGAAGCGAAGAAGCAGATCATCCTGCGTCACGGGCTGGCCCTGTGGGATACGCTGGAAAGCTGTACCATCACCGGCGCGTCGGATGCGTCCATCCGGGACGTGGTGCCCAATGATATTGCCGGTCTGCTGGCAAAAGCGCCCATTGAGGCTGTTTTTTGCAACGGGGCTACGGCATATAAGATCTATACAAAGTATCTCGAGCCGGTCAGCGGCATCCCGGCGGTCAGGCTGCCCAGCACCAGCCCCGCCAATGCCGCCTGCAGGCCGGAAAAATTACGGGAGATCTGGAAAGAAGAATTGTCGAGCTGGATTCTGCCTTGAATGCCGCGCGGACTTACCCGATATGCCCCCTATGAGGGGAGCTGGCGCGCAAGCGCCTGAGAGGTTTGACATTTCGATTTCAAACCTGTAAATAATTCGTGAAACGCTTGCGCCCCGCTGGAAAAGGATTTATTATGGAAGATACAGGGGGCGCAGCTCCCGGAAAAGGAGGAACCCATGAGCAAGATCATTCGCACCCGGAAGCCCAGTGTCCTGCCGTACTACGCGGCGGCGCTGGCATTTGTGGTGCTGTGTGCTGTGCTTCCGGTCTATCGGCTGTGGGCACTGATGGCGGCGCTGGGCGCGGCTGTGCTGGCCTTTGCCGGGGCCAAAAAGATCTGCCCGCCCCGGGTGGTGGAGACGGAAGTGCCCTTCCATACCGGTGTGGACGATGTGGATGCCATGCTGACCGAGATGCAGCAGCAGCTGGACACCCTCCATGCCCTGAACGAAGCCCTGCCGGACCCGCAGCTCTCCGCCGCCATGTCCCGGATGGAAAAGGCAGGCCGCTCCATTGTGGAAACGGTGGAAGCCACCCCAGCCAAGGCAAAGCAGGTGCGGCGGTTCGCCAATTACTATCTGCCCGATGCCGTGAACGTGCTGCAGCAGTACGCCAAGCTGGCAAAGCAGGGGGTGCGGGGCGAGAACGCCGCCTCCATCCGCGCGGAGGTGGAACACAACGCAGCCTCCATTGCCACGGCATTTGAAAATCAGCTGGATGCCCTGTATGCTGCCGAGAGCATGGACCTCTCGGCAGACCTGACCGTTTTGCAGAATATGCTGAAAGGGCAGGGATTGTAACAACCCTCTCAGTCAAAGCCTGACGGCTTTGCCAGCTCCCCCGAAGGGGGAGCCCTTGGCAAACCGGTTAGAAAATAGCGCACGCCGATAGGCGGCAGGCGCTGTCGTAATTGGAAAGGATGGAATCAACAATGGCTGACAACAACACTTTGAACTTCGATCTCGATGCTCCTGCAGTGCCCACCCTGACGCTGGACCCCACCCCGGAGGCTGCGGAGGAGAAAAAGCCTGAGCCCGCCCCTGCGGCCCAGCAGCCGGAGGTGCAGCTGACCCCCGAGGAGCAGGCAATGGTGGATTCCTTTGCGGAAAAGATCGATATCACCAACAGCCAGCAGGTGCTGCAGTATGGCTCCGCCTGCCAGAAGAAGATCGGCGATTTCTCCGAGGCTGCTCTGGCCAAGGTATCCACCAAGGATCTGGGCGAGGTGGGCGATATGATCACCAACCTCATCGGGGAGCTGAAGAGTTTTGATGCCAATGAGGAGCAGCAGAAGGGCATTCTGGGCTTCTTCAAAAAGAAGGGCAATGAGCTGGACAACCTGAAGACCAAGTACAACAAGGCCGAGACCAACGTGGAGAACATCCAGTCCATGCTGGAGGGCCATCAGGTCCAGCTGCTGAAAGACATCGCCATGCTGGATAAGATGTACGAGCTGAACATGGCCTACTTCAAGGAGCTGAGCATGTATATCCTGGCCGGCAAGAAAAAGCTGGCCGAGGTCCGTGCAAACGAGCTGCAGCAGGCCATGGACAAGGCCAAGCAATCCGGCCTGCCCGAGGATGCTCAGGCCGCCCGTGATCTGGCAGACCAGTGCGAGCGCTTTGAGAAAAAGCTGTATGATCTGGAGCTGACCCGGAACATCAGCCTGCAGATGGGCCCCCAGATCCGCCTGCTGCAGAACAACAACACCATGATGGCTGAGAAGATCCAGTCCACCATCGTCAACACCATCCCGCTGTGGAAGAACCAGATGGTGCTGGCGCTGGGTCTGGCCCACACGCAGAAGGCCATGCAGGCCGAGCGTGCCGTGACCGACATGACCAACGACCTGCTCAAGAAGAATGCCGATGCCCTCAAGATGGGCACAATCGAGACCGCCAAGGAGAGCCAGCGCGGCGTGGTGGATATCGAGACCCTGCAGCAGACCAACAAGAGCCTGATCGAGACCCTGGATGAGCTGAACAAGATCCAGACTGAGGGCCGCGCAAAGCGTGTGGCTGCCGAGCAGGAGCTGACCCGCATCGAAGACGAGCTGAAACAGAAAATGATGGAGATCCGGAGCTGAAATGGCAAACGCTGATTTTTCCAGAGAACAGAATCAAACGCCCGGCGGCTTTGACAGCGGCAGCTACCGCGAGGCAAAGCGCCCGGACACCGAGGCAGTGCGCCTGACCCCCTTGCAGCAGAAGCTGGCCGGGCTGGAAAAGGCGCTGCCCACTGCGATGGCAAAGCAGGGCACAGCCCTTGTGCTGAGCGTGGTGGTGATGCTGGCAGCGTTTGTGGGCTTTGGCGGTGCCAAGGTCAGGGGGAAGTACAACGAGGCCCGCCAGTGGTTCACCACCGGCGTTTCGGCCGACAACGGTTATGCCCTGAGCGAGGAGCTGACCACCCGTGCCAACACGGCGGCAAATATCATCACCACCGGCGCAAACACGCTGGGGGCCGACAGCGCCGAGGTGCAGGCCGCACAGGCAGCGCTGGATGATTTCTCTGCCTGCCTGGAAGCAGTGCAGAACGGCAGCAAAAAGCAGTCCCTGACCTCGCTGCCCTATTATAAGGGCAGTGCCATGCACGCCCTTTGTCAGGCCAATGAGGCCTTGGGCACTGTGATCGACCAGCTCTACGCAAAAATGCAGGAGCAGGCCGCTGACCCCATGAAGATGGGGGCAGTGCAGGGCCAGTACGGCCAGTTCAACAGCGCCGGCACCATCATTGGTAATCTGCAGTACAATGATGCAGTGTATGAGTATCAGAACGATGTCGGCGGCTTCCCGGCCAGTATGCTGGGCAGGCTGTTCGGCGTACAGGAGGTGGAACCCTTCGCATGAAAACGATGAAACGATTTGCCGCCCGCATCTGCGCCCTGTTCGTGGTGCTGACCGTCAGCCTGACGGCTTTGGTGCCCGCCGCCTTTGCGGCCACCAAGGCCCAGCTGCCCGATCTGCCCAGCAGTCAGTGCGTGGTGGATGATGCCAACATCCTGAGCAGCAGCACCAAAACGGCCATTGAGAACCTGAATGCACAGCTCACCCAGCAGTGCGAGGGTGCACAGATCGGCGTATTGACTGTGGATTATACGGGAAGTTTATCCACGGAGGATTACGCCGTGCAGGCCGCCAACACCTGGGGGCTGGGCAGCTCCAGCAAAAACAACGGTGTGCTGATCCTGCTGGTCATGCAGTCCCAGCAGTACGCCGATGGCGACTATTACCTTGCCACCGGTGACGGCTTCCGCAATACCACGCTGGAAAAGCAGGCCAGCGCCATTGCCCAGACCATGGAGGATTCCTTCGCGGCGGGCGATTATGACGCGGCTGTGACCACCTGCGCCAACAATGTGGCCAGCACCATTGCCGATCTCTACGGTGTGACCCTGGGCGGGACCACCGGCACGGTCAGTAACGGCAATACGGATGGTTATAACAATGGGAATGATTACTATGAGGCACCGGCAGCATCCTATCAATCGCCCTTCCTCACCCTTCTGGCAGTGGTGATCGTGGTGTTTGCCCTGACCTCCATCTTCGGCGGCATCCGGCGCGGTTTTGGCGGCGGCGGGTTGGCCCTTCTTCGTTTCGGGTCGGGCTACGCCTGGGCCAGCAGACGGCGGCGCGAGACCTCCGTATGATGATTGGGGGCCCCGGCGGCCCCCGCTGGCCGCCGCGGCCGCGACGCC
>ENA-OQDT01002258-OQDT01002258.1-human-gut-metagenome-genome-assembly--contig:-NODE-2258-length-10022-cov-3.873876_pt1 | contig 10022 bp, 14 predicted proteins | sample MGYA00242786_ERZ504617 | MGnify/ENA primary metagenome ERZ504617 (study PRJEB26092, sample SAMD00036337) | human gut metagenome | host: Homo sapiens | study: EMG produced TPA metagenomics assembly of... | reverse complement strand
ATTGAATGAATATATACGATTGACAACATTTGAAATTTTAGAGATTGGTATAGGAATGGCTAATAATTATTGGTCTTCAATTCTTTGATATGATTCTAAAAATATGGATATTTAAGGAAAATCAAAAATGAAACAGATATATGCTATATTCTATGTATTCAGCTAGACAGACGGAATAAACTACAATATAAAATTGTGATGGACAACACCGCAAGGAAGCAAGACCGCAAAAGTATAGAAGAAGGGTGCAGAAATAACAAAGTTTCTGCACCCTTAAATTATTTGCCTGGCTTGTAGTTGCGTAATGCAGTTTTAGTTGATTTTATAATTTCCAGTAAAAATTCTTTTTCCTGATTGCTGCAATCAGAAGTAAGTTCTTTTATATCAGCATCGAATTTGGAAACCAATACAGGTGTATTGTCATATAAAAGCTGATCTACGGTAGTATCAAGGCTTTGAGCAATGCCAAGTAATGTTGCAAGGCTTAATTTGGTATGCCCATTTTCGATACTGCTGACATAGGTAGGGGCAACGTCAATCATATTTGAAAGTGTTTCCTGAGTCAATTTTTTTTGACAGACGTGCAGTGCGGATCCTTTTACCGATAGCAAGATAATCAATTTCTACTTCCAAACCTGTCACCTCCTAGACTTTGACTATTAGTTAAGATTTATTGCGAAACTCCACACACATTTGATATTCCTTATTGTATTCCCAAAAAAGATATATTATAATGAAACATAAGTAGAAGTTTAATGCAATTATTCACATGTAGTAGAAAAAAGAGCAAAAGACACCGGGGGCATCAAATTTGGAAAGTATAAATACGGGTGTTGAATTTTATTCAAATGTGAAAGCCTCGGAGGTGGAATGGGTATGGTATCCATATATTCCCTGTGGGAAGATTACAATGTTGCAGGGAGATCCGGGAGAGGGTAAATCAACACTGATTATTCATATTGCAGCGACACTAACAAAAGGCGGATATTTACCAGATGGACAGAAGATAAAAAAGCCAGAGATGGTAATATATCAGTGTTCAGAAGATGGAAAGGGAGATACGATAAAACCAAGACTGGAACAGGCTGGAGCTGATTGTAATAGAGTTGCATTTATAAAGGAAGATAATGATAAATTGACACTGGAAGATGAACGCATAAGAGATGCCATTATACAGATCAGAGCGAAAATGGTCGTGCTTGATCCGATACAGGCATTTATCGGTCATAATGGAAATATGACAAATGCGGTAAAAATGCGAGAAATCTTATCGAAGTTATCCAAGGTGGCAGCAGAAACTAATTGTGCAATAGTATTAGTTGGACATATGAACAAAAGTGGTGGTGGAAACCAATTATACAGAGGATTAGGCAGCATTGACATTGCTGCAGCAGCGAGAAGCATTCTTATGGTATCCAGAGATAAGGAAGAACCTTGGAAACGGTATATGTTTCCAGTAAAATCAAGCCTTGCACCAGAAGGAGAACCGATAGGGTTTGAACTGGATAAAGAAAAAGGTTTCCGATGGATTGGAAAATGCCAGATAAATGTGGAAGAGTTGTTGAATATTGAGAAAAGCACAGGAAAGAAAGACATTGCTGTGGAATATTTGCAAAAGCTGTTATCAGCAGAAGATTTACCAAGTACCTATATTTATGAAAAAATGAAAGAGTATGGTATTGCGAAAAGAACGGTACAGGAAGCAAAGAAAATTGCTGAAATAAAAGCGTATAAAAAAGGTAAAATCTGGTATTGGCATATGGAAGTGGGGGACAGCATATGAACGAACAGGAAAAACATGCTGCAAGCCAGGAAGAACGGAAAGAAAAGATTCGTGCAAGGTATAAGGGCGTGGATCGCAGCGAATTAGAGTTCATTCCTGCGAAACAGAAAGAAAAGTTATTTGAAGATGCAGGCACAAAAAGGGTGTGTGCTTATTGTCGTGTGTCTACAGATGATGCCAATCAGACATCTTCATATGAACTGCAGAAAAATCATTATGAAGATATGATAAAGGAACATGCAGGGTGGACGCTGGTTGGTATATATGCGGATGAGGGAATTTCAGGCACCTCTTTACAGCATAGGGATGAATTTAATCGTATGATCGAGGATTGCAAAGTAGGGAAAATAGATTTAATAGTTACCAAAAGTGTATCACGTTTTGCCAGAAATATCGTGGATTGTATTGCTAAAGTTCGTGAATTAGCAAATATGAAACCGCAGGTAGGCGTATTTTTTGGAAACAGAGCATATTTACACACTTGATAATACGAGCGAAATGATGCTTGCAGTGTTATCGGCAGCAGCACAGGAAGAATCACATACGAAAAGTGAAATTATGAATATTTCTATTGAACAACGGTTTTCAAGAGGAATATTTCTGACACCCAAACTCTTAGGTTATGATAAGGACGAGGACGGGAATTTAGTTATTAATGAGTCGGAAGCAGATACGGTTCGCTTGTGTTATTATCTGTTCCTGAGTGGCTTTCCTACTTCTGAAATTTGCTGAAATTTTGATGGATTTAGGACGTAAAACTAAATTTAGGAAATACAAAGTGGACAGGAAGTACAGTTGTAAATGTTCTACGCAATGAAAGGCATTGTGGGGATGTTTTATCAAGAAAAACTTTTACACCTAATTACCTGGATCATAAATCAAAGAAAAATAACCATGATCGGAACCAATATAGACAGACCGATCACCATGAAGCTATTGTGAGCCGGGAGATTTATGATGCAGCGCAAAAAATGCTGGATGCAAGCAAATATATGAAAAAAGGGTATCCATTGCCAACTTTACAGGTAGTAGATCAGGGAGCCTTAAAAGGCTTTGTACCTGTAAATCGTGCATGGAATGGATTTTCGTCAGCAGATTATAAAAAGGCATCATTAAGTGCTTATTCTGAAAACAATAATGAAATTTGTGTAGAGAAAACTGAAAACCGAGGATTTGATTTAAGCGGTTATGAAATTGTGAGGGCGCAGTTTTTTTCAACAAGATTCGATCCGGCAGTAACGATTTCTTCAGGAAAAATTGTATTTAATACAGCTTGTTTGAAAAAATTTGAAGATGTAGAGTATGTAGAATTACTTTTCAATTCTGTAGAAAAGTGCATTGCAGTTCGTCCATGCGAAAAAAGCAGCATAAATGCTATTAAATGGGGAACTATACGAGATGGACGTTGGGCGGTGCTCCCAAAAAGCTGTAAAGGATTTTCAGGGCCATTATATGAGCTTATGGGATGGAATAAAGACTGCAAGTATAAATTGCGAGGACAGTTTTGCGGTACTGCAGATGAACAGGTAATGATTTTTGAATTAGAAGAACCAGAAGTGCTTGTACAGGAAAAGGCAGAAGAACAATTTGCGGAAGAAACGGAGAAAAAGCCAGAAGAAGCTCAGAAGCCAGTAAAGAAAATACTTTATCCGGAAGCTTGGGCATATAATTTTGGAGAGTCTACAAATAGAATGGTGTTTTTACAGAGAGTGTCATATAAAGGAAACTGGGACATACTGCGTCCTGCAAGAACTGTTGAAGGGATGGAGATTATAACCAGAGAAGTTCTCAATGCTCTGCTGGAGTCAGCAGAGAAATTGATAGATAAAATGAGGTGTGCTAATTATGCATGATACAGCGGAGTATACGGATGAAAAAGAAATTATTGATCAGAAAGCAATCGAGTTGGCGGAGGATTTTAGTTATGATGGGTATCAGGTTGTCAGACGAGAACTGTTTGCTCATCTAAGGGAACCGGCTGTCGTGATTCGTAGAGATAGTGTGACATTTAATACAGCCTGCATTGCTGGTTTAGAGGATGCAGTTTACATACAGATACTTGTGAACCAGGATAGTAAGAGAATGGTTGTCCGAAAATGTGAGGAAAATGATAAAGATGCACTTCGTTGGTGTGTGGCAAAACCAGATAAGCGTAAAAGCAGAAAAATGACAAATAAAATCTTTTCTGCAATGATGTATGAAATGATGGGATGGAATCTGGATTGCCGATATAAGATTTTGGGACACAAGATTACTTTTGAAGATGAAACAATTTATGTGTTTGACTTGATGGAAACGGAGATATTTCTTGACATTAAAGGAAAAAGAGCGAAAAAAGACACAGAAAGTCAGTTTACTACTGAAAAGGCTAATAGTATAGAAGAAACAGCATCAAATTCTACAGATAATGAGCGTTCAGTGGAAGAAATAAAAAGGAAAAATCGAATACCATTTTATCCAAAGGAATGGAAAGATTCTTTTGGTTTGCCAGTGGAAGAACATAGGAAAGCACTGGAAATAAATATGCTGGATGGTTATGCAGAATTTACAACAGGAAAATAGTTAAAGGGGAAAGTCTGCCCTAAAGATGGGAGGTATCAGTGTGCAGGAACATAATATTGTGATACCGGGGATTTCTCTATGCCAAAAATGGGGGAAGATACGGATTTTTCATTCAACGATAGTGGCATTGGGTGAGCCAAAGTATATAAGATTTTTGTTTAATCCTGAAAAGCGGGGATTGGTGGTGCAGGCATGTGCCAGAAAAGATGCAGAGTGTTTTCGTGTGCCTAAATATAACCCGGAGAATTGGGAATTTAAGATCAGTAGTGTGCCAATGCTGCGAATGATATGGAAAACGTGCGAATGGGATGCGGAAAAGACGTATCGTTTGACGGGAATATGCCATTCGGAGTACAATCTGGTGGAATTTGATATGAAGCAGGCAACGATGCTGACAGTGGAAGAATTTTAAGAAAACAGCGTAAAATAGGGACTTCTGAGAGATCAGAGGTTCTTTTTTTGTGCTGTTTTTGAGGGTAATTGCATGGTATGGTGCTGAAAAAATTTCTCTGAAAAAAAGTTGTTTCTATCTTTACATCAGGAGGGACACTTTCGGTTTGTGGTCCGCGTCCACAACTGGTCAGAGATCTTACGTTTATGACAAAGGAACAACGTATGCGTCACACTGCAAAACCAGGGTTTCCGTGGCTATGTCAGTATATAAAAGTGATAATCCCGATTTTTTTGATAGAGCACTTAGTAGTATTACTGATGAGCAAACGATTAAACCAAATGAAATTGTATTAGTTGTGGATGGCCCGGTAAGTAACGAGATAAATAATGTTATTAATAAATATGAAAAAAAGTATGAAGTATGCGTAGAGATTTTATAAAATTTTTTAAAGCAATGATGCTATTGATGATTTTTATACTATCTCTGTTACCAGAAGCAATTATAATAAAGCAATTAGGGCTGGCTTTTCGAGCTGACACTTTGATATTATGGATGGCTGGCATAGAGGCGGTAGATGCCTGGGATGAATATGAACGAGAGAAGAATAATTATAAAAAGTATCGACGGAGCAAAGTGAACAGAAATGGGAAGACCAAAAAGGAAACCAGAATATAATTCGGAAAAGATAATGGAACAGTTTACGAACTGTATTGCTGAAGCATATATGTCTGGAGCAGGCGATGGATCAGCAAATTCATTACGGCAAATATCAGAGCAGTTCAGCATTACCTTAATGAAGACACGTAAAATATTAATTACGGCGGGTGTGTATCATACTGAGCTTAGTGAGCAGGTTATTTCATTAAGAGAAAATGGAAAAAATATTTCAGAGATTATGCAGGAGACTGGTTTGAGCAGATCTTCGGTTCATTCCTATTTGCCGTATACAAAAATGATATACAATGCGGATGAATTAAGCCTGTATGCAGAGAGGTGTAGATTGTACCGGAAAAGAAAACAGGCTGTTGAAAAACTGCATTGCTGCATCGGTAAATCATATGAATTACTGGAAAATCATTTATGGGAGACGTTAAAATTGTTTTCAGGCTATTCTTTTACGACTGTAAAGGGATTAAGATTTCATTATACGGTCAATGGAAATGAAATCCTGATTGACCGGAAAAAGAAATCAATAACCAGAAGCAGTGTAAATATTGCTCTGAAAGAAACGATGGAGATGAAGAGAAATGTAAACGGACCGAAGAAATTAAAGGTTTTTGGAGCGAGTTATCTGTACCCGATATTTTTACGGTTTGATCTGATCAAAACTGAAAGGGAATAGAAAAATTGTTGTAGGATAAAAAGGATGATGGCGTGGGAAGAGGTAATTGCTATTAGTTTGTTAATTGCGTCAATCTTTTTATATGTAAAAGGAAATATATCTGCAGAGAAAATAATTAAAGTGGGGTAAGAGAACGGTTGTATTTCTGATAGTTGTTTAGTAATTATAGACGGCTAACAGGCGATGATAAGCCGCAGGCAGCAGGAGAAGATACAGTCCTTGCAGGACTTCGGTTTCACCGGGAACGATGAAGCGGAAGAACCGCAAGCGGAAATCGACCTGATGCCGGAAGAGGATGCGAAGCCCCAAAGGGGCGGCGGTGCTTCTTCGGCATACGCTTACCGGGACATCAACCGCCAGTTAAGCACGTTCTATGAAACTCCGGCGGTGGACGAGGAAAAAGAGGACTTGAAGCGGCAGGTAGCGGAACTGACCGATAGGCTGCAACAACAGAACGCCACACCCACCGCTGACGACCAAATGGCACTCTTGGAAAAGTCCTACGAGCTGGCGGCAAAGTACATGAACGGCGGGCAGGGACAAGTCGCACAAGTCCCGGTAACGGGCGACATTGACCGCAAGCCGGATGCGGTGGCGGTGCAGGCTGTCAGGGAAACGACCGTTTCGGGATTGCGGCAGCCCATGAGCGATGCCGACTTCATCCGGGCTTACAGCCAGCCACGAAACTACGGCTTCAACACGGCAGTAGGCACGGGGTACGCTATGGGAAAGAACACGGTAGCCGCCTGCATCCACCAAGACCAAACCCTGACGGACGGGCAGGCGGTGAAACTACGGCTGCTCGCAACCCATGCAGGCGGGGAACATAGTCGTGCCGAAGAATACCCTTGTGGCGGGAACGGCAAAGGTGCAGGGCGAACGGCTCGACATACTGGTGTTCTCGATTGAGTACGCTGGCAACATCATCCCGGTGGAACTCGCCGTGTTCGACACGGACGGGCAAAAGGGGCTGTCCGTCCCGTCCTCTATGGAGCAGGAAGCGTTCAACGAAGCTATGGCGAATATCGGAAGCGGGCTGGGTACAAGTATTTCCTTTGCACGGAGTGCCGGGCAGCAGGTGGCTATGGACGTGACAAGGGGGTTGCTGCAAGGAACGTCCGGCTATCTTGCGAAAAAGTTCAGGACTGTAAAAGTAAAACTGAAAGCAGGCTATAAAGTCATGCTTTACGCCAAACAACAATAACCATTTTATCAACCACTAAAATTTCAATTAACGATGAAACAGATTTTTGTATTGTTCGCCCTCTTGCTGGGCGTGTGTGCGGCAAACGCACAGGAAACCGACACCGTGAAGTATGCGGCTGGCAACGACTTGTACCGGGGGATTACCCGGAAACTTCCATACCGTCAAATGGTAACGCCCTACGGCATGGAAGTGACCTTTGCCAAGACGGTACACATCATCTTCCCCGCCGCCGTCCGCTACGTGGATTTGGGAAGCAACCATATCATAGCGGGCAAGGCGGACGGTGCGGAGAACGTAATCCGGGTGAAAGCCACGACAGAGGGATTTCCGGGCGAAACGAACTTCTCCGTCATTTGCGAGGACGGTAGTTTCTTTTCATTCAACGCCAAGTACGCCCGTGAACCGGAAATGCTCAATATCGAAATGAAAGATTTCTTGGAGAACGAGGACACCAGCGACTTTTCGCATACCCGCATGAACATCTATTTCCGGGAATTAGGTAATGAAAGCCCGCTGCTGGTGAAGCTGATAATGCAGAGCATCTACAAGAACAATGACCGGAAAATGCGCCACTTGGGTAGCAAGCGTTTCGGCATACAGTTCTTAATCAAGGGCATTTATACCTATAACGGGATGCTGTACGTGCATACGCAGACGAAGAACAGCTCCAACGTGCCTTTCGATACCGACTTCATCAAGTTTAAGATTGTCGATAAGAAAGTACCCAAGCGCACGGCTATTCAGGAAACGGTGCTGGATGCGGTACGCAGCTACAACGAGGTGATAGAGATTGCAGGAAAAAGTACCGTGCGCACGGTGTACGCCCTGCCGAAGTTCACCATTCCTGACGACAAGCTGCTGATGGTGGAACTCTACGAGAAGAACGGCGGGCGGCATCAGGTCATCCGGGTGGAAAATTCCGACATAGTGAACGCAGAAGTGATTAACGAACTCAAAATCAAATAGGGAATGAAGAAACACATTTTTATAATGATGCTCTTTGCGCTGTGCCTGACCTCGTTTCAGGCACACGCACAAAGATACCTGCCGGGCATGAAAGGCTTGCAGGTCACGGCGGGCATGGCGGACGGGGTGCATTGGAACGACAACACGGATTTTGCCTACCATATCGGGGCGGCGTACAGTGTTTACACCAAGAACGCCAACCGCTGGGTGATTGGCGGGGAGTACCTGCACAAAAAGTATGACTACAAAGATATGAGAATACCAGTCGAACAGTTCACCGCAGAGGGCGGCTATTACCTGAAATTCCTATCGGACAGGCGAAAGACCTTTTTCCTCTCGCTGGGACTGTCGGCACTCGCCGGGTATGAAACAAGCAACCGAAGCGAAAAGCTCTTACCGGACGGCTCTACCTTGCTGGATAAGGACTGCTTCGTTTACGGCGGTGCGCTGACGCTGGAACTGGAAGCCTACCTGACCGACCGGGTGGCTCTGCTACTGAACGCAAGGGAACGGGCGTTGTTCGGCTCGGACATAGGCAAGTTCCGCACGCAGGTATCTGTGGGACTGAAATTCATTATCAACTGACCGCTATATAATAATGTATATGAAGAATGTAATGTATAAAATCATCATGGGCTGCTACATCGTGGCCGCCCTCGTGCTTGTCACCACCTGTAATGACAACTTGGATATTCAGCAGGCATACCCGTTCAGCATCGAAACGCTGCCAGTACCCAAAAGGCTGAAAGTCGGGGAAACCGCCGAAATACGCTGCCAACTGGTGCGTGGCGGCTATTACCAGCCGACTACCTATCAGATAAGGTTTTTCCAGCCGGACGGCAAAGGGAAGCTGGAGATGGATAACGGTACGGTGTTCCTGCCCAATGACCTTTACCCGCTGGAGAAAGAAACGTTCAGGCTCTACTACACCTCCGCATCGACAGACCAGCAGACGATTGACATTTATGTAATTGATAGCTTTGGACAGGTACAGCAACTTTCGTTCTCGTTCAACAACAATAATAATGAACAAGATTTTTTATGAGATAGGTGATAAATAGCATCTAAAAAATAGTGAATTATTTTTTTAGATGCTTATATTTGTATTCTAATAACATATTTATTAATAAAATATCATTGTTATGAAGAAAATGAATTTCACAGAAGACGATATAAAAGAAATAAAGCGTCAGGATAAATTAATTCATACCACTAAAATTTCAGAACGTGAACATGGACTAAAAGGATACGATACTCGTAATCCTTATCAACGAGATTATGCTCGCATATTGTATAGTGCTGCATTTCGACGTTTACAAGGGAAAATGCAAATTCTCGGTATTGAAACCAGTGCTTTTTTTAGGAATAGGTTAACTCATAGCTTAGAGGTTGCACAAATAGCCAAAGGAATTCGGTGGCAGCTTGATAAAGATTGTTATGAGAAAGATACAACTTTAAGTGATATGTTTTTATTAGATGCAGCAGCATTGGCTCATGATATTGGTCATCCTGCTTTTGGTCACAAAGGAGAAAGAGTATTAAATGACCTTTTGTCACCTAATGATATGCATTTTGAAGGAAACGCTCAAAATTTCCGAGTACTTCGTTCATTAGAAAAAAAAGATCCCGAATTTACCGGACTCAATTTATCATACCGTACATTGCTTGCCATTAATAAATATCTCGTTAAAGAAGCCCCTAATATTGAAAAGTTTATGTATGCGGAAGATTATGATATGCTCGAAAATTTTAGGCGGGCAAATCAATT
>ENA-OQDT01002254-OQDT01002254.1-human-gut-metagenome-genome-assembly--contig:-NODE-2254-length-10033-cov-3.518171_pt1 | contig 10033 bp, 6 predicted proteins | sample MGYA00242786_ERZ504617 | MGnify/ENA primary metagenome ERZ504617 (study PRJEB26092, sample SAMD00036337) | human gut metagenome | host: Homo sapiens | study: EMG produced TPA metagenomics assembly of... | reverse complement strand
GTGAGCCGTATTGGGAGTACCGTCTTCGTTGAGCGCGTGATCGGCATTACCGTGGTCGGCGATGATGATTACTTCATAGCCGTTGGCTTTGGCAGCCTCGACCGTGTCTTTCACGCAGTTGTCGATAGCCGTTACGGCCTTTTCGATGGCACTATAGATACCGGTATGGCCAACCATATCACCATTAGCATAGTTCACGACGATGAAGTCGAACTTCTGCGTATTGATAGCCTCAACCAACTTGTCTTTCACTTCGTAAGCGCTCATTTCCGGCTTCAGGTCGTAAGTGGCGACTTTCGGGCTCGGAACCAAGACACGTTCTTCATTTTTTGTACGGAGTTTCGCGACCACCGTTAAAGAAGAAAGTCACATGAGCGTACTTCTCCGTCTCGGCGATATGAAGCTGTGTTTTCCCGTTTTCAGCCAGGTATTCTCCCAATGTGTTCTGGACGTTTTCCTTGTCGAACAGGATATGGACCCCTTTGAAAGAAGCATCGTACGGAGTCATGCAGTAATACTGCAAACCAGGGATCGTGTGCATACCCTGTTCCGGCATATCCTGCTGGGTCAGCACGACAGTCAATTCTTTTGCACGGTCGTTGCGGTAGTTGAAAAAGATCACGACATCACCTTCTTTGATCGTACCATCTACTGTAGCGTTGTTGATCGGTTTGATAAACTCGTCGGTCACGCCTTCATCATACGATTCCTGCATGGCCTGAACCATGTCGGTAGCTTGTTTGCCCTTGCCTTCAACCAGCAGGTCGTAGGCTTCTTTCACGCGTTCCCAACGTTTGTCGCGGTCCATTGCATAGAAACGACCGACGATGGATGCGATCTTTCCGGCAGACTGTGCACAGTGGGCCGTCAGTTGTTCGATAAATCCTTTACCGCTCTTCGGGTCTGTGTCGCGACCGTCCATGAAGCAGTGGATGAAAGTATTGTCGATTCCATATTCCTTGGAGATATCGCAAAGTTTGAACAGGTGGTCGAAAGAACTGTGTACGCCACCGTTGGAGGTCAACCCCATGAAATGGATATTTTTGCCATGTTCTTTGGCGTAAGAGAAGGCAGAAACGATTTCAGGGTTCTTCATGATGCTATTGTCGGCACAAGCACGGTTAATCTTCACCAAATCCTGGTAAACGATACGTCCGGCCCCGATATTGAGGTGTCCGACTTCAGAGTTACCCATTTGTCCGTCAGGCAACCCTACGTTTTCACCGCTTGCCTGTAACTGTGAATGAGGATAAGTGGCCAGCAGGCTGTCCCAATAAGGAGTGGGAGTGTTAAAGATTACATCGTCTTTACCTTGATCGCCGATACCCCAGCCGTCAAGAATCATTAAAAGGGCTTTCTTGCTCATGATTGCTTAATTATTTATTGTTTATACTCATTTTCGTTATTCGGGCGCAAAGATAAGCAATTCCGGGCATATATTGTTTGCTTGGAAAACATTACTTTTGTGAACGATATGGAAAAGACGATACAAGATAAAGAGTTAGGAGCCATCCACCTCCGCACCAGTCCCCGTGCTACCCGTTACACACTGAAAATCTCCAAAGGGACGATTACGGCTACCATGCCTCCGGGTGGAAACGAAGCGCGTATGCTCGCTTTTATCCGGGAAAACAAGAAAAAACTTCTTGCTGCCCTTGCCAAACATCCCGCCCGCCCGCTCCTGACAGATGAGACGAAGATGCAAACCGCAACGTTCCGCCTCCATGTCTTCCGTACCGACCGGGCTAACTTCTATATGAAATTAGACGATGGCGTCCTGCACATCGCCTGTCCCTCGCAGACCGACTTCGCCGACGAACGTGTACAAAAACTCCTGAAAGACTTCATTGAGCAAGCCCTCCGGCATGAGGCCCGCCGCCTCTTACCTTCACGGTTGCTCGACCTGGCCTCCCGGCACGGCTTCACCTGCACGGATGTAAAAATCTTCAACAGCAAAAGCCATTGGGGTAGTTGCACACCACGTCGCAGCATCAATCTCTCTCTTTCCCTGATGCTCCTGCCCTGGCACCTGATCGACTACGTCCTCCTCCACGAACTTTGCCACACCATAGAGATGAACCACAGTGACCGTTTTTGGGCATTGATGGACAAGGTCACAGAGGGGAAAGCGTTAGAACTGAGGAAGGAGTTGAAGAAGTATCATATGCTGTAAGCCGGATTGCGGAATATCTGATTATTCAGTCCTTGGGGTAATCGTTCCATGATCTCGATGCTGCTTAAGGCATATAACCACTTCTTATAAAGCGTGTCACAAAATCGTTTTCCAGTTCCTCTGTCACTGTATCACTGATTTCTTTGTACCAATTGATATTCAACTTGTCTTATTTGTGATATATGCCCGTTTTCTCTATCACTACGGCATCACTACCCTATCACTGGCAATTTGGATAAAAATAGGCATTCCGCTTATATACAACTGTATATTAATACATTACAAATAACACAAACAATAAACACCCTATTCCCATCCCTGCAAACCACTCGATTATTTTATGTAAAAACGGCTATAAAATAGGTAAAACCGGGTGGTTTTTATTGTCCGGCACGGTACTTTAGTTGCCGGACACCCCCATGTTGCCCCCTTTTACACCCGGATGTACCGGCTCCCTACACCCGGATGTAAAGGATGGCAACATGGGGGTGTTTACGGAATTATCTGCTTGTTTCTGCTAAAAAAAGAGAGGGCTTTTGTGAAATGAAGAACCGTATTTCGCCAATTTAATACCTGTTATATTCGTTTTTACATTTGTTTATTCGATTATTTTATATGCTTTTTCAAAAGCAAAAGAAGGCAACACACTGGTTTTCAATTATATGATAAAAGCACCATGTGTCAGAAGTGATAGATGAGTGATAGAGGAAAACGTCCTGTATCACTGCCTCTAACGCTTGAATATTAATAGCCATAACCTTCGTAGTGATAGAGTGATAGAGGATTTGTGAAAACTCCGTATAGAGATTACAACCTTAGAAAATTGTGATACGGTCACCCTGTTGAACAACTAAGGCAATTACAATTTTGGTGCGTAGCCTTGATATTTCATTGCCTATTCGAATGAGATTCTATATTTTTGCGGTTTTGAATTTCACTGTACCAATACGAAATGTCAAATATCAAATCAGAAATTGATAATGGTATGAGAACTATATAGATGAGTTGTTCGCCTATGGAATAGCCTTTGGAGTGGAAAAAGATTTTGTATTAGATGCAATACATGATCTCTTTTTGCACTTGTTTGAATCGGCTGATAAAATAGAAATTCTCGGTTCTCCGAAATCCTATCTGTTTAGTGCTCTCAAGAACAAGATAATAACATCTTTACGTAAACAGGCGAACTGGCTTAGCTTAGAAGAAGAAGTCGAATATAATTTCAAAATAGAAGTTGATGCCGAAGCTTTAATGGAGGATGAAGAAGAAAGAAGAAACTATGAGAAAGAGGTTGAAAGCCTATTGAATTTATTGACAAACAAGCAGCGGGAAGTCATATATTTGCGCTTTATCAAAGCACTCTCCATACAAGAAATTTCCGAAATACTTAATATCACTCCCAAAAGTGTGCGAAAAATGATCTACCGTGCCATAGAACGTATGCAACAAGGAAAAATTGAACTATTGTTTCTACTGATGTTCCTGAGATAAACAATAAAGAGGGGCTGTTTTGCCCCTCTTTAGCATTACGAATAACTTTTTGTACATTCTCACTTGTCCCAGAACGGAGCCTGAACAAGTGTCGGGTCTTTATCTATTTGATCTTGATAGATCGGATACCAATAGAATTTACGCTCGTAGACACGTTTGATATATTGCGTGCGCTTGAAGAATGCAGCAGCATCATTTGGATCATCCGACAGCTTCGTTCCACTGAAATTCATACCATACATAGGTTGATTCAACACTTCTTCCGCTTTCTTCCAACGACGGAGGTCTAAATAACGCAAGCCGTTTTCACAGCAAAGTTCTACGCGACGTTCATGATAGATCGCTTCGCGCACCTCATCCTGGCCGTTCAATGGAATTTTATCAAAGCCATTACTATCCTTTCCGGTTCCATACTGCGGCATACCGGCACGTTCACGAATCAAGTTCAGATACTTCAAGATGTCAGGATTACCCGGATCGCACTCATTCAAGGCCTCGGCATAATTCAGATAAGCCTCGCCCAAACGGTAAAGGATGCCCGGACGATACGGGTGAATTCCATTACGATTATTTTGTTCAAGCGAAACTTTCTTACGGTTCAGATAACCGTTTTGCGGAGCGTCATGCGTAGGGCCGCCGTCTTGTTCGTTCGACATCATTTGTACTTCACGCCCCGCTTGATGGTACCACTGACGATTCCACATCACCGTCAAATAGAAACGAGGTTCACGACCGACATACATATTGTAAGTGCCGGAGGCAGCCACTTGATTATAGGTACAACCATCTGCTCCAACCGAGTCGACTGTAGCTCCCGGACAATTACGGTAAAGATTGTACTTAGTTTTACGGATATCCTTTTGCGCAGAAAAACCGCGTTCCGTATAGCCAGATTCCTTGTTGATAATCGGTTTTCCATAATTGCCATCATAACCGGTAATCGGAAGGGAACCATCCTTCATGGCGAAGGCATCGACCAATGTCTGATAGACGCCCAAACCGCCGTTACCGGATGCTCCACGCGGAGTGGCATGCCTTTCAAACTCGCTGAAATCACAATCGGAACGGATGAACAGAGCTTCCGGATTCTGATCGCCGCGCAGGAAAAACACATTATAACAAGACATGAAAGGATCAATACTGCCATCGGCATTATATTCACGTACCAAATCATGACCGGCAGCATGTGCTGCTTCGATCAACTCCCGGTTAGCATCAGCGGCACGTTTCCATTTTGCAGGATCGTAAGTTTGGCTGAACCGGAATTTACCATCATAATTTTTGAAACCTGCATACCATTCGTTCCCATTTACCAACGGACTTGCAGCAAACAACAACATACGGGCACGAACCGCCAAACACATGATGGAAGTGGCACGACCATAAAATTGTGTAGATTCATTCAAGTAAGAAGCCGGAAGCTTTTTGGAAAGGTCAACCAACTGTGCATCAATCCAATCTACCATTTCATCGAAAGGCATTTGTCCACGCATCAAATTCGGATCATTCACATCTGCAAGATCATCAAAGAAAGGAACACTGCCGTGTGCCTCAATCATCAACCAATAATAGTAAGCAATCAAGAAACGACATTCATTTTTCATCCGTTCGATATCAGCTTCGCTTACTCCTTGATCCGGCAAAGCATGAGCATTCTTAATGAATAAGTAAGCTGAGCGAATACGAATTGGATTTTCTTTCCAAATGGCAGCATCCCAAGTTGAACTAGTAAACCATTGTCCAATAATAAAGTTTAGAGAGTTTCCCCACCATTGGTACCAACGTTGCGACGGATCAAGATCATCCCCCATAGAATCGTATCCCCACGTTCGCAATAACGCCCAATAAGTATCAGGCACACGATTGTAGACACCAGATAGCCAGTCTTCAGTACGAGTCCTGTCATTGAAAACCATTTCCATTGTCAACGTATCATCCGGAGCATTATCCAAATAGTCCGAACAACCACACATAAAAAGACTTGACAAAGCTATTGTTATGTATTTAAACAGTTTCATAATTCTATTTTATAAACTTAAACTCAAATTAGAAATTAACATCAATACCGAATGAGACAGATTTCATAATCGGATACTTCGCACCGTTCTGCGTATCAAGTTCCGGGTCCCAGAGATCAAAAGCCGAGAATGTCAATAAGTTTGACCCTTTAGCATACAGGCGGATATTTTCCAATCCGATCCGACTCATCCAACGTTTGGGCAACGTATATCCGACTTCTATATCCTTCATACGCAGCATGCTCATATTACGCAGCCACCAAGTCGAATTCTGGCTATTGTTCGTATTCACCCCATAGCTTAAGCGCGGATAGAAAACATCTTCACTCGGGTTTTCCGGAGTCCAGCGGTCGTTGTAATTAGTCATGACATTACCCAATGTCCCTTGTGAAGAACCAGGAAGAAAATTCGACACTACACCGCCTATGAAACGATGAGTCTTACCGTTTCCTTGGAAAAAGACATTGAAATCGACCTGCTTGTAACGGGCTGTCGCCCCGAAACCATAAACAATTTCCGGATTGACCGTTCCTCCCATGGCAACCTCATCCTTATTCGTAATTGACCCGTCACCGTCTATGTCCACATATTTAATATCACCGGGACGCACGCTGTTGAACGTATGCAATGGAATACCTTCTTTCAACACCTGTTCCCCTTTATCGTTAGTAACAAAATCATCTTCCGTAAAGAGCCCGTCTGCCACTAACCCGAACAGTTCGTTCACCGAATGTCCCGTCCGCTGGCGATTCGTTCCCAAAATACCAAGCGCTTCGTCCATTTCGATTATCGTATTGTGGGCATACGTAAACGTTCCTCTGAGACCAATGTGCAAATCTTTTGTAATCTGTTGGTTGTAAGTCAGCGACAAATCCACACCGATATTATCCACCTTACCATAGTTTGCCCACGGCGTTTTGCGGAATCCGGCTGCCGACGGAATGTTGTTACGCTGCATAAAGATGTCCCGACGCTGCTCTTTAAACCAATCCACTTGCAAATCCAAGGCATTCCATAAACCTATTTCGGTTCCGACATTCAGTTTCTCAACCGTTTCCCAAGTCAGATCCGTCACCCCAAATTCTCCTTCAAAACGGGAAGCACGGTTATAATCGTTGTTGACTCCCCATTTATAACTGCCATCCGTATCAATGGTCGGCAAGAAGGCAAAACGACGGCCATCCAACTGGTCATTACCGGTCAACCCCCAAGAAGCACGGAATTTGATCTTAGAAAAAGTATCTTTGTATTTCTCCATGAATTTTTCCTCTGAGAGCATATAGCCGACAGCCACAGAGGGGAAGAAACCAAAGCGGTTCCCTTTCGTGAAGTTTTCGGAGCCGTTATATCCAAAGTTAAATTCGGCAATGTAGCGATTGTCATACGTATAGGAAGCACGTCCGGCGATACCCATGCGGCGGAAAGGGACGACATTGCCGTCCTGATAGTCGCGTTGGTTATAAAGAAACATGGCGTTGACGGCATGTTTCCCATCAAACGTACGATCGTACGTGATATTTCCTTCCAAGTAAGTAGCCTTATTCCCCCATTCGCCTTTGTTTTCCGTATCGAGGAACTCCTGTCCGTCCGTTCCGACACTCAGCAGTAAGTTACCCTCCTCATCACGGCCCGTAGCCGGATTGTAGTAGGTTGGTGTACGAGACCGTTTCACCCACGACTTCGAATAGCGGTCAAAAGAAAACAGACCTTTGAATTTCAAACCGGGAGTAATAAATTTCAGATCTTGTTCAACCGAGAACAATGATTCAACTTTGGAGCTGGAAGTTGTCTGATAACCATGTTGCGTTGCTTCCGCCCATGGATTTTGCCGGTTCTGTATACGCACATCACGTCCTCCAGAATACTGTATAGGATGTACAAACGGAGGTGTGTCAAACGCCTGATTCCAAATATCCTGTCCACTGACAGCCATACCGTTCTGTTCTTGCAGGTAACCACCGATACTAATGCCCACAACAGTCGTCTTCGTCACATTGATATCCACATTCGAACGAATATTATATTTGTTCAAGCGTGTAGACGAATCCCAATCCTTACTTTCATCCCGAACAAAGATGCCTCGTTCACCATAATACGATGCGACCAACGCATAACGAAGGATATCGCTACCACCGGTAATAGTCAAATCTCCACGCGTATTGGAAGCCATGTCTTTCGATACGGCATCCAACCAATTGACATTCGGATATAACTCCGGATCTACATTATTACGGTAGTTGTTGATCATTTCCTCTCCATAAAGCGGATTCGGATTACCGGCATCCATATACAATTCATCCATTAACGAAAGATAATCTACCGAACCGATATAATCAGGCAACTGTGTCGGCTTGGTAAAACCTTGTTCCAAATGGAAATTGACTTTCGGTTTCCCCAATTGACCTCTCTTCGTTTTCACAAGGATGACACCGTTTGCACCTCGTACGCCATATACAGCACTAGCCGCTGCATCCTTTAGTACAGAAAACGATTCGATTTCGGCAGCCGACAAGTCATCCAGCGTGCGCTCAATCCCATCGACCAACACAAATGGCGAAACACCAGTCCCCTTAAAAGAAGAGATACCGCGAATCCAAAAATCCGAACCATCAGACCCCGGTTCACCATTACGTTGTACGGCAATCACACCAGCCAATTGTCCTGCCAGATTGTTAGACACGGCACGGGTAGTCCCTTGTTGTAACTGAGCAGGCTCTATCGCTGTGATAGAACCGACTACAGAAGCTCTTTTCTGAGAGCCATAGCCGACAACCACCACTTCATCAAGGCTATTAGACTCTTCTGACATATTGACATTGATATTGATTTGTCCACCAACCTTCACTTCTTGCGATTCAAAGCCGATATAACTGAAGACTAGCACTGCATTCTTATCGGGAACGCTGATAAAATAATTTCCATCGATATCCGTCGTCGTACCGATAGTCGTACCTTTGACCAATACGTTGACTCCGGGCAAAGGTTCCTGTTGGGCATCTCTGACAGTTCCGTTGATTGATATTTTTTTCTCTTGCTGCGTTTTTTCCTCTTTCCTGATAATCATCACCTGCCTGTCGTTAAGGAAATACGTCAGATTCGTACCATCCAAAACTTCCGATAAGATTCGGTCAATGGTTTTATTCTTAATATTCACATCGACATTCCGGTATAATTCCGCACGAACTGCGTCAGAATAAAAGAAACGATATTCACTATTTTTCTCAACAGATGCAAAAACATCACTGATCGTTGCGTTGGATAATTCCAATGACAAACGCGTAGACTGCGCATATGATTGTTCAGCCCAAAGTACAGGGCTAGGAATCAAAAATAAATTTGCGACTACGCATGCTGTGTACAAATTTCTTTTTAATTTTTGATATTTCATGATAGCATAAATTATTAAAAAAAATCACATGATTCATATTACCAAATACTTGGTTTCAATTAAACTTCACTTTGTATGTTTTCTCATAGGCTTTTTATTATTTATGAACATATTCTATTTTTATTACTTCATCCCGATGGCTAAAAGAAATAGAGAGAGTCCGTTGAAGTGTCTGCAAGACTTGGTCAATGTCATCAAACAAGACCAAATTACCCGAGCACTTTATCTGCCCAATCTCCATAGGGCAGTCAAAACGGACACGATAATAGCGTGATAAGCTGTTCAACACCTTTTGCAAACTTTTCTCATGAAATTGAAGTACACCATCTATCCATGAGATATAATCATAAACATCAACGTCCTTGACGGTCATTTCTTCTTTTTCAACCATCAGACATTGGTTAGGTTGAATTGTCTGTCCATTTCCCTGGTTATTCTTAACAAAGACGCTTCCTTCTTTTAATACGACAGTCTGGAAAATTTCGTCATCATACGCAGTAATCCCGAAAGAAGTACCTAAAACCTGTACTTCCATTTGATTCGTTTTAACATAAAAAGGCCATTGGGGATGTTTGGCTACTTCAATATAGATTTCCCCGTTCACATAGAGCACTCTTTTCTCTTTCTCGAATGTTTCAGGAAACTGCAATACCGTTCCTGAATTAATCCATACTTTTGTCCATCAGACAAGATCAATGAAGATCGTCGCCCATTTGGGACACTCAACATGTTCAGATGTTCGTCTTCTTTTTCCTGCTCAAAATGTTGCTTTCGATCAATTGATTTTATTTCTATTTCAGCAACTTGTACATTACCCTTTTTATCGACTGAAATTGTAGAATTATCCGTAACTTGTATTTTTTCCTTTGACAAATGAAGTTCAACTTTCTTTTTTGTTCCGGATCCACTTTGACATCAGCCAAGACCGAAGTGCTCAATTCCACATTCGACACTTCTTGATACTGC
>ENA-OQDT01002253-OQDT01002253.1-human-gut-metagenome-genome-assembly--contig:-NODE-2253-length-10035-cov-3.799758_pt1 | contig 10035 bp, 12 predicted proteins | sample MGYA00242786_ERZ504617 | MGnify/ENA primary metagenome ERZ504617 (study PRJEB26092, sample SAMD00036337) | human gut metagenome | host: Homo sapiens | study: EMG produced TPA metagenomics assembly of... | reverse complement strand
TGAGGTGTATTTAAACCCTGGGATTGTCCGCTGGTTTGTGAAGGTTCTTACATAGCAGGAATGTGTTCAGCCACATTTTAGCGTCAGGTGATAGAAAATGGCAGAAAGCCCTCTTACTGAACAATTCGGTAAAGAGGACTTTCTGCCGTTTTTTATCGCCCTTGTTTTATCAGGAGAAACATGCAGCAGCCAAATGTAAGAAGCTGGCTTGCAAGCAGTGCCCACAGATAGCCAAGAATCCCGAACTGCGGAAATCAGAAACAGAACACCACAGATTCGTACTGCCAGGGTAAACAGATTGATCAGAAAAGTTTTTCCGGCAAGATCCAGACCATTTAACACACTGATCAGTGCGGTGTTACTATAGAGAAAAGGACAGATAAATGCTAGTGTTAAGATATAATTTCCGGCTTCTGGTGTATGAAAGATCCGTCTGCTGATAAAGCCGGATGCGATAAAGAAAAATAGCAGGCAGGCAAAACCAAGAAACAGGCAGCAAAAAAATAACTTTCCGTGAAAAGCTGCGGAAGAGCATGCTTTTTCTGAGCATCCGGCATACTGGCAACTTCGGGGAGGAGCATTGTGGAGATGGAATTGGTGAGAGCAGATGGAAATAAAATGCAGGGAAGGGCAATTCCGGTCAGAATTCCGTAGGTGCTAAGAGAAGCGGAGATACTCATTCCATACTTTTGCAGGGCAAGAGGAATAGAAATTGCTTCCAGACTCTGAAAAAGATTCAGAAGGACTCTGCTTGCGGTCAGTGGAAGGGCAGAAAAAAGCAGGGGAGGAACAGCAGAAAGAGCCGGCTCCCGGTGTGGGGAGAAAGGTTGCCCGGCAGTTCTGAGCTTATGGATGCAAAGAAAAGCGGCTGCAATTTCACCACCGACAATTCCGAGGACAGCAATTGCGACAGATGGTGTAAAAGCGGTATGAGCATCGGCTGTATAGAGGAGGATAACAAAAAAGATCCGGACCAGCTGTTCAAATAATTGGGAGAGGGCAGGAAGCCGGATCTGCTTGAGCCCCAGAAAGTAACCACAGCTGCAACTGTGCAAAGCTGCAAATGGAAGTGCATATGCTATCAAGAAGATGAGAGAGGCGCATCGGGGATCACCAAGTATGACTGTGGTGAGGAAAACAGCATTTTTCTGCAACAGAAAAAGACAGCAGATGGAAAGAAAAAGAGAACAAAGCAGTGCTGCTTTCAGGTAAGAATAAGCTTTTGCAGACTGCTTTTTTGCAGAAGAGGCGGCAACCAGGCGCGCCAGAGCCGTCTCGATCCCTGCTGAAGTTGCAGCATAAGCAAGTGTGTAGACAGGGAAAATCAGCTGATACAGACCGATTTCTTCTGCAGGGAAAGATCTGCTGAGAAAAATACGGTAAAAAAATTCCCATTACACGGGTGAGAATGCCGACTACAGTAAGGATAAAAGTTCCTTTCAGGAGAAAATGTTTTTGTGACATAGCAGCTCCAAAGGCATTTTTGTTTTAAAATATATGCAAGAAAGAGCCTTGACAGAACATAACAGAGGTGATATCCTCAATTTGCAAGAAATCCTAGTAAAACAGTGGGATATAAAAATAAAGAGAAGGTGATGGATTGAAGATCTCAACGAAGGGTCGTTATGGTTTGCGCGCCTTTATCGATCTTGCGTGTTATGGCGCAGAAGAACCGGTTTCCATCAGCAGTATATCAGCCAGGCAGGAGATATCGGAACGATATCTGGAACAGCTCATGGCGAAGCTGAAAAAAGCAGGTCTCGTCAAGAGTATCCGTGGAGCGGGAGGAGGATATCGGCTGGCAAAGGATGCGGCGGAAGTTTCTGTTGGTGATGTACTCAGAGCACTTGAAGGAGACCTGGAACCTGCGACTTGTGCAGCACTTCATTCGGAAGACAGCTGCGAGATCCAGGGAAGCTGTATCACGAAATATGTCTGGAAGAAAGTCAATGAAAGCATGGCACAGACGGTAGACAGTATTATGATAAATACCCTTGTGGAAATGAATAAAGAAGTAAAGAAAGAAGGACAAAAAGATGAGTAAATTAATTTATTTGGATAACGCAGCAACAACAAAAACTGCACCAGAAGTTCTGGAAGCAATGCTGCCATATTTTACAGAGCAGTATGGCAATCCTTCTGCGATCTACAGCTTCGCATCCCATAACAAAGATGTTGTGGCAGAACAGAGAGAAAGAATCGCAAACGCACTCGGTGCAAAGAGCAACGAAATTTATTTTACAGCCGGCGGATCAGAGTCTGACAACTGGGCACTCAAAGCAACCGCTGAGGCTTATCAGAATAAAGGAAAACATATTATCACAACCAAGATCGAACATCATGCGATCCTGCATACAGCAGCTTATTTGGAAGAGCGTGGGTTTGAAGTGACTTATCTTGATGTGGATGAATACGGAAAAGTAAATCCGGCAGATGTGGAAGCAGCAATCCGCCCGGATACCATCCTGATCTCTGTAATGTATGCAAACAACGAGATCGGAACAATTGAACCGATCAAAGAAATCGGTGAGATCGCCCACAAACATGGTATCCTGTTCCACACAGACGCCGTACAGGCTTTCGGACAGGTCCCGATCAATGTAGATGAATGTCATATTGATATGTTAAGTGCCAGCGGACACAAGTTCAACGGACCGAAGGGAATCGGAATCATGTACATCCGTACAGGAGTAAAGATCCGTTCATTTATTCATGGCGGAGCACAGGAGAGAAAACGCCGTGCAGGTACAGAGAATGTTCCGGGAATCGTAGGAATCGGAACTGCAGCAAAACGTGCAGCAGCGAATATGGAAGAAAGAACAGCGAAAGAAAGAGAAGTCAGAGATTATCTGATTGACAGAGTTCTGAATGAAATCCCATACTGCCGTCTGAACGGACACAGAACAGACCGCCTTCCGAACAATGCCAACTTCAGCTTCCAGTTTGTAGAAGGAGAATCGCTTCTGATCAAACTTGATATGAAAGGAATCTGTGCATCCAGCGGATCTGCATGTACATCCGGATCACTGGATCCGTCCCATGTATTGCTTGCGATTGGTCTGCCACATGAAATTGCGCACGGATCTCTGCGTCTGACATTGAACGAAGAGATTGAGAAAGAAGACATTGATTATGTTGTAGACAATCTGAAAGAAATTGTTGCACATTTAAGAGAAATGTCTCCTCTGTATGAAGACTTTATCAAAAAACAGAAATAACAGAGACAGGAATAAAAAATCAGATAAAAGATATAAAAGGAGTAATTGAGATATGTATTCAGAAAAAGTAATGGATCATTTTGAACATCCAAGAAATGTAGGAGAAATTGAAAATGCCAGCGGTGTCGGAACGGTAGGAAATGCAAAATGCGGAGATATCATGAGAATTTACCTTGATATCGATGAAAACCAGATCATCCGTGATGTAAAATTTAAAACATTCGGATGTGGCGCAGCTGTTGCAACCAGCAGTATGGCAACAGAGATGGTAAAAGGAAAGACGATCCAGGAAGCAATGGAAGTTACAAATAAAGCAGTTATGGAAGCACTTGACGGACTTCCGCCGGTAAAAGTACACTGCTCACTGCTTGCGGAGGAAGCAATCCACGCAGCTTTATGGGACTACGCAGAGAAGCATGATATTAAGATTGAAGGACTCGAGAAACCGAAGTCTGATATTCACGAAGGTGAAGAGGCAGAAGAGGAAGAATACTAAGCCGGAGAACTTTATATGGAAAAGAAAAAAGTTGTAGTCGGGATGTCTGGAGGGGTTGACTCCTCCGTGGCAGCCTGGCTTTTAAAAAATCAGGGATATGATGTAATAGGAGTTACGATGCAGATCTGGCAGGATGAAGAAGAAGCCGCGATGGAAGAACATGGCGGCTGTTGTGGACTCAGTGCAGTGGATGATGCCAGAAGAGTGGCGGCAGCACTTGAAATCCCGTATTATGTCATGAATTTTAAGAAAGAATTTAAAGAAAATGTGATCGATTATTTTATCGATGACTATCTGCATGGAAGAACACCAAACCCGTGCATTGCCTGCAACCGCTATGTAAAATGGGAGTCTCTTCTGAAGAGGAGCCTTGATATCGGTGCGGAATACATTGCGACCGGGCATTACGCCAGAGTAGAGAAACTTCCGAACGGAAGATATGCGATCCGCAATTCGGCAACTGCGGCAAAAGATCAGACATATGCACTTTACAACCTTACACAGGAACAGCTTTCCAGGACACTGATGCCTGTCGGAGAATATACCAAGGACCAAATCCGTGCGATGGCAGATGAGATCGGTCTTCTGGTCGCTCATAAACCGGACAGTCAGGATATCTGTTTTGTATCGGACGGAGATTATGCTTCTTATATAAAAGAAAATTCGGATGCACAGATCAGACCCGGTAATTTTATACTTTCCGACGGAACGGTTGTCGGAAAACATAAAGGAATTATTTATTATACGGTGGGACAGCGGAAAGGGTTGGGATTATCCCTCGGTCATCCGGTGTTTGTGCTGGAGATCCGTCCGGAGACAAACGAAGTCGTAGTGGGATCGAATGAAGAATCTATGTCACGTTATGTGCGTGCGGACCAGGTGAATTTTATGACGGTAGAAGATTTGACAGAGCCGAAAAGAGTCTGGGCAAAGATCCGCTATAATCACAAAGGCGCATGGTGTACGGTTGAAAAGACGAAAGAAGACGAGATTCTCTGCACATTTGAAGAACCCCAGAGAGCAATTACGCCGGGGCAGGCGGTTGTGTTGTATGATGGTGAATACGTGCTTGGCGGTGGAACGATCATTGCGGATAAATAGATTTTCGATGAAACAGATAACGATAAAGAGGAATAAACTATGATACAGGCAGACATGCATATGCATACATGTTTTTCGACAGATTCACAGGCCTGTCCGCGCGATATGGCGGAGGAAGCAGTCCGTAAAGGCCTGAAAACCATTTGCTTTACAGATCATTTTGACAAAGATGATCTGGAATGGGGTGAGGAAGGTATCTTTGATGTGGATGCTTATTTCACAGAGATGCAGAAACTTCAGGAAGAATATGAAAAAAAAACTGAATATCCGGATCGGGATAGAATTGGGACTCAGGACATATCTGAAAGAGTATTATGAGAAACTGACAAAGAAATATCCGTTTGATTTCATAATCGGATCGGTTCATAATGTTCCGTTTAAAAAAGACACCAATGGAAATCAGCTCTATACAGACCCTGCAGCGGAAAAGCTTTTCGCAGACCGGACAGATCAGGAAGCTTATCGTTTGATGATGGAGACAACACTTGAGAATGTGAAGATGATGGACTGCTTTCAGAGTCTTGGTCATCTGGATTATATTGTGAGATACGGGAAAATGAGGGAAAAAACATATTCCTGTGCAGAATATACAGATGTGATTGACGAGATACTGAAACAGCTGATAGAAAAAGGAAAAGGGCTGGAAGTAAATGCAGCGGGATTAAAATACGGACTTCCGTTTGCGCACCCGCATCCGGATGTCCTGAGACGTTACCGGGAACTCGGCGGAGAGATTGTTACAATTGGTGCAGATGCGCACAAACCGGAACATATCGCATATGATTTTGGAAAGGTAGAAGAGCTTTTAAAAGCCTGTGGCTTTAAATATTATACAGAATTTTCGAAACAAAAGCCTGTTTTTAAGCAACTTATATAAAAATAGGAAAACCTCTTGAAATTTTGTATCAGATAAAGTACAATTATTAGCAGTTGAGGGGTCTTTCGTAAGCTTGAAAAGTTTGAAAAAAGATTTCGCAATTGTGACTGCATTAGTAGTTAAAAAACAAACTTTAGGAGGAATTAATCATGGCAGTAAAAGTAGCGATTAATGGATTTGGACGTATTGGACGTCTTGCATTCAGACAGATGTTCGGAGCAGAAGGATATGAAGTTGTAGCAATCAACGACTTAACATCTCCTAAGATGCTTGCACATCTGTTAAAATATGATTCTTCACAGGGAAAATACGCTTTAGCATGATACTGTAAAAGCAACAGATGATTCTATCATCGTTGATGGAAAAGAAATCAAAATCTATGCTAAAGCTAACGCTGAAGAACTTCCTTGGGGAGAGATTGGTGTAGACGTAGTTCTGGAGTGTACAGGATTCTATACATCTAAAGAAAAAGCATCTGCTCATATCAAAGCAGGAGCAAGAAAAGTTGTTATTTCCGCACCAGCTGGAAACGACCTGCCAACTATCGTATATAACGTAAACCACGAAACACTGAAACCAGAAGATACAGTAATTTCTGCAGCTTCTTGTACAACAAACTGCCTTGCACCAATGGCTAAGGCTCTTAACGATCTTGCACCGATCAAATCTGGTATCATGTGCACAATCCATGCTTACACAGGAGATCAGATGACTCTTGACGGACCACAGAGAAAAGGTGATTTAAGAAGATCTCGTGCAGCTGCAGTTAACATCGTACCTAACAGCACAGGTGCTGCAAAAGCAATCGGACTTGTTATCCCAGAACTGAACGGAAAGTTAATCGGATCTGCTCAGCGTGTACCAACACCTACAGGATCTACAACAATCCTTACAGCAGTTGTAAAAGGACATGTAACAGTTGATGAAATCAACGCAGCTATGAAAGCAGCTTCTACAGAGTCCTTCGGATACAACACAGATGAAATCGTATCTAGCGATATCGTTGGAATGAGATATGGCTCATTATTCGATGCTACTCAGACAATGGTACTTCCACTGGAAAATGGAACTACAGAGGTTCAGGTTGTTTCTTGGTATGACAATGAGAACTCATACACAAGCCAGATGGTAAGAACAATCAAATACTTCTCTGAATTAGCATAATTTAGAGCATGAATTAAGACTCACAAAGGGTCCGGTCTTATTGGGCCGGACCCATTTTTGCAGTTATAAAATATATAACCAGGAGGCAGTACTATGCTTAATAAAAAATCTGTAGACGACATTAACGTAAAAGGAAAAAAAGTACTTGTAAGATGTGACTTCAACGTTCCACTTATCGATGGAAAGATTACAGACGAGAATCGTCTTGTTGCAGCACTTCCTACAATCAAAAAATTAATCGCTGATGGCGGAAAGGTTATCCTTTGCTCTCATCTTGGAAAGCCGAAGGGACAGCCGGTTCCAGAATTATCTCTTGCTCCTGTAGCAGTTCGCCTTTCAGAACTCCTTGGACAGGAAGTAAAATTTGCAGCTGATCCGGAAGTTGTTGGACCAAATGCGAAAGCAGCAGTAGCTGAGATGAAAGATGGAGATGTTATCCTCCTTGAAAACACACGTTACAGAGCAGAAGAGACAAAGAATGAAGATGCATTCAGTAAAGATCTCGCTTCTCTTTGCGACGTATTTGTTAACGATGCATTCGGAACAGCACACCGTGCACACTGCTCTAACGTAGGAGTTACAAAATACGTAGATACAGCAGTTGTTGGATACCTTATGCAGAAAGAAATCGATTTCCTCGGAAATGCAGTCAACAATCCGGAAAGACCATTCGTAGCAATCCTTGGCGGAGCAAAAGTTTCAAGCAAGATTTCTGTAATTGAAAACCTTCTTGACAAAGTAGATACTCTGATCATCGGTGGAGGAATGGCATATACATTCGCAAAAGCACAGGGCGGAACAGTCGGAAAATCCCTTCTGGAAGAAGATTACTGCCAGTATGCACTTGACATGATCGAAAAAGCAAAAGCCAAAGGTGTAAAACTCCTTCTTCCTGTAGATAACGTTGTCGGAGATGATTTCTCTAATGATGCAAATACTCAGGTAGTAAAAGCTGGAGAGATCCCGGAAGGATGGGAAGGACTCGACATCGGACCAGAGACAGCTAAGATCTTCAGCGATGCAGTAAAAGATGCTAAGACAGTTGTATGGAACGGACCAATGGGATGCTTCGAGATGCCTAAATTTGCAAAAGGAACAGAAACGGTTGCAAAAGCACTTGCAGACACAGACGCTGTAACAATCATCGGCGGAGGAGATTCTGCAGCAGCAGTTAACCAGCTGGGATACGGAGATAAGATGACACACATTTCAACAGGTGGTGGAGCTTCTCTTGAATTCCTTGAAGGAAAAGAACTCCCAGGTGTAGCAGCAGCTAACGATAAATAGAATAAGGAGATTTGGAAAGATGGCAAGAAAGAAAATCGTAGCCGGAAACTGGAAAATGAACAAAACTCCAAGTGAAGCAGTAGCTTTAGTTGAAGAATTAAAACCATTAGTAGCTAATGAAGATGTAGACGTAGTATTCTGCGTACCTGCAATCGACATTATCCCTGTAGCAGAGGCTGTAAAGGGAACCAATATCCAGGTTGGTGCTGAGAATATGTATTTTGAAGAAAGTGGAGCATATACAGGAGAAATCTCTCCGGCTATGCTTACAGATGCAGGAGTAAAATACGTTGTTCTTGGACACTCTGAAAGAAGAGAATACTTTGCAGAGACAAACGAGACAGTAAATAAGAAAATGTTGAAAGCTTTTGAGCATGGTATTACACCAATCATGTGCTGTGGAGAGACTCTGGAGCAGAGAGAACAGGGTGTAACAATGGACTTCATCCGTCAGCAGGTTAAAGTTGGATTCCAGAATGTAACAGCTGATCAGGCTAAGACAGCAGTGATCGCTTACGAGCCAATCTGGGCTATCGGAACAGGTAAGACAGCTACTACAGAGCAGGCTGAAGAAGTTTGCGCTGGTATTCGTGCTTGCATCGCTGAAGTATATGATGAAGCTACAGCAGAAGCTATCCGTATCCAGTACGGCGGATCTGTAAATGCCGGAAATGCAGCAGAGTTATTCGCTCAGGCTGATATCGACGGCGGACTTGTAGGTGGAGCATCTCTGAAAGCTGATTTCGGAAAGATCGTAAACTACAAATAAGATTTAGTAAAATCAGCCTGCAGGAGGCTACTCGTTTGACTGCTTACCTGCGGTTTTAATGCTGTAAAAGTGATATTTAAGACGAAAGGTGATATTAAAAATGAGTAAGAAACCAACAGTACTTATGATCTTAGACGGTTATGTCATTTTAAAACTCCTTTCAGCTGTAAATTTGTTTACCCTGTATTTTCTCATAAATCGACAGATTCGTCCAGAGCTTTTTCCAAAAATCTGCAAAGGTTCGGCAAGTATATCATCCGGATCCCTCTGTCAATTTACAGACGTATGTCATTCCGGTACTTCTGATACCGGGGCTGCAAAAGCCCAGGAAGCCACGCGCTGCTGACACGCAGATATCCTGTTCTTTACTAATTAATCGTTGTATCCATTCGGATTCATGGACTGCCATCTCCACGAATCTGCGCACATCTCGTCGATGCCGTACTCTGCTACCCAGCCAAGCTCCCGCTTTGCCTTCTCCGGTGTACAGTAGCAAGTCGCAATATCACCTGCACGGCGCGGCTTGATCTCATACGGAAGTGTCTTGCCACATGCCTTTTCAAATGCATGCAGTACCTGCAGTACGCTGTATCCGTGACCGGTGCCAAGATTGTAAATGCGGACCTCCGGAGCAGCTTCAAGCTTCTGAACTGCCTTTACATGGCCTCTTGCCAGATCTACTACATGGATGTAGTCGCGCACACCGGTACCGTCCGGCGTATCATAATCGTCGCCGAACACGCCAAGCTTCTGAAGCTTGCCCACAGCTACCTGAGCGATGTACGGAAGCAGATTGTTCGGAATGCCCTTCGGATCCTCGCCGATAAGTCCGGACTTGTGCGCACCAATCGGATTGAAATAACGAAGCAATACGACATTCCACTCCGGGTCAGATACGTGCAGATCAGTCAGGATCTGCTCCAGCATTCCCTTTGTCTGTCCGTACGGATTCGTAATCTTGCCCTTCGGGCATTCTTCTGTGATCGGTACAAAAGCCGGATCTCCGTATACAGTTGCGGAGGAGCTCCGAAAATCAGCTTCTTTACACCATGATGCCGCATGACATCACAGAGATTTAATGTACCGGTAATATTGTTGTGATAATACTCCAGTGGCTTCTGCA
>ENA-OQDT01002252-OQDT01002252.1-human-gut-metagenome-genome-assembly--contig:-NODE-2252-length-10036-cov-3.109900_pt1 | contig 10036 bp, 10 predicted proteins | sample MGYA00242786_ERZ504617 | MGnify/ENA primary metagenome ERZ504617 (study PRJEB26092, sample SAMD00036337) | human gut metagenome | host: Homo sapiens | study: EMG produced TPA metagenomics assembly of... | reverse complement strand
AACCGTATTCGCCAATTTAATACCTGTTATATTCGTTTTTACATTTGTTTATTTGATTATTTTATATGCTTTTTCAAAAGTAATAGAAGGCAATGTGTTGGTTCTCAATTGTATGACAAAAATCGTTCTGTTTCAGAAGTGATAGAGGAGTGATAGAGGAAAACATCCTGTATCACTGCCTCTGACGCTTGAATATTAATAGCTACAACCTTCGTAGTGATAGAGTGATAGAGGATTTCTTTGCTGAAGATCATGCTGACAAATTACTGCATGTTCGATTGCGCCTACTGTATCAATTGCCGCAGCAACGATATTCCCCGTGCCACATTGCCGGTGACGGAACTGGTGAACCTCACGATCGAGTTTTACCGCCGTAACTATATCGAAGGGCTTTTCTTGAGTTCTCGGAAAATATGGATAAGTCAGCAAGATTGGAAAAGTTATCAGGCGGAAAGGAGGGTACCTTTGCGAAGTAAAACAGAAAAAGAACATGCAACAACGAACAACGACAAGAGAAGAGTATCTGAAACGGGTGAACCAGGTGATTGAGTATATCAATAATCATTTGGGGGATGATATAGACCTGAACCAACTGGCTGAAATGTCGCATTTGTCCCCGTACCATTTTCATCGGGTGATGAGTGCGTTTTTAGGAGAGCCGTTGGGAGCGTTCATCGTGCGGAAACGGATTGAGACTGCAGCTCATCTGCTTCGCTACACGGATATATCTGTCGGGGATATCGCTTACCGTATCGGGTATGGTGCACCTTCTTCGTTGTCGAAGGCTTTCAGGCAGTTCTATTCTATTTCACCTAACGAATATAGAAACAATAAAGAGTACACGATTATGAGACCAGAAAAGATATGGCCCGACTTGCAGTTGGAGGCTGAAATAAGGGAAATCCCTGTTCGTAATGTGATTTATATCCGTCTGACGGGAGATTATCGCCTGAATGATTATGGCGGAACTTGGATGCGGTTGTATGCGTTTGCCCACGAGCATAACCTGCCGACCCAAGATCCTTGTCCGCTTTGCATCTACCACGACGATCCGAAGGTAACATCAGAAGATAAATTGCGTACAGATGTTTGCATGGTCATGCCTGAACCTGTTCTGCCGAAAGGCGAAGTTGGATCCAAGCAGATTCCGACCGGTCGCTATGCATCCTTTATTTATAAGGGATCATATGAATATCTACAAGCCGTTTACGATACGATCTATGCAAAGAAATTGCCAGAGATGGGCTGTACACTCCGTGACGAGCCGAGTTATGAACGCTATCTGAACGACCCACGCAATACGAAGCCTGAAAACCTGCTGACAGAAATCTGCATTCCGGTACAGTGATCCTTTCAAGAAGGTAGGATTACTTTTCTTTTGAGAGCGGAGTAATAGTAAAAGATTATTCTTACTTTTGTCAAGAAATCCCAGTAACAATTATGAACGAAAAAGTGCTCGAAAAACTGAAAGTACTGGCTGAATCGGCCAAGTACGATGTATCTTGCGCTTCCAGCGGAACGTCGCGAAAGAACAAGAGCGGCGGGATCGGAAGTGCAGCAGGGTGGGGCATTTGTCATAGCTTTGCTGAGGATGGTCGTTGCATTTCTTTACTGAAGATTATGCTGACAAATTACTGTATGTTCGATTGCGCCTACTGTATCAATCGCCGCAGTAACGATATTCCCCGTGCCACATTGACGGTGACGGAACTGGTGAACCTCACGATCGAGTTTTACCGCCGTAACTATATCGAAGGGCTTTTCTTGAGTTCCGGTGTTGTGCGCAATGCTGATTACACGATGGAGCGTCTCGTCAGGGTGGTAAAAGATCTCCGGACGGTGCATCGGTTTAACGGCTATATCCACTTGAAAAGTATTCCCGGCGCCAGCCAGGAACTAGTGAATGAAGCTGGACTCTATGCCGACCGTATGAGTGTGAATATCGAGATCCCGAACGAGAAGAGTCTTCAGCTATTGGCTCCTGAAAAGGATTTCCAGAGCGTCTTTCAGCCGATGCGTTATATTCAGCAAGGTGTTTTGCAGAGTGCTGAAGAGCGGAAACGTTTTTCGCCATGCTCCGCGTTTTGTGCCTGCCGGACAGAGTACGCAGATGATTGTCGGGGCGACACCCGATTCGGATAAGGATATCCTTCGTCTCTCATCCGCCCTCTATCAGCGTCCGACGATGAAGCGTGTCTATTATTCCGGTTTTATCCCTGTCAATGAATACGATAATCGGTTGCCGGCCTTGAAGCAACCGCCGTTGGTTCGGGAGAACCGTCTGTATCAGGCGGACTGGCTCTTGCGCTTCTACCAGTTCAAAGTGGATGAGATCGTGAACGATGCCTATCCTGACCTCGACCTAGAAGTCGATCCGAAGCTCGGTTGGGCGTTGCGCCATCCGGAGCAGTTCCCGGTCGATATCAATAAGGCGGATTACGAGATGCTTCTTCGCGTACCCGGTATCGGGGTGAAGTCGGCGAAATTGATCGTCGTCTCCCGCCGATATTCCCGTCTGGGGACGGGGCAATTGAAGAAGATGGGTGTCGTGATGAAGAAAGCCCAGTATTTCATTACATGCCACGAGTTGCCAGTCCGCACGATTAACGAAGTGTCACCTGAGGTGGTCCGTCAAATCCTTATCCGGAAAGCGGGACGTAAGAGTACCGACGACCGTCAGCTTATCCTCCAATTTAAGGAAGAATCATGACGGTATTCGTGTACGATAAGACCTTTGAAGGGCTGCTGACCGCTGTTTTTGACGCTTATTCACGTCACAGCTTTCCCGATCTGCTGTTAGCAGAAGGAGAACCTTTTCCCTTGTTTTATGATGAGGCAGTGACGATCTGTACGGATGATGCCAAGGTGGATCGTGTTTGGAAAGGTTTGCAGAAGCGGCTTTCCGCTATGGCTTTGTCTGTGATTACCGTTACCTGGCTATCTGAACTGCCAGAAGCGGACATGCTGCTTTTTCGTTATATCCGTAAGGCGATCGACGCTCCGCGTACGATCGAACTGAACTTTGGCGATCCCGATGTCCTCGAAGTCTCCAAGGTATGGAAAAAGGTGACGAACGAGCGCCTGCGTGTCATCCAGTTCCTTCGTTTCCAAAAAGCGGCGGACGGGACTTTCTTTGCCGCTGTCAAGCCAGTATATAATGTACTCCCTCTCACTCTTCCGCACCTGAAAGACCGTTTTGCCGACCAGTGCTGGTTGCTTTACGACCTGAAACGTGAGTACGGTTACTATTACGACTTGAAAGAAGCTACCGAAGTTCGTTTCGAAGAGAAGGAAGCCCATCTTCTTTCCGGCCTGCTCGGTGAGGAACTGATGGATGCCGATGAGAAACTTTTCCAGCAGATGTGGAAAACTTACTTCAAGTCTATTGCCATCAAGGAACGTCTCAATCCCAAGTTACACCGCCAGCATATGCCTGCCCGGTTCTGGAAGTATATGCCGGAAAAGTTGTAAGTCAGGATGCGTTACTCCTTCTTTTCGGTGGAAAAGATTATGCGTTTAGGACATTGTTCGAAATGCACAGTACGGACTGGCAAAACAATAGTGTACTTCTGTACTCCGGCAGCTCACCTATAGATGTCTTTACTTGTTTTGGAACTCTTCCTGCGAATAGATAGTCTTCCCCCGTTGACTGATAGTCCACTTTCCGTTTATGCGGCGTACATTCTTTGTATCGTCGTCCTCTACGTTCCAAGCATATCCACCGGATGGGAGTGAGCGCCTATCCAGTATCTCGTTTTTATCTCCCGAAGAGAAGAACAGTTCGACTTGGGTGGAATCCGGACTGAAAACGATGAAAGCAGACTGGCTGCCGTCGACAGCTTTCATCCGGATACCCTTTTCGAACACACGGATGCAATCTTGCTGCACTTCGCTCCATTGGTAGCCGGCCGAACCGATACAGCCATGTTTGTCCCGGTCGCCGCCAACCATATTTCTTCTTCCGGGGACAACCACAATTTTTTGCGCTTTCATCCCTGTCTTATATTTCCCGCTATGATATACGATAGCCGTATCATCGAGCAAGATACCATCCGTTACGATCCTTTCTGCATCCAACGTGCTGAAAGAAAGTGTGTCACCCTCCTCGGAAACGACTGTCAGCGTATTTATGGTTGCATCGCAGATAACTCCTTTTACCATCGAAGCTTTTGGTGAACAGGCAAAAGTAATGCCGGTACATAAAGCGATTGCCGCAAGATTCAATTTATTCATGTTTCTGTTCTTAATTGAAGTAGTACAGGAAGATTGCAACACCTTCCAGCGCTTTCTTCGGTTGGTCCTTGATCTCGATGGCAAACTTGATCTCAGCCTTGGCCACGCCACGCAGATTTGTCAAAGTCTGTAATTTGGCGATCAGGCGGATACTTTGTCCGGTCAATACGGGCTGTCCGAATTTCATCTTGTCCATGCCGTAATTAATCATCATCTTTAGGTTGTTCACCTCGATGATCTGGTTCCAGAGGTGAGGAAGGAGTGACAGCGTCAGGTAGCCGTGGGCAATTGTGCTGTGGAACGGGCTTTCCACTTTGGCGCGCTCGGGGTCTACGTGAATCCACTGGTGATCCAGTGTCGCATCGGCAAAAAGGTTGATGCGTTCTTGTGTCAGTTTTACATAATCTGAAATCCCTATTTGCTGGCCTACCAGCTTTTCAAAGTCTTCGTACGAGTTGATAACTACTTTTCCCATTATTCTTTTGTTTAGTGATTTATGATCTTATACGTCCGCCGTCAGGTAACTGCGATCTGTTTTTATCGCCGGTTACAGGGGGGTCTCTGCAATTTTCGCAATAATTCCTGGAATAAACAAATATTTTGGCAAGATTGGACAATACGTAGGCGCAGACGGGATTATTACCGACTTTGCAACTTAACTCTGTTTATTTTGTTGATTTTATATAGACGGAGTGAAGTTATAATCTTATTTAAGTCTTATGAGGAAGATAAAAAGAGTCATAGGGTACACGTTGGGGATCGCAATGGTGCTGATTGCCGCTATATTCTTGCTTAATCTTCATCTGACCAAACGCCTCGAACGGTATCTTCGGAAAGAACTGATCCATCGGACGGCCGAGGCTACGGATGGCTTTTATAGGCTTTCTTTCGATAACCTTTCTATCAGTTTCTTCAAAGGTGAACTGACGCTTGAGGGAATAAAGCTATGTCCCGACTCGGCGGTTTTCCGGGATTGGGAAAGAAAGGACAGCTTGCCGTCTGTCTATGTGACAGCCGAGGTCGGCATGATCGACTTTAAAGGATTGAATCTTACGTGGCGTCGGAGTTACAAGCAGTTGCATTTTGACTCATTTGAAATTAGGAATCCTGATATACAGGTGTTTAATCCTTACTATTCGACGCGGGCGGAGGTGAAAGAAAGGAAGGAGGCGGAGATCAAGACCTTGTATGAGGTGGTTTCTCCTTATATTAATGTATTGACTGTCCGGATACTGAATCTGGAGAACGCCAGTGTGTCCTATTCCGTGGAGAATCCTGTTTCTCCGATTGTCTATGCCCTGAATGATGTCAGTTTCCATGCGTATGGTTTTCGTTTGGATGAGAATTCGTCTGAGAGTGGAAAGTTGCTTTATTGTGATAATTTCGATTTCATTACTAAGCGGTCGCAGACGCTATTGGCCAATAATGACTTTCGTTTGCAAACGGATCGGATCCTGCTGAGTACGGAAGATTCTATTATTTCTATCTCTAATATTACGCTTACACCCCAAGGTGAATTGTGGGGGGAACAGAAAAAGCGGCCGGACAGCTATCTGAATGCGTTGATCAGAGCCATTGAAGTGAAAGGAATACAGTTCCGTCGTGAAAATGCGCTGAATTACCTCACGGCGCGCTCGTTAGATATCATTTCTTCGGATATACAAGCCTTTAATCTGGCGGGGGAAAGCCTGCCGTCTGCTAAAAAAACGGAGAAGAAAAGCTTGAATGAGGCGGAGGCGGATTCTTTGGTCCGTTCCCTGTCTCTTTATGAATTGATCTCGCCTGTCTTACATACGGTTTCTATTGGTACGGTCGGTATCGGGCAGGCAAAGTTGCAATATTCTTTTGCGGTTAAAGATAAGATCGAGGTGTATAAACTGGCGAACTTCGATTTCCAGGCAAACGATTTCCGGATAGATTCCGTATCGGAGACTCAACGCGGGTTCTGGTATTCGCGTGGTTTCTCGTTTGAAGCGACTGGTATTGAGGGGCTGATGACGGCACGAAACCACCGGTTTACGGTGAAGCGCATGACGTTGGACACGGAAAGCGGGGATTTCAACCTGGAACGAATCAGGTTATATCCCTTGTCGGTTTGCGGACAGAATGATTATATGGCAGGAAGCATTGATACGGTTGGAATCCGCGGTTTGTTATACGACAAGGGGATCAGTGCGCGGTTGCTGAAAATAGACCGCCCGAATCTGCGTTATGTGCTGGTTTCTTCCTTCAATAAGAAAGATGTGAAGTCGGTAAAGCCGGCAAACAGCCGTGTCGATGTGGAGTCGATCTTGAATCCTTTCCTCCGTTATTTCTCTGTTAAACGGTTGAGTCTGAATCATGCATATGTGACGATCGATGATAAAAGCATGTCCGATCCGGTTACTTATAAACTGAATGACTTTAATTTCTTTGCAACCGGCATTTGGGTGAACCGGCAGACGGGGAAGGGGAGTGGACTGTTTTTCGATTACGGAAATATGGGATTTAATTTTAGCCGGTTCGATAACTATTTGCCGGGAAAAGAATATCGTTTGTCTGTGCGGAAAGGGCAATTTTCGACCGTAAAAGGAATTCTGGAATTACAGGATATCAAACTGCTCCCACAAAATACGATGGAGAAGAAGGCAAAGACATATATCCGGTTTTCTTCACCGGGACTTCGTATAGGTGGACTGAAACGGATACCTGAAAGGCTGGACCGGAATATTCGGGTAGCATCGTTCCGGGTAGATTCGCCTGATGTCCAAGTGTGCAGATCGGACGGAAGTGGCATGTCGGCTTCACTTAAAGACCTGGCATTGGAAGGGGTTTCCTGGGATAGCACTTTGTTGAAGTTGGGTTCGGTTCACATGGAAAGTCCTGTGGTGGATATTTATTCCAGTCATTTTCTCGATACTCTACAAAATCAAACGAAGTTAGGTTCGGTTGATTTATATACAGCTTTGGAGAAAGTTGCCGGACGAATCTTTTTAGGTCGCTTTAGCTTGAAGGATGCGAACATCCGTTATGCCTATTATGGGAAGAGCGATTCTTTGCAACATCAGAAGTTAGATACGACAAACCTGTTTATTGAAGGGCTGGCTGTTGATACTCGTCTCCGTACATATAAATTGGATGATATTCGCTTCTCTACCCGTAACCTGGAGCTTCCCCTGGATAACGGTTTTTACACGTTAAAGGTAGGTGCTGTGGGTTTGACCGGATCAAGTGCAGTCATTGACCGTATTCGTCTTATATCTCCTTATCCTAAAATGCAGTTCGCTTATTTGCAGCCGCATCATAAAGATTGGTTTGATGTGAGTGTCGGGCAGGTTGCGCTGGCAGGTATCGATCTGTCCTCTTATTTCTCGGAGAAGGTGCTTCGGATAGCCGATGTACAGGTATCGGATGCAGTATTACAGAATTTGAAGAACCAGAAAATACTGGTATCCCGGCGTATTGTTCCGATGATCTATACCGGATTACAGAAGGCTCCGGTTAAGCTGGATTTCCAAAAAGTGGGCATAAAGAACTTTTCCGTCGTTTACGAAGAGCTGGCAAAGAAGGGAACGGTGCCCGGAAAACTGTTTTTTACGGATATGAACGGAACGTTTATCGGTTTTACAAATATCGTCTCCCGTCCTGACCAATACATAGTGCTGGATGCTGATGGCAAGTTGATGGGGAAAGGGAACTTTACGGCTACTTGGAAGTTACCGGTCGATTCACTGAATGATCGTTTCTTGCTGAATGCCCGCCTAGACAGTTTTGACCTTACGGCGTTGAACGAATTGCTGGTTCCCCTGGCTTCGGCGGAGGTACAAAGTGGATGGGTTCGGGAGATGGCTTTCAGTACGGAGGCATCCAGCAAAGGAGCTACAGTGGAGATGGTTTTTCTATATAATGGCTTAAAAGCTGCTTTACTGAAAGAAAAAGATGGTGTACTAACCGATAAGAAGTTTCTGACCGGTCTGGTCAGCCGTGTATTAAAACAGAATAATCCGGATAAAACAGGAAAAGGTTTTAACAAACCGCGTCATTCGAGTGTTTCAATAATAAGGGATCCTTATCATTCCACTTTCAATTATTTGTGGCAGATATTAAGACCACCGTTGATTGAATCGGTCGGTATATCCAAAAGAAGCAGGATACAGCCAAAGAAATTATTACTTTCTTTACAAAAGTGAAGAACTTCTTCCGGGGAAAAAGAATGTTTCAGGAAAAAACATTCCAGAAGGGAAGGAAAGGATGTTTTATTATTGGAATTTGAACCTATAAATAATTAAGAATATGGATTACATTATAACTCATTATCCGGATAAGAAACGTTTTGAAACACAGGTGGATGGCGTGGTAGCTTTTGTACAGTATCGTTTATCTGGGGATAAACTGGATATTATCCACACGATTGTTCCGCCCGCTATCGGAGGGAGAGGGATTGCTGCCGCTTTAGTAAAATACGCTTATGATTACGCGATCGAGAATAGTATGAAGCCGTCGGCAACCTGTAGCTATGCGGTCACTTGGTTGCATCGCCATCCCGACTATGCCGGATGAAGGCGTTCAGTCTTTGATCTCTATTCCCAGCATCCGTATCAGCTCCAACGCTTGTAAAGAGGAAACGGAAGATCCTCTCAGCTCGCTGTTGGCAAGATTTGTGATGCGGATACCGGATATTTCCGAGTTCGACAGGTCGATTCCTTTCAAGGATGTATGGTAAAACTCCGCTTCCATCAGGTTACAGGCATCGAATGAGACATTCGTCAATTGGCAGTCTTCTATTCCGGCTCCCTGCAGGTTGGATCGGGTAATTTGTATATATCGCATTTTACTCATTGATAGATTCATGTATTCTCCCCGGCACTCTTCAAAAGTGATATGATTGAATATCCCGTCCGACATATTGGTTCCCATTAATTTACAACCGATAAATTCTACCCGGTGAAATCCACAACCTGTTAGGTTTACATTCGACAGATCGCAATTTTTAAACACGACATCGCTAAATTGGGATTTCTGTATACAGCATGTTCCGAAGCTGCAATTGGAGAAAACACAAGACTGCACTGAAAGGTTACTTTTCTTTATTCCTTCTATACGCAAGCTTTTAAAGGAATACTCGATTAGGTCCTCATCGTTCTTTTCTAACACTGTCTGTATATTTGTACTTTCATGAAGAGCGTTTGCCAAACGGGGGTGTGTAATTCTCATATGCTGTCTGTTTTTATAAAAATGAGAGGATAAAAGTACATATTTTGTCCGTATGAATAAAAGACGAGGATATATCAAATGATATATCCTCGTCTTTGTAGTCGGGATGAGAAGACTCGAACTTCCGACCTCCACGTCCCGAACGTGGCGCGCTAGCCAACTGTGCTACATCCCGTTTTTGATTACGGCTGCAAAGGTACAACTAATTTTTAAACTGCAAATAGTTTTGCTGTTTTTTTTCGAAGAAAATATACTTTTTTCTGTATCTTCCTTGAAATACATTTTCTTTGAATATTTTCCATTGAAACATTTGGAGTGTAATAAATAATGTTTACCTTTGCACTCGTTAAACAAAACAACGGTGCCATAGCTCAGTTGGTAGAGCAAAGGACTGAAAATCCTTGTGTCCCCGGTTCGATTCCTGGTGGCACCACCAAAAAGCTTTTCAATTTTAGAAAACCCTTGAATTAGAGATAGTTCAAGGGTTCTTTTTTTACCCTCGCTACGCATTTCATTACAATTTGTGAAGTTGGATTTCGCCAATTCAGTGGCTTTTTTTAAGGCTTTTGAAAAGCCATAAATATGTATCATACTTCATTGTTTTCAACTA
>ENA-OQDT01002250-OQDT01002250.1-human-gut-metagenome-genome-assembly--contig:-NODE-2250-length-10041-cov-2.815715_pt1 | contig 10041 bp, 13 predicted proteins | sample MGYA00242786_ERZ504617 | MGnify/ENA primary metagenome ERZ504617 (study PRJEB26092, sample SAMD00036337) | human gut metagenome | host: Homo sapiens | study: EMG produced TPA metagenomics assembly of... | reverse complement strand
CGCTGAGCACGCTGCTCATGCTGGTGGAGGTAGCCTCGTTGAAGAAGTTGAACAGCAGCTGACCGCACATCAGAAAGACGGCAAGTTGTCGATGCCGCTGCCCCGCATATCCATCAGGCTGCTGAACACCGCCCAGTACACAAGGCACATCAGCAGCGGGTTCAAAACGCTCCACACCACGCCCAGCACGCTGCGGCGGTATTTCAGCTTGAAATCCCGGCTTACAAGGTTCCACAGCAGATAGCGGTAGCGCCAGAAGCCATTCCACATTGCTTTGAGTTTTGCCACGGGCGATCACCACTTTTCAAAATACTCGAACTTCTGGGCGGCAAAGGGCTCGTGCAGCTTGTCCTTTGCGCTGGTCTTGTGCTCACAGCCGCAGTCGGGCCACTGCACGTTCACGGTGGGGTCATCGTAGGGGATGCCGCCCTCGCTGGTGGGGTCGTAGACATCGGTGCACTTATAGCAGAACTCTGCCACATCGCTCAGCACCAGAAAACCGTGGGCAAAGCCCTCCGGGATATAGAACATCTTCTTGTTGTCCTCGGAAAGGGTCACGCCCACCCACTTGCCAAAGGTGGCGCTGTGGGGGCGGCAGTCCACGGCCACGTCATACACCTCGCCCTTGGTCACGCGCACCAGCTTGCCCTGGGTGTGGTTCTTCTGGAAGTGCAGCCCGCGCAGCACGCCCCGGGTGGAGCGGCTCTGGTTGTCCTGCACAAATTCCTTGTCGATACCGGCCTCTGCGAACTGGTCCTTCTGGTAGGTCTCCATAAAATAGCCGCGGTCGTCGCCGAACACCTGCGGCTCAATGACCACCACGCCGGGGATCTCGGTCTGCGTAAAAATAAACTTACCCATGATATTGTACCTCTCTTTTTTTCTGAAAGCTTTTTCTTTATCTGGAAAAGTCTGGTTTTGAACAGGCTTTTACGCTTTTTTATGGTGCCTTGCCGTTTTGCGGCGCTTTTTCAGGCGGGAATGTACCCGCAGCACCAGTACGGTAACCACGGCTGCACCCACGGTGCAGCCCACTGAGATGCCCGCCAGCAGCCATGCGCTGCTGCCCGGCTCCACGTCCCTGGCGGCTTCCAGCTTTGTGCCGACGCTCTGCTCCAGCAGTTCCGCCAGACCTGTGATCTCCGCCTTTACCCGCACGCTGGTGCTCTCCTGCTGCGCGCCGCCGTTCAGGGTGTACACCGCATACACGGCGGGCTCTGCGCCAAGCAGATACTGCTCCGGCAGCTCCAGGTCCACGGTCACATCCTGCGCGGATAAGCCCTCGGCCAGCAGCAACTTCACCCCGGGGTCGGCCACAGTAACGGTGCCAAGGCTCTGCCCGCCGCCCGCCACAGCCAGCTGTGCGGTGACCGTGCCGCCGGGCAGCTGGGTGTAGCTTTTATAGGTGGAAAAGGCGTAGTCCAGCAGGGTGCGCATATCGTTATATTTATCGGTGCTCAGCTGGCTTTGCATGGTCGCGCAGATCAGCCGCACCCCGTCCTGCTCCGCCAGACAGACATAGCTGTACCGGGCGGTGTTGGTATAGCCCAGCTTGGAGCCCAGCACACTGTCGATATGGTAGCGGCTGGAGCCAATGCGAATCTTATCCTGCTGGGAGAAGTAGCGGGTCACCGGCTGGATGTTGGTGGGCTGCATGGTGTACATCTTGTTGCGGGTGAACAACTCCTCAAACCCCGGCTGCTGCAGCGCCCAGCGCAAAATCTGTGCCATATCGTAGCAGCTGGTGTAGTGGTCGTCGTCGCTGATGCCGTGGGGGTTTGAAAAGTGGGTGTGGGCAAGGCCAAGCTCCTCCACCTGTGCATTCATGGCCGCCACGCCGTCCGCGATGGTGCCGCCGCCGAAATACTCCGCCAGCAGGTTGGCACCGTCGTTGGCGCTGGCCATCTGGGTGGCGTACAACGCATCCACCAGGGGAACTTCTTCCCCTTCCAGCAGAGCGATGTGGCTGGAATCCGTGCCCGCCAGCGAGTAGACGTCCTCGTGGCTCACGGTCAGCTTTACGTCATCCCAGTCTCCCTGCGCCTTTTCGCAGGCAAGACCAAGGGTCATTACCTTGGTAATGGAGGCCGGGTGCAGCTCCTCGTCCATATTCTGCTGCGCCAGCACAAGGCCGGTGTCTGCATCCATGATGCAGTATGCCCGGGTATTGGCCAGCGCCGGGCCGGCTGCTGCCGCGCCGGGCACCAGCACAGCGCCTATCAAAAGCAGCACAGTGCACAGTGCTGCGGTAAATTTTTTTCATCTGGTATTCTCCGCTTTATCCGTTTTTATGCCGACAAGACATCATTTGAAGTATACCACATTTTTTTCCCCGCTGAAAAGAGATTTACACATTCCTTTGTCCCAGCAGCACCGGTTGCAGCTGCTCACCCCGCAAAGCGGCGTCCACGGCGGCGGGCAGCAGGGCAAGGTCGGCCTTCAGGCTCTGGGGCTTGGCAAAGGGGTCGTCCTGCCCGTAGGGCACAAAGTAATAGTGCTTGCGCTGGCACAACCGCGCCATATTTTCGCCGGAGGCGCCAAGGCCGTCGTTGGTAGAGACTGCCAGCACCACCGGGCTGCCCACCCGCAGCAGGCTTTTGGCGGCAAGGGTCACCGGCGTATCCGAAAGTCCCGCCGCCAGCCGCGCCAGCGTTGCGCCGGTGCAGGGGGCGACCACCAGCGCCTGCGCCAGCCGCCGGGGGCCCAGCGGCTCCACCGCCTGCAGGGTGTCCAGCACCGGATGCCCGGTAACGGCCTGTAAGCGCTGCCGCCAGCTTTCCCCGGTGCCGAACCGGGTATCCTGCTGCACGGCAAAGCTCATGACGGGCAGCAGCGTCCAGCCCTGTGCCGTCAGTGCCTGCGCCGCGCCCAAGGCGTCCTCCAACGTGCAAAAACTGCCGCACACCGCAAAGGCAAGACAGCCCTTTTTCTCTATGATCATATCTTCTCCTCCCGCTCCTGCAAAATGGTCTGCACCGTGCGCGCCAGCGCCTCCCCTGCCGTTTCCGGTGCCCAGACCGTCGGCAGGCTCAGCGCGTGCAGCGCCGTGTGCCCCAGCCGCCGGGCGGCGGCAAAGTCCGTGCCGCCGGGCTTTGAGGCCAGATCCACGATCAGACACCCCTTCGGCAGCGCCGCCAGCACTGCCGCCGTCAGCACCGGCGCGGGGATGGTGTTCACCACCGTATCAAAGGCGGCAGCTGCGGCAGCAAGGTCTGTCAGCGGCACCGCCCGCAGCCCCTGCTCCTCTGCCATGGCCCGCTGCACCGGGCGGCGTGCCGCCACGGTCACCCGCGCACCCAGCGCCGCCAGACGCACCGCAAGCGCCCGCCCCACTGGGCCAAAGCCCAGCACCAGCACCGCCGGGCGGTATTTGGCGCGGTGGGTCAGGTAGGCTTCGTGCCACGCGGCAGCGCCGGGGCGCAGCCCCCACAAGGCCAACAGTGCCAGATACACCACTGCCAGCCGCAGCAGCGAGAAATCCATCGGGCGGGGTACATTGGCCAGAACCGCCTGCACGGTATAGTTCAGGTCATAACTGCGGTACTCTCCGCTATAGCCCTCCGCTTGCAGGGTCAGGGTATCCACCGCGCCGGAAAAATCCAGCGTGCGCACCAGGCTGCGTGCCGCTCGCGGGGCCGCCTGCCACTGCCAGCTCTGGCGCGGGGCGGTGCTGGCTTCGTCGGTACCGGACACCCACAGGATAAACAGCGGGTTCTGATCCTGCGGATAGTTGCCGTCATACTGGTAGACAACGCCATCCAGCGCAACGTTATACAGCGGCTGATGGATGCCGGTAAAGGTAAGGGTACTGTGCTCATCGTTCAAAGCAATCGGCTCCCCATCCGCCGGGGCATCCTGCAAATAGGCGCGCAGGTCAACGGGCTGGTAGCCGTGGGTTGCAAAATAGGGTGCGTTGCCCACGAATACTTCCAGGCCGATGGCGGCAATCAGCAGCGCAGCAACCGTCCAAAGTGTGCGGTACCGCCGCCCGCTGCGCAGGCGGAGTAACAACACAGTGCCGCAGGCCCACAGTGCCGCCCCATTGATGGCCAGCAGGCGGAACAGATCAAACCCCTGCGCCAGCCCCGGCTGGGCAAACACACATGCTGCGATGATCCACACTGCCAGCACAATGCCCGGCCCGGCCAGTACATCCGCATGGGTTGCCCTGCGGTCGCACAGCCGCCCCGGCAGTGCCCAAACCAGCACCCCCAACAGGATGCTGACACAAATTGCTGCTGCAAACATAAAAAGCCCCCATACCAAAGTGTATGGGGGTATTATACTATGAATTGCGGTTTTTGTCGATATTGGGGGTGCAGGCGTCCTCTTCCTGCGGGTCGGACGGCTGTTCGCCTGCCCGCTCCGCTTTGCGGTACTGCGCGGGGGAAAGCCCGGTTTCCTTTTTGAACACACGGCTGAAATACAGCGGGTTATCATACCCGACGATCTCGGAAACTTCACCGATGCTGTATTTGGTGCGTTCCAGCAAGCGCTGTGCATTGACGATACGCAGCGACTGGATATACCGTGCGGGCGACAAGCCCACATACTGTTTGAAGCTACGGATGAACCATGCCGTGCTCATGTGCAGGGACTCGGCGTATTCATCCACATTGATGCGGGCAGTATAATTCTCGTTAAAATAGGCGGCTGCGGCTTCGATCTGCTCCCTCGTGTTGGCTGGGTAAGACGGGCGCACCCATCTTTTATGTAGATTGTATAATATTATCCACTATAGTGCAAGTGCAACTGGCCAAATCATATTGTTTTGTTATACTTCTGTTATGATTTTTTGCAAATAATATTAGAATACTTATCAAAATGTTTTTTTTCCAGCTTTTCTGCTTTACCGCGGGGCCACAACAAAAAAGTGCCCGCCTGCTGCAAGGCAGCGTGCGGGCGCTTTCATGCTTATTCCTTTGCTTTTGAGCCGGGATTATTCAATGCCGGTCACGGTATAATCTTTGTCCTCAACGGCTTTTTTTCAGCACAGTGTCATCCACCGGCTTATCCAGCGTTACAACAGCGGTACCGGCGGTGTGGCTTACTTCGGCGGCGGAAACACCGTCCAGCGCTTCCAGTGCCTTTTTCACGGTTGCTTCGCAATGGCCGCACATCATGCCTTCAATTTTAATGGTCTTATTCATGGTCGTGTTCTCCTTTTTTGCTTGTTTTGTGTGTTTTGCGTTTATGGTCATGTTTGGTGCTGCGAATATCGAACAGGTTCAGCCGCAGTGCGTTGGAAACCACGCAGAAGCTGGACAGGCTCATGGCCGCAGCGCCGTACATCGGGTTCATCTGCCAGTGCAGCAGCGGGATAAAGACACCTGCCGCCAGGGGGATGCCCAACACATTGTAGGCAAAGGCCCAGAACAGGTTTTCGTGGATATTGTGCAGAGTAGCGCGGCTCAGGCGGATGGCGGCGGGCACATCGCTCAGGCGGCTCTTCATCAGCACAACGTCAGCGGCGTCAATCGCAACATCCGTACCGGCGCCAATGGCAATACCGACATCCGCGCGGGTCAGGGCCGGTGCATCGTTGATGCCATCGCCCACCATGGCCACGCGGCCCTTGTTTTTCAGGCTGCGGATCACAGCTTCCTTTCCATCGGGCAGCACACCGGCAATCACTTCGTCCACACCGGCCTGTGCACCAATGGCTTTGGCGGTGCGCTCGTTATCGCCGGTCAGCATCACAACACGGATGCCCATGCCCTGCAGTTCACGCACAGCCTGCGGGCTGTCCTCCTTGATGACGTCCGCCACCGCGATAACGCCCTGCATGGTGCCATCCTTGGCAAAGAACAGCGGGGTTTTACCCTGGGCGGCCAGTGCTTCGGCGCTGGATGCCATCTTTTGCGGCACCGCCACGCCAAGGGTCTGCATCAGCTTGGCGTTGCCGCCGTACAGGGTACTGCCGTTCAGCACAGCCGTCAGGCCGTTACCGGGCAGAGCCTGGAAATCTGCCACCTCGGCGGGGGTCAGGTTATCCTCCTGTGCCTTTTGCAGCACAGCGCGGGCCAGCGGGTGTTCACTCTTCTGCTCCAAGGCAGCGGCAAGGCTCATCAGTACCTGCTCCGTCACACCGTCTGCGGGCAGGATATCCGTCACGCGCGGCTCGCCGCTGGTGATGGTGCCAGTTTTATCCAGGGCAACGATCTCGGTTTTACCGGTCTGCTCCAGCGAAACCGCGGTTTTGAAGAGAATGCCGTTTTTAGCGCCCACACCATTGCCAACCATAATGGCAACCGGCGTTGCCAGGCCCAGTGCGCAGGGGCAGCTGATGACCAGCACTGAAATGCCGCGGGCCAGCGCATAGCCAACGGTCTGCCCTGCCAGCAGCCAGACAATGGTGGTGATGACCGCCAGGGTGATGACGGTCGGCACAACACACCGGAACGCGGTCCTATGCCCATTTGGCATGGTGCCTTGGTGGCTGCGGCATCGCTGACCATCTGGATGATCTGAGCCAGCGTGGTATCCTGACCCACGCGGGTGGCACGGCAGCGCAAAAAGCCGGATTGGTTCAGGGTTGCGGCGCTCACGCTGTCGCCTTCGGCCTTATCCACCGGGATGCTCTCACCGGTCAGGGCCGATTCGTTCACCGCGCTGCTGCCTTCCAGCACCACGCCGTCAACGGGGATATTCTCGCCGGGGACGCACCACAAACACATCGCCCTGCTGCACCTGTTCGATGGGAACGGTAACTTCCGCCCCATTGCGCAGCAGCGTTGCGGTTTTTGGGGGCCAGGTTCATCAGGCCTTTCAGGGCATCGGTGGTCTTGCCCTTGGAGCGGGCTTCCAACGTTTTGCCCACCGTGATCAGGGTCAGGATGGTTGCGGCGGATTCAAAATAAAACTCCTCCATATAGCCCATCACGGCCATGGCATCCCCCTGCACCTGGGCCACCGTCATGGCAAACAGAGCGTAAGTGCTGTAGCCAAAGGCCGCGGTAGCGCCAAGGGATACCAGGGTATCCATATTGGGGGCACGGTTCCACAGCGCCTTAAAGCCGCTGATAAAGAACTTTTGGTTGATGACCATGATGATAATGGTGAGCAGCATCTGTAAAACACCCATTGCCACATGGTTGCCCTGCATAAAGCCCGGCAGCGGCCAGTTCCATAGCATGTGCCCCATGGAGAAGTACATCAGCACCACCCAGAAGATCAGCGAGGCAATCAGGCGGCGTTTGAGGCGCGGGGTCTCGGTATCTTTTAAGGCATCTGCTGACGGCGCGGCGGACTGGGCGGCAGCGTTTTTAGGGCTTGCGCCATAGCCTGCAGCTTCCACTGCGGCCACAATATCTGCCGGAGCGGCGGTGCCCTCCACACCCATTGAGTTGGTCAGCAGGCTGACCGAGCAGGATGTTACGCCCGGCACTTTGCTGACGGCTTTTTCCACCCGGGCACTGCACGCGGCGCAGCTCATCCCGGTTACGTTATATTGTTCCACTTCTTTCCTCCTGTTTCCTCTCTTTTGCGGTAGTGATTCTATAATTTCTGTGTGATGATTGGTGAGTGGTTTCGCTTTGGTGGTTGAACACGGGTTGTTGATGTTTGAGTTGTTTCTATCCTCACTCCCCTTTTGGTAAGCGGCTAGCCTGCAATTCGACGTATTATTGAGGTTACCATTTCTATCCACACTCTCCTTGCGGAAAGCGATACGTTGGGGGCAACCAAGGCCGATGCGGCATTTCTATCCACACCCTCTCACAGGGAATGACTGGCATTTATTCATGGCTCTGGTAATGTTACACAAACTTTTACCGATGTTTGTGAACAGAAAAACAATCGTACTGGGCACTGGCATGGCATTTTTGCTGGCTCAAACACTCTTGCATTTATTTCATGTTCTGCTTCTGCTATTTTGTGCAGGCAATGCTTATTTCATCAGTTTCTGCAGCGTTTTCAGCAGCTCATCCACAACTTCGTCATTCCCGGCACGGATATCATCCGCCACACAGGTGCGGATATGGTTTGCCAGCAGCTCACGGTTGAACGCGTTCATCGCCGCCGTTACCGCCGCCGACTGCACCAGAATATCCGGACAATACACTTCGTTTTCCACCATCCCACGGATGCCCCGAATCTGCCCTTCGATCCGGTTCAGTCTGTGGATCAGGCTTTTATACTCTTCTTCACTGCGATGCTTTGTTTTGTGTGCACAGCAGCAACACGGTTCCTTCTTTTCGTTTTCCTGCATTATGTTACCCTCCCATCACATGCAAGGTACCCCGGCGGGGTATATTCACTATATACCCCGCCGGGGTACCTTGTCAAGTAGATATTATAATATGTTTATATTATTTTATGCGAGAGTTTTTTACTATAGCATAGCAATTTTTAAAATTAAAGCGGATATCCGCATGAACAAAACCACCCTGAACAGTCAGAAAGAGAAACATTCCATGCTCTCCTTGCGGAGAGCGACGGTTTTGGAGAACGTGCTTGCCGCCGTGCGGGAATTTCTATCCATGTTCTCCTTGCGGAGAGCGACGCTGGAGCTTAAACCAATCTCTAACTTCGGGCTTATTTCTATCCACGCTCTCCTTGCGGAGAGCGACAGCAAAAGTGCACAAAACAGTGGGGCACTTTTGCGCATATGAAACAAATTTTATGAGGATTGCATCTTCATGCTGACAGGCAAGGCTGTATTTTACCCTTTCTGCCCCTGTTTTTTCCATATTTTCTGGTGCGAAGGAACCGGGAATTTTATGATTGCCTTCCCCTCGCACTAAGCAAACAAGATTCCATCCTGGTCAAAATCCGGGTGCAGACCCACATGCTCGACTTTGCTTTTGTAATGGTTTCCCAGTTGATAAAAGCGCAGGCTGTCCGATTCCGAATCGATCAGTTCGGTCAATTTTGCTTTGAACATCGTGTATTGCGCGGCATCCAGCAGGCACTCAAATACAGAGTTTTGCACCCGCTGGCCGTAGTCTACACAGACTTTTGCTACTTTGCGCAGCCTGCGACGACCGGCGGCTGTTTCGGTGTTGACATCATAGGTTACAAGCACCAACATAACGGCACCTCACTTCCAGAAAAACGGTGGGTACACTTCCAGGTCGCCGCGCAGAGCACGGGCCAGCAAAAGCGCCTGAACATAGGGCACCAGCCCCCAGGGCAGTTTTTCTTTCAAAAACGGATGGGTGATCTCTTCCTTCTTTTTGTTCTGCCATGCGGTCAGGAAAGCTTTGCGGCCATCATCCGTCAGCAGTACGGCACCATTTTCCTGTTTTTGCAGGTGTTTTGCCGTGATGATCTTTTGATTGATGCAGTTGATGACCAGCCGGTCTGCATAAACCGCCCGCAGTTCTTCCATCAGGTCAAGTGCCAGACTTTTGCGGCCGGGGCGCGGGCGGTGCATAAAGCCAACATAAGGGTCCAGGCCCACAGCGGTCAAGGCGGATGCACACTCCCGCGCCAGCATGCTGTAGGCAAACGAAAGCAGCGCATTCACATTGTCCAGCGGTGGACGGCGGCTGCGGCCCTCAAACACAAAATCCTGCTTTTGCTGCAGAATCAGGTCATTCAGGCAGTCAAAGTAGCGCTGGGCTGCCTCGCCTTCCAGGCCGCGCAGCTGTTCCGGATCATCGCTGGTCTGTATCAGCGGCAGCGCGGCGGCCAGCTGGGTGGAGGTGCGTTTCAGTTTTTCGACTGGGACACGCTGGGGATGATCGCGGGTTGCGCGTTCCAGCACCCAGCGTGGCGTTATACACTTTACCAAGGGATAAAGCTCCGAGCATAGCGACAGCTCTGGGCCGGGTCATCCGACACGCGGTACTGCGTCTGACGCAGCAGCACATTGCCGCGTTCTTCCCCCACGGTGCGGGCCTGAAATCTGCCATACGGGTCAAAAAAGCAAAGGTCAATGCCCCGCCGGGCACAAGCTCCCATCAAAGCGGGGCTGGCACCCGCGTAAGTAAAGCAGACGATGCCTTCCAGCGTATGCAGGGCATAGCGGTGGGTTTCCTGCTTATTGCGGGTAACAACAAGGTTTTCGCCATCCAATGTCAGGTAAGCGTCCTCATT
>ENA-OQDT01002249-OQDT01002249.1-human-gut-metagenome-genome-assembly--contig:-NODE-2249-length-10050-cov-2.971682_pt1 | contig 10050 bp, 9 predicted proteins | sample MGYA00242786_ERZ504617 | MGnify/ENA primary metagenome ERZ504617 (study PRJEB26092, sample SAMD00036337) | human gut metagenome | host: Homo sapiens | study: EMG produced TPA metagenomics assembly of... | reverse complement strand
TTGCCGCAAATATCAAGAGAATATTGAAACTAAGCTAAAAAACACTTATAAAAATTACCCACGTATAATATGATGGCCTTACTGACTATACAAGGCCGAATATAAACTCCTATCAAGATATATAAAAGCAGATTGCAAAACCGATATAAAGGCTAATACAATCTGCTTTCGTCTTTTTAAAGATTGGGATTAAATCTTAAGAGGATACCTTTTTCAGTGCCCTCGTTCAGAACCGGATTCCTTTTTGTCGGAGCAAGATTTCCGTATCGTCCCAAAGTTGTTTTTGCTGTGCATGATGCCGGATGCGCTCTGACATATTCTTCTTTTTGCAATTGGCATAGCAACAACCGTTTCTATCTTTCGCCTCATCCGAAAGAGCCAGATGAATGGCGGTCGCCGCGCCTTGGGCCGGTGTTTTGATAAAGGGGCGGAACAAGATATCGGTAAGCGGGTCGAACCAGGCTTGCATCGTGATCATGTTCGTACTGACGATTCCCGGGTCCGAGGCATTTATGGTGATGTCTTTGTCTTGCAGCCGTTCGGCAAACTCTTGGGTGAACAATAACAGCGCCAGTTTGGTATTGCTATAGACCGGAATGCGGAAAAAGCGTCCGTTCCTTCCTTTTTCAAAGAAGCCCGGTTCGATCCGGCCGATGGCATACGTGCAGGACACTGTATTTACAATGCGGCATCCTGGTTGCATCAATGGTAATAACTGGCGGGTGAGCATGTAGGGAGCCACATAATTGACGCTTACGATTGTTTCCAGCCCGTCTTCTGTTTTGCGTACCGGAGTTGTCAGGATGCCGGCATTGTTCATCAAGCGGCTGACGGGACGTCCTTCTTTTAATAACTGACCGGTGAAATTGTTTACGGATGAAAGGGAAGCGAGATCGATTCTTCGCACTTCTATCTGGGTGTTACCGGTTTCTTGCTGGATCCGGTTACATAGGGAGGCTGCTTTTTCCGGATCGAGGCAAGCCATAATCACCGGATAGCCTTCTTTTGCGAGGGCTGCCGTGATTACTTGTCCCATGCCTCCGTCGGCACCGGTTATGATGGCTAATCCTTTTTCCATTACTTATATTCTAATTTCTCTATTTCTTTGACAATGCTTTTGGGCAAGTTCTGAATATGTTTGTGGCATGCCATTTCGATGGAATACATGCGGGCGATGCAATAGTTGCTATGTCCGCAGTCACAACGGGCATGTTCGTCTTCCTTCATCTTGTTTACGAATGACGGATCGTTCAGCAAGGCACGTGCCATACTCACGAATTCGAAACCGTCGTTCAAGACCTCGTCTATCTTCTCGCGTGAGATCAGACCGCCTACATAGACAAGTGGCATTTTCAATGCCGCCCTGAATTTTAGGGCATCTTCCAGGAAGTAAGCCTCTTTGAACGGCTCAGACGGGATCATGAACCGTCCTGCCATTTTGACTCCGAGCGGTAGCCAGCCGAAAGGCATATAATGCGTCATCGTATGAATCGGCATGGAACCCCGCATCACATACATCGGGGCACGGCTGACGAAGCCACCGCTAAGGATCAAAGCGTGTGCTCCGCATTCGTTCTGCAGGGTACGAGCCACTTCAAGTGTCTCATCAAGCTCCATTCCTCCTTTGAAGCCGTCGCGCATATTCATTTTTACCAACACTGCCATATCCTGACCGGCAGCTTTCATCACTTCGTCCATGCACATTTTCATAAAGCGCATCCGGTTTTGCAAGCTACCGCCATATTCGTCTTTCCGATGATTGGTATAGGGAGAAAGAAACTGGCTGATCAGATAGCCGTGACCGGCATGTATTTCCACTGCATCCATTCCGGCTTCGCGCGCCAGATGAACTGCTTGTCCGAACGCTTTTGCCATAGCTGTGATTTCGGAAGGTTTCATTCCACGGACAAGGGTAGGGGAATAGATATTGAAACCGCTGGATGCGGAGATAGGCCTGCACCCGCAGATGTTTTTGTGAGACATGTTTCCGCAATGTCCGAGTTGTACGGAGGCGGCCGCCCCTTCTTTGTGGATGGCATCGGTGATGCGTTTTAATCCGGGGATGATATCTGGGCGCATCCAGAGCTGACGTTCGAAAGAAAGTCCGCTTTGCGTAACAGCCGCATAGGCCAAAGTCGTCATACCGATCCCGCCGGAGGCAACCGATTTATGGTAGTCATATAACATGTCGGAAGGCGCGTTTCCTGGGCACATGCTTTCAAATGCAGCCGCCCGTATCGTCCGGTTTCTCAGGGTCAACGGCCCGATTTTACCGGGAGTGAACAGTATAGATTCTTTTTCCATATCTATTATGAGTTAATCATTCAATATATAAAAGGAATAACCCGTTTACGGTTTTCCAGTTCGTTACCAAACATCGCTTTGTATTTATGGTAGATGGTGTTTGCGCGAGGTACAAGGTTTGCAAATGTCCACCAAGCGAAAACAGCTCCGCTTGCACTCCAGGTCAGGATTGCAAATCCGCACCATTCCACGATTTCGCCAAAGTAGTTGGCTGATGTCACATATTTGAACAGGCCTTTTTTAGGCAGATAATGGTTCGTGTCGCCAGGCTTTCTGAGGTGGCGGACAATATGGTCTGACTGGATATTGATTGCCATGCCGGTGAAGAACAAGATTGTCCCGACTATAAATTGAGGGCTGTGCAGCCAGCTTTTCGTATACATATCCTGCGGTGCTAAGTAGAAAATCCATTCTCCCTGCATATAACCGTTCAGGAGGTTAAAGGTGATTCCCATAAGCATGATGCCTGCCGGCATTTTACTTTTGCCTTTTATCAACAGAGGAAAAATAAAAGATCGTTGGAAATAATGCAGTTCGAAAAATAAGAATATCAGGAACGGTACTGTCTCGAACTGTCGTTCCGATCCGTTCCATAACAAAAACATGACGATAAAAACCGGCGCTTCCATGCAAATCCAAGCAATCTTGTTCGGTATCGGAAGTCCCCATTTTTTATCGAACAACATTCCATAACCGGCTTCGACGAAATAAAGGGCTATGAAGACTATGGCGGCGACAGCTGCCATAACAATTAGAAATAAGGTGAAATGTTCAATTGTCATTTTCGTGTGTTGATAATTTATAACCTTTTCCGTGAACGTTTATAATCCTGATGGTAGGATCATCTTGCAATAGTTTGCGTAATTTGGTGATATAAACATCCATGCTGCGGGCGCTGAAATAGTTATCGCTTCTCCATATGATCTGCAGGGCGTGCATCCTGTCTACCATATTGTTTGCGTGTTGGCACAGCAACGTAAGCAAATCGGCCTCTTTGGTTGTCAGCTTGGTTGTTTTGCCTTCTATGGACAAGATCTGTTTTTGCAAGTCGAATTTGAATTTTCCGAAAATATAAGTCCTGACCTCTTTCTTGCGTTGGGGCTGGTAACGGCTTTGTACTGCTTTAATCCGGGCTTGTAAGATATCTGTGTCAAGAGGTTTGCGTATCACATCGTCTGCATGGAACGAAAACAGCAATGCTATTTCTTCTCTCGTCGGATGTTCACACAAGAAAACGACAGGGATGATATTTTCCGAACTTTTGATCATGGCTGCCAATGTCCGTGTTTCTTTCGTGTCTATATCGTGGTTGATAATACAGAGTGTGAAATTTCTGGAAAGGAATCCCTCATATGCCGCTTCTTCCTGGTCGAATACTTGTGAGTTGTATCCAATAGCTTTTATATAGTCCTGGATGATAACTCCCTGATTATAGTCTTTGCTGAAAATGAGAATGTTAAAAAGATCGTTCATTATGTTATTAAATTGTTTTTTCGATGTTCCAGACAAAAGCACGTAATCCTTGCGCTTCCGTCTTCTGATCCATCTGATGAAGTATCTCCAGGAAATGGTCGACTTTTTCGTCATCGACCATTGCCAGGATTGCCGAGTTCAGTGTCGGCCAGGCATGACTTCCATAATGGGGCTCGCCGGTCTTACTTCCACGTCCCTGTACTTCGTTCCAGTATGTGAAGCCCCGGATATTGTTTCGGTTCATCACATTCAGGATCATTTCGTAATATGCTTGATTAAATGATACAAATATAGCTTTCATATTAACTTATTCCTAATTATTATTTATTCTTTTTTAGAAGATATTCCATTTTTTGCCATCTTGCGGCGTCTGCGCCGGACTCCGTTTCCGGCAAATACACTGTATACGACCGGTACGATTACCAGGGTGATCAATGTTGACACCGAAAGTCCCCATGCAACCGTCATACCCATCGAACGCCACATTTCCGAGCCTTCGCCTGTTCCGACAGCCATCGGGATCATACCCAATACGGTAGTCAAAGTGGTCATCAATACAGGGCGGAGGCGGGATTTTCCGGCAGTCACTACTGCGGTCAAAATTCCCATTCCTCTTTCCCGGCAGAGGATCGTGTAGTCGATCAGCACGATACCGTTCTTAACAACGATCCCCATCAGCATAATCAGGCCGATCAATGCCATAACGCCCAATGGGGTCTGTGTGATTGCCAGTCCCAAAATTATACCGGTGAAGGCGAAAGGAATGGAGAACATGATTACGAACGGGTCTGTCAGCGATTCGAACTGAGCGGCCATTACGATAAATACCAAAATGATGATCAGGACCATTAGGATTGTCAGGTCGAAGAAGGTGTCCATCTGGTCTTCGTACGTTCCTCCTAACTGCCAGCTGACATCCGAAGGTATATCCATTTCCTTCAGTTGATTCCGGGCAGCTGTTACGATATCGCTCATGGCTGCACCTTTTCCGACTACTGCCGATACGGTGATGACACGTTCACGGTCTTTGCGTTCAATGGTCGGAGGCGTCATTCGTTCTACTACTTTACCCAGGTCGCGGATACGGATTCCCTGACCGGCATTGTTATAAACCAGGATATTCTCGATGTCTTCAACCGACTGACGGAATTCTGGTGCGTAGCGTACTTTTATATCATACTCGTCACCGTCTTCGCGATATTTGGAAGCGGTAGAGCCGTTGATACGGTTTACGCAAAGCCATAGCAGCCGTTGTGATATTCAATCCGTTGATCGCCAGCTTTTCCCGGTCGAAATCAACTTGATATTCGGGTATGTAGTCCTCACGGCTGATGTTGACTTGTGAACAACCTTTTACCTTACGCATCCTTTCGGCCAGTTCGGCGGCTACGGCATCGGTCCGGCCGAAATCGAAACCATAAATCTCGATGTCGACAGCGTTCTGTCCGCCCATACCTTCTTCCTGTCCGCCTTCGATCACCTTGAAGGTCTTGATCTCCGGATATTTTGCCAGGTCCTTACGCATCTCTTCACAGATTTCAATCATACCGCGTTCACGATCGCCGACACTCAGCATATTGATGTAATAGTCGATAATATGTGTTCCGTTATTACTCAATTGAGCCCAGGTATTATCGGAATCGGCTTGTCCCTCAGTGAAGTTACTGGTTTTTATTTCCGGATATTTCTGTCGGAACAGTTCGTCGATTTCAAGCGCCAGCTTACGGGTGATATCTTGGCGGGTTCCGACCGGTAACTCGATGTGAACACTGATCTGTGCGTTATCCTGAGTCGGGAAGAATTCCGTCTTGATAGTTGGAACCAATAGCATACTTCCCGCAAAGATCAAAGTCGCACCGAATATGACCGTTTTCCGGTGGCGTACTGCCCAATAAAGAAAACTGGAATAGCCACGGTCCAGCGCATCCAATGCCTTTTCGATCGGTGTGAAGAACAAGGTGTACAAGCGGCCTTTTTTAGGATTCTGCCTGAGTAGTAGAGAACTCAACATCGGAGTCAGGGTCAAAGCACCGACTGTCGAAACGATCATGATGATACTGACGATCCACCCCAACTGTTTGAACAGAATACCCGCCATACCTGTCACCATTGTCAGGGGCAGGAACACGGCCAACATGGTCAGGGTTGAGGCGATTACAGAGATGGCCACTTCGTTTGTAGCATGTACGGCCGCTTGTTTTGGGGCACTACCTCTTTCGATATGGGTAGTAATGTTTTCCAGCACCACAATCGCGTCATCCACAACCATACCGATAGCAATAGAGAGTGAACTCAGCGAGATAATATTCAGTGTATTGCCGGATGCAAGCAAGTAAGCGAACGAGGCTATCAACGAGATCGGAATGGTCAGAATAATGATAAACGTTGCTCTCCATCGTCCGAGGAATACGAACACCACTAACATAACGATAATGAAGGTGATGAAAATGGTTTCTTTCAGACTGTCGATTGTATTCAAAATGTTAGTGGAGGTATCCATGATTACCCCTAACTTGACATCTGAAGGAAGGCTTTTTTGAATTTCCGGCAACTTCTGATGAACCTTCTTGGCTATGTTCACCGAGTTGGCTCCCGATTGTTTTTGGATAACGATCATGCCGCCTTTTTTACCGTTATTGTAAGTCTCTTGGGCACGCTCTTCGATGCTGTCTTCAATGCGGGCAACATCACGCAGATAGATAGTCTTGTTATCTTTATGACCGATCACAAGATCGTCCATCTGATGCGCATCCGTAAATTCACCTTGTACACGGAGCGCATAGGCGTTGGAACCGATATCCACGCTGCCGCCTGAGTGTTCCTGTTTTCCTGTGCGATGATAGCGGATATTCCTTCGATTGAAACTCCGTATGCTTCCAGTTTGTACGGATCACAATAGACTTGTATTTCACGTGCCGGCGTACCGGAAATGGAAACCGCTCCTACACCGCTGATACGTGCAAGCGGGTTCGATACCTTATCGTCCAGAATCTTGTATAGGGCGTTCGTGCTCTCTTCCGCCGTAACCGAAAGGATGATAATCGGTATATCGTTCGTCCCGAATTTGAAGATAATGGGATTGTCCACATCATCCGGCAGCATTGGCTCGGCAACGTCCAGTTTATCGCGCACGTCGTTTGTCGCCACATCGATATCCGTACCATAGTCGAATTCTAGTGTGATGATTGAAATGTTTTCACGTGACTGTGACGTGATGTGTTTCAGGTCGCTGACACTGTTCAGCACGTTCTCCAACGGTTTGGAGACGTTCATTTCGATATCCGCAGCGCTGGCGCCGGCATAGGAGGTCATGACCATGATCGTGTTTGTCTCGATCTCTGGCAGCAGGTCCACTGATAATCTGGTTAATGAAAAAAGACCGAAGATCACGATTGCCACAAAGACAAGGGCAGTCGTAACCGGCTTTTTTTACCGCTGTTGCATATAAGCTCATAATGTTTGTCTCTTACTTTTCGATTTCTACTTCCATTCCGTTGTTTAGGCGGCTTTGACCGGATATTACAACCTGGTCGCCACTGTTTACCCCTGAAATGACTTCATATTTGTTTCCCATACGGCGTCCTAACTCTACTTTCTCGTAGTAAACTTTACCGTCTTTGTATACATATATATAGCGGTCTCCTGCACCGGACTGTTTTACGATGGCGAGATCCGGAGCGACCACATGGTTTTGTGTCCCGAAACCGATCGTCACGCGGGCGAACATCCCCGGACGGACACGTTCGTCATTGTTGTCGATTTTGATTTCGACAGGGAATGTACGTGTATTCGGATCGATAGTCGGGTAAACCAGGCTGACTTTTCCTTTGAAAACTTCGTCTCCGTATACATCTAACCGGATGTCGACATCTTTTCCCTTTTTTACTTTCGTGAAAAGACTTTCGGATACGTTGATCAACAGTTTGACCGGACGAATCTGTTCTACGGTGAAGATCGGCGAACCTCCGCTATACATATCGCCGCTATCATAGTTGCGGGCAGTGACGATACCGGTGATCGGACTCAATAACTGTGTGTTTTCCTGCAAATTCTTGTAGGTCGCACGGCTTACGTCTAATTGTGTTTTCTGTGCATCCCAGGCTGATTTGGAAGCACCGCCTACTTTGTACAGTTCATCAATACGTTTGAACTCCAGTTCCTGGTTGTCCAATTGTATTTTTGTCTGTTTGAGGTTTGTCTCATCCATCTTGACCAAGAGTTGACCTGCTTTTACATGATCGCCGACTTCTGCAAACAGTTTCTCTATGCGCACTGGGTTTTGTGGGGCGATGTTATTCGAAATATTGGCTTCTACTGTTGCTGTAAATTCACTGATCTGCTCCACATCTTGTGCGGAAACAGTTTCTATTCTCACAATGGCTTTGTTGCTGACGGTTTCCGTTTGTGCCGAATCTTTCTTTTCCCCTGAACAGGATAGCAGCAAAGATAAAATGAAGAGTGATATAAAGTGTTGTCTTTTATTTGTTTCCATTTTGTGATATTTTTATTCAATGTCTATTTTTTGTTTTTTAAAACTCTTGCTGGCCTAATACCTTTTCCAAGTCAGCTTTTGCTACCATATAGTCGTAAATAGCTTGGTTGAAATTCAGTTTGGCCTGTGTCAATGCTAATTCCGAATCGTTCATTTCTAACAGAGTCCCGGCTCCTGTGTCGTATCGTTTCTGTGAGATCATATATCCCCGTTCGGCTTGCTCTACTCCCTTTTGTGAAGCGTCGAAACGTTTGACGCAGGTATTCATATTATCTATATACTGCTTGATTGCCAGTTGCAGGTTTCGCTGTGTATCCTCTCTTTGCAGGCTCAACTGTTCGATCGAATTTCTTGTTTGTTTGATCTTATAGAACTTGCTGCCGCCAGAGAAAATCGGAATGGAGAGTGAAACACCGACCATCGAGTAGGGGTTCCACATATAGTCTTTGAACTTGAAGTCGTTGTTCATGGCTGTCCACTGATATAGTCCAGTGAGCGACAGTGTCGGCAGATAATCGAACTTTTGCATGGTCAGTGTCTTTTCCAGTTGCTTGGCTTGTAAATCCATCTGTTTCAAATCTGTATTATTAGCCAGGGTTGTGTCTGTGGAAAGAAAATCGCCGAATAGATCTTTTTCAAAGTCGGTCAATTGTCCTTCACATTCGATATTTATGTCCAGATCCATACCTAATAATGCTTTCAATTGCCATTTGGCAAGAACTAGTGCGTTTTCTGCCTGCAACATATTGGGTTCGCTGTTCTTTACGGTAACATTGGCGCGTATCAGGTCATATTCGGCAACGGTTCCCTGTTCGAACTTATGCTTGATATCCAGGTAATTTTCCATTGCGTTGTCATAGCTTTCCTTAAATACGCGGTATGAATCGTTGGCAAGAAGCACGCCGTAATACCCTTTCTTTACCTGGTTGATCATAGCAATTTTGGAAGAACGTGCCTGTTCGATAGCCAATTCCACATCGACAGCTGAGATGCTTAGGCTTTTCCAAAGAGCGGCGTTGACAATCGGCATAGAGGCGTTGAAACCGAGATTCCAGTTATTATCACGTCCTACTTCGATCCCTTCATCCATATTTGGCATGTCTTCCATGCCTGGTATTTCGGTACTTCCCATGTCGAAGCCGTCCATATACATCACCTGGTTTTTTCAAAGTTCGATTATAGTCGGCAGCAAAACTTTACTTGGGGAAATAGGGCGGCATATGAACCTTTCTGTGCATAGTTTTTTTTTCTGGATTTCCTTGTTAGCCACTTTTACAATGGGATTTTCGCTCAGCGCGATCTCAAGAGCTTTCTCTATATCGAGAACGAGCGTGTCTTGAGCTTTTACGGTGGTGAAGGCCAGAGAGGGGAGTAACATTATCACTACCCACATCATCTTTTTGGTAATTATGATTTGTCTCATTTAAAATAAGTAAATTTGATTTTTTAATAAAATCGTTTGTTCAATCTAATTGCTTCTGTTTATATTTCTAACAAGTAACGATCTAAAATGGCAATGCCTTTTCTGTAGAGATTCCCCGAAGAAAGGTATAAAGTGCCGAAAAGGGAGAGTTTGTAATAGAGGATGGTATAGAGGATGTACACTCGCAAGTAGAATTGATGTTGACGCGTAAGTTGGGAGATGTCGGAAAGAAAAATTCATAGTGGACGTTCACGCAATGACCAGGTGTTGGTGGATTTGAAGCTGTTTACTCGTGCGGAATTAAAAGAAGTGGCCGAAGAGGTGGAGCAACTTTTTCATGTGCTGATTTCTCAAAGCA
>ENA-OQDT01002246-OQDT01002246.1-human-gut-metagenome-genome-assembly--contig:-NODE-2246-length-10059-cov-4.016009_pt1 | contig 10059 bp, 6 predicted proteins | sample MGYA00242786_ERZ504617 | MGnify/ENA primary metagenome ERZ504617 (study PRJEB26092, sample SAMD00036337) | human gut metagenome | host: Homo sapiens | study: EMG produced TPA metagenomics assembly of... | reverse complement strand
CCTGTTGACCCTGCGGGTTCGCAGCGAGTCGTTGGCAGACATGTTAGGGAGCCTGACTCAATATGCGGCACATCAGTTGGGAGGCATAACCCGTAAAGTGACGCTCTTTGCCGTTCCGGATATCCATTTGTCGGACCTTCGTATCGTGACGGAGCTGGACGATGACTATAAAGATGCAGACTTGAAAGTCTATCTGTCGGTAACGAATAGCTCGGATGAGATACAAAAAGATGTATCGGTTCGCCTTTCCCTTTCCGGACTGCCTGTTGTCCTGAGCCGGCATATTCCGGAGATTGCCGCCGGGTCTTCCTGGAGCGGTTGGCTGACTGGCAAAGTCGTTTCTCCGGATAAGTGGGATAACGAGCATCCATCTTTATATACGATGAAAATCGAAGTCGGAACCTCGGACAAGGTTGTCGAACAGATAGAGAAACGTTTTGGCTTCCGCGAGATCCGGATACAAGGGAATCGTTTGCTGGTAAATGGCAAGGCTGTCAAGTTGAGAGGGGTTTGCCGACATGAAATGCATCCGTTGACCGGACGTGTGATGAATCCTGCCCTGGAACGGAAGGATGTCGAGCTGTACCGGGATGCGAACTGCAATTTTATCCGTACTTCCCATTACCCTCCTTGTGAAGAGCTGCTCGAAGTCTGTGACGAACTGGGCATGTTCGTGGAAGTGGAAGCACCGGTCTGCTGGATCGGTCATCATGCGAATGAGAACTGGAAGGTGCTGAACTATCGTGATCCTAAATACTATCCGTATGTATTGCAGGCGAATATGGAGATGATCCAGTTCTACCGGAACCATCCTTCCATCATCTTCTGGTCGATGGCGAACGAATCGTACTGGAATAAGGAATTTGCACAGGTAGAGGTCTATATGGAAAAAGCCGATCCTACCCGTCCGTTCACGTTCCACGACCAGGCCTATGGCGGGTTCAACAACCAGGGCAGCACGGCCCCGATCGCGAATATCCATTATCCGGGTCCCAACGGATATAAGGTCGCCGCCAAAAGCGACCGGCCGATGACGTATGGCGAATACTGCCACCTGAATGTCTATAACCGGAGCGAACTGGTGACTGATCCCGGCATCCGTAGCGATTGGGCATTGGCGCTGGCTCCTACGTGGGACAATATGTATAAGACACCGGGCGTTTTAGGTGGTTCTATCTGGTCCGGTATCGACGATATTTTCCAGATGCCTAACGGGGATGCAGTCGGCTATGGCCCCTGGGGACCGATCGACGGCTGGCGTCGCCCGAAACCGGAGTACTGGGATATGAAAAAGATATACAGTCCGGTCCGTGTGACGACCGAGGCGCTATCTCCAGCCAACGAACTGGTCATCGATCTTGAAAACCGGTACACCTATACAAACCTGGATGAACTGCGTATCACGTGGACGTACGGAGAGGAGAAGGGAACGGCCTTCGCAGACCTGGAACCCGGTGAAAAAGGACAACTTCGCATCCGGCTTGCCCATCCCGAAAAGGCGAATGAACTCTATCTGTCTTTTGCCGATCCCCGCGGCTTTACTGCCGATGAGTATTTGATCCCTGTCGGCAGACAGGTACAGAACGAATTGCAGGCGTTGCCAACTGCTTCTACCCGCTTGAAAGAAAAGAAAGACCGCTATGTCATTACCGGAAAAGATTTTAGTTGTGAGATCAGTCGTGTATCCGGGCAGATACTCTCGGTGAAGAAAGGGGAAAAAGAAATATTGAACGGTGGACCGTGGCTGATGGCCTTGCCGTTGACAGGTGGCGGATGCTACCCGAATCATAACGCCAATACGCCTGTGTTCAATGACCTTTGCTCGGACTGGAAGGTAGAAAAAGTAGAGGCGGTCCGACAGGGTGATGACGTCCTGGTAAAGGTGGCAGGCGCTTATAAAGAGTTTTCCGGCTCTTATGACCTGAAAATAAATGCAGGAGGCGAACTGTCGGTAACCTATTCGTTCGATGCCCTTGAAGAGGTGAATCCGAGGCAGTGGGGACTGGTTTTTGAAGCTCCTGTTTCTTATGATAAGACCTTCTGGCGCCGGGATGGCATGTGGAGCGTTTATCCGGCCGACCATATCAGCCGTCCGGTAGGTGAAGCCTGTCTCTTTTATGAAGGACTCCCTGCGAAAGTCAATCCACGTACGGAACCTGCCTGGTCTTGGAGTATGGATTATAACGAACTGGGAAGTAATGATTTCCGTTCCACCCGCCGGAACATTTGGTATGCCGGTCTGAAAGACGGAAACGGCAGTAAGATTACCGTCCCTTCCAATGGCAAACAGCACTGGCGCTCCTGGTTGGAAAAAGACAAGATCCGCTTCCTGGTTGCCGACTTTGTGACGGCAGGAAACGAGATGTTCCTCAGTAGCTATTATGCTCCTTACCGCAAGCCGTTGAAGAAAGGAGACCGGATCGGTGGAGAGATTGTGGTGAGAGTGGAATAATCGTGAAATCGTCCATCCTAATCTTGTTATTGTCTATTTTTCGTGCAATAGGTTATTGCTTACTTTGTTGCATCTAAGAAAACAGGATTGATTTATTATTGATGAGGTTATGTGAGGGTGTTTCTTAAATAAACAGGGCTCTGACGCTGTATAAGCGATAAATGCATTTATCCCGGTACTGAAGGTAAAAAACCTTCAGTACCCAAGATTCCTATACAATGATTATTAGAAATTTAGAGAGAAAACATGTATGCTAAAAAGAAATCCGGCAAGATTAGTCCGGATTTTGAAATCATCCAAAAATGTGAGAAGATTCATTTATACGGCATAATGCCGTGTTTCTTGTTAATTATTTAATTCCATTATTATGAACAAAACAAATGGTGTAAATTATTTCAGATTTCTGCTCGTCGGAGCTGGAATCTTATGCGTGGGGAGCACGCCTGTTTTTGGTGAGACAGTTACTTCAGATAAGTCTGATATCATGAAAATATCCATTACGAACGATTCCCGGATATCAGGTGTCGTAGTCGATCAGACAGGTCTTCCGGTTATCGGCGCAAACGTGTCCGTGAAAGGAACGACGAACGGGACGATTACGGATATGGATGGAAAGTTTGATCTGGAAGTCCCTGCCGGAGCCCAATTGGTCGTATCTTATATTGGTTATATCACCCAAGAGTTTGCGGTCGGCAATAAAACGACTTTCCAGATTGTATTAAAAGAAGATACTCAAAACCTGGAAGAGGTTGTCGTTGTCGGGTACGGAGTCCAGAAAAAGGTGAATATGACAGGCTCTGTAGCGGCCATTAATTCGGAATCGTTGGCTAACCGGCCGGTAACCAACGCCTCTACTGCATTGCAAGGGATGTTGCCGGGTGTAACCGTCGTGCAGAACAGCGGGCAGCCGGGTAAGGATAATTCTTCGATCCGCATCCGTGGTGTCGGTACGTTGAATAATGCAAACCCGATGTATGTCGTGGACGGTTTGATCGTTTCTACGATTAATGACATCGATCCGAACGACATTGAGAGTTTGTCTGTATTGAAAGATGCCGCATCGGCGGCTATCTACGGTTCGCGTGCCGCCAACGGTGTCGTTTTGGTGACGACAAAGAAGGGTAGCAAGAAAGCGGCTACTTTGAAATATGACGGTTATGTGGGATGGCAATCTCCGACTTCTCTGCCTGAATATCTTCCTTCCCATGAATATGCTGAACTGTATAATATGGCATTGCGCAATGAAGGGAAGAGTCCGGCTTATTTGCCTGAAGAAATAGAGAAATTCAGGAACGGCAGTGATCCGGACAACTATCCGAACACCGATTGGTTAGGCTTGTTTTATAAAGATAAGGGGTTCCAGCATAGCCATCGTGCGGAAGTGAGCGGGGGCAGCGAAACGACTACCTATATGTTCTCCCTGGGATATCTGGGACAGGACGGTATCATTGAAAATTCCGACTTCCAACGTTATAACTTGAGAGGAAACATCAATACTCAGATTAATAAGTTCTCTGCCGGAGTCAATTTCTCTTATACTTACGGAAACACGAATGAACCGATCAGTTCTTGGACCGGGGATTTATACCAGATCTTCCGCCAGATAAACCGTATTGCCCCGTTCGTTCCTTATAAATATTCGAATGGCTATTACGGTTACATTGCCGACGGCAGCCCGATGGCTTGGGTTGAATCGGGTTCGATCCATAATCAGAAATACTATACGACCCGTGCTGTTGGAAATGTTGGGTATGAGATCATAAAAGGATTGAAGATACAGGAAGTGATTGGCTACGAACATACGGGAAGTTCTGACGAAAAGTTCCTGAAGGATATCCAGTACTATAATTGGAAAACAGGCGAACCCAGCCAATATCAGGGGCCGAACAGCCAGACGGATGACCGTGAAGATTATATGATGCTCAATCTGCAAACCTTATTGACTTATAACAATACGTTCGGTAAACACACCATTGGCACTTTAGCCGGTTTTTCGCAGGAATACAGCCGCCGGGATTGGACGATCGGCAAACGTATCAACTTCCTGAATAACGATCTGTGGGAACTGAATGCCGGTTCACCGGACGGGCAGACTGCAGAAGGTTCGGCTAATGAGTATGCCCTACGTTCGTTCTTCGGACGTGTGACGTATGATTATGACAACAAGTATTTGTTTGAAGCCAATATACGCCGGGACGGTACTTCCCGTATCAACCGGGATACCCGCTGGGGGACTTTCCCGTCTTTCTCTGCTGCATGGCGTATTATCAACGAGCCGTTTATGGAACCGGCGCGTGATATCCTGTCCGATTTGAAGATCAGGGCCGGTTGGGGAAAACTGGGAAATCAGCAGTTAGGTACTGACAACCGTAAAGCGATCGAATACTATCCGTACCAATCCGTGTTGTCACAGAAAAACTATGCATTCGGCGGTAAAGTGAACCAGGGAGTCGCTCCGGTCGATGGCGCCAATAATGATCTGAAATGGGAACGTCCAAAACGACTAATATCGGTCTGGATATGGGATTCCTCCAGAATATGTTCAACGTTGACAGTCGATGCGTATTGGAAAAAAACGTATGATATCTTGATGAAACTGCCCGTAAGCACGCTGTATGGGTTGGAAGCTCCTTATCAGAACGCCGGAGAAGTGACGAATAAAGGTATAGAAATGCAATTCGGATATAAGTATTCGAATAAAGACTTCACCTTCAATGCTACAGCAAATGTCGCTTATAATAAAAATGAGGTGACGAACCTGCACAACGAGGGCGCAAAGATCTGGGATGGTTTCAAATTCAAACAGGAAGGACGTCCCATCAATTCATTCGGCGGTTACGAAGTACTCGGTATTTTTACGGACGAAGATGATCTGAAGAACAGTGCCGTTATCAATCGTGAGCAGGCCGGGTTGGGCGACTTGAAGTACAAAGATCAGAATGGTGATGGTAAGATTGACGGTGAGGATCGTGTTTATTTGGGTAGCTGGGATCCTTCCTGGACATTTGGCCTGAATTTGAGTGCTACATGGAAAGGTTTTGATGCTTCTGTCTTCTTCCAAGGAGCAGCCGATGTGAAAGGTTTCCTTCAGAATGAAACGGTCGGACGCTTACAGGGTAATACGGCTAAGCCGACCGCTCTGTTCCGTGATTCCTGGGATGCGGAAACCAATCCGAATGGTAAATTCCCTCGTCCGTTGACTACTTGGAGACAGAATGATTCGGAAACGAATCCATCAGACTTTTGGATCATCAATTCGTCTTATTTGCGAATGAAGAACATTCAGGTCGGATACACATTGCCGAAGAATGTCTGCGACTTTATACGGGTTCCGAGAATCCGCATTTATTACAGTGGACAGAACTTGTTGACTTTTACCGGATTTAGTGATGGCTTTGACCCCGAAGCACCTGTCGGTGCCCGTGGTTACTATCCACAGGTAAAAGTAAATACGTTTGGATTAAATGTAACCTTTTAAATAGATATGTCATGAAAAAATATAGTTTATATGCTGTCCTGTTACTGTTCATAACATCTTGTAGCAGTGATTTTCTGGATCGGAATCCATTGGATCAGCCGTCGAATGAAACATTCTGGAATACGGAAAAAAGATGCGTTGGCTGCTGCGACCGGCTGCTACGAAGGGTGGTTCAGTATGGATGAGGTGGTCTATTTCGATTGTGCTTCCGATAATGCTTACAATCCTTTCCCGGTGGGAAGGTTGGCAAGTGCAGGCTACCGGTTATGCAACGGCTAACGATTATGGGCAGAATTATATGAAGTATGATAAGATTGTTCGTTGTAATAACTTCCTTGCCAACATCGACCGTCCGGAAATGAGTGAGGAGATACGGAGCCGCCTGACAGCGGAAGTCCGCTTTTTTAAGGGCTTGGCATTATTTTCTGAAAGTGACTCTTTACGGGGATGTGCCTTTGGTAAAAGAAGTGCTGGATGTCAATAATTCATACCTGCCTCGTACTCCGAAAGCCGAGGTGGTGAAATTTATTTTGGATGAATTGAACGAGATCGCTCCCTTACTGCCGGAGACGTATGCCAGTAGTGATGCTGGAAGAGTCACCAAAGGTGCTGCTCTCACGCTAAAAGCCCGTATGGAGATATTCGAAGGCGATTATGCGGCCTGTGCTGCCACATGCGAGCAGATTATGAAGTTGGGGTATTCTTTGTTCCCTGATTATAGAGGTTTGTTTAAGATCGCCAATATGGGTAACGAAGAAGTGATTCTGGATGTCCAGTATGTGGAAAATCTGGCGAAGAACGGGATCCTTGGTGTAATGCCTCCCGCTTCTGTCGGAGGCTGGTCCTCTATCAATCCGACTCAGGCATTGGCGGATGCTTATGAATGTATAGATGGAAAAACGATTGAAGAGTCTCCTTCCTATAATCCTAAAGACCCGTATAAAGACCGTGACCCCCGTTTGGCCGCTTCTCTGATTTACCCGGGCTGCCTGTATGAAGGCAGTTATTTTAATCCTATCGACATTAAAGATCCGACCGGCGACTATTATGCGCCTTACGGGCGTTCGAAAACCGGTTACCATCCGCGTAAGTACATCGATAATTTGGGTGATTATGCCGATATGTGGAACACGGGAATGAATGCGATCGTGATGCGTTATGCCGAAGTTTTGCTGATGTATGCCGAATCGAAGATCGAGTTGAACCAGATAGACGCTTCCGTTTATGAAGCGCTTGATGCGATCCGGACCCGCGCCGGTATGCCGACAGTAGATAAGGCGATCTATAACAATCAGTCGAAGATGCGTGAACTGGTACGTCGTGAGCGTCGTGTCGAGCTGGCACTGGAAGGTCTTCGCTGGTTTGATATCTGTCGTTGGAAAATCGGTGAACAGGTAATGCCGGGGCAAGTGTACGGCGCACTATTGGGAACGGTCGATGCCGAAACCGGTGCTCTGAACCTGACGGATGAACGGATAAAAGTTGAAATCCGTCTGTTTGATCCGGCGAAGCATTATTTGTGGCCGATCCCGCAGAGTGTGATTGATGCCAGTGTGGCCAACGGAGAGCCGACTATGGTACAGAATCCTGGATACTAATTTTTTGTAGATAATAATAGTACCGGATCTTAACTTACCCTATAACCTGTGTCTTTACAGGCTATAGGGTATTGCCCGACAGCCCGTAAGGAGACTAAAATACCTTACGGGCTATTGGGTATTACCGGTATTTTTGTAACTTTGTAAGCGTCAATCAAATGCAGAGCCGTATGGAACAACCGTCTGAACAATCGTTATGGGGAATGCTGGAAGGCATCACCGAGAATCTGAAGCACAAGCGGCTGGCGGATGTGTTTCGCTTTGTGTCGTTCCGCCCGTTCGAGACATTCGGGCCGCATAAGCATCTGCGTATCGAGATCAACTATGTGAAGAAGGGCAATTGCATCCTGCATCTGGAGAACGAGAGTATCAGCTTCAGCGAGAACGAGATGATGGTGATCTGTTCCAATGTGGAGCATACCTTCGAGGCCGGTTCCGAAGATACGACCCTGATGCAGTTGGAGTTCCTGCCGGAAGTCTTCTCCCGCTTCAATCCGGACGGGCACGGGCAGACGAAGGATCTGGCGCCTGTCACGATCTTTTCCGAAGAAAACCGGTTGATCAAGATTGTGAATAACGTCCGGATCATGCGCGCCGTGCAGCGTATTGTCAACGAGATGAACCAGAAGAGCAAATACTACCAATATCTGGTTGTCATGTACTATGCCGAGCTGCTGATCCTGATTTACCGTTATCTCGATGAGGCCTATCTTCCGATTTGTACAAACGATTCGTTGAAAAAGGCGATCTCCTATATCCGTTTGAACTACCAGTCCGATATCACGATCAGCGATGTCGCGTCGCAAACCGGAGTCGGAGAACGGTACTTGCGCAAACTGTTCTCCCAGTACCTGAACCTCTCCCCGCTGGACTACCTGAACCAGATCCGGATCAACAAAGCGATCGAGCTGCTGCGGAATACGGAGATGTCCGTCAAGGAGGTATGCTTTGCCTGCGGTTTCCAGTCCCCCAATACTTCTCCCGTATCTTCAAACAACAAATGGGCATCTCTCCGCGGGAAGTGACGAAATAGAGAGTGCCGTTTTCTCTACTTTTTCCCTTGTTCTGTTCCTCGTAGCATAAGCAACCGGGAGCTTTACTGCCGTATCTTCTTCCCTCCGGGCTCTATCTTTGCAGGTAGAAAGACGAACTGTAAAAAGGAATTCACAATGAAAGAATGGAAAGACGATAAGGCCCTGTTTGCTTTGATAAAGGAAGAACTTTATACCGCAGTGGTCGGTGATATTATGGATAAGATGGGCTATACCCGCCAGTTTTTGCCTCCCCGTATCCGTCCGCTTCGTGACGACATGCTGGTGGCCGGACGTGCCATGACGGTATTGGAAGCCGATGTGCTGGATGCCGGAAAGGAGAAAGGGGTGAACCCGGTGCTGAAACGCTCCTTCGGCCTGATGCTCGAAGCGTTGGACGACTTGAAAGAAGGCGAGGTATATGTTTGTTCCGGCTCTTCCCCTGCTTATGCCTTGTGGGGCGAGCTGATGAGTGCCCGTGCGATCCAGTGCAAGGCGGCCGGAGCGGTTGTCAACGGCTACTCCCGCGATACGAAGGGAATTTTGGCATTGGATTTCCCTTGCTTCTCCTACGGTCCCTATGCCCAGGACCAGGCGCCGCGTGGAAAGGTGATCGACTACCGTGTGCCGATCGAAATGGAGGGCTTACAGATCAATGACGGAGATATCCTGGTCGGCGACATCGACGGCGTATGTGTCGTGCCTCGTGAGATCGAGGAAGAAGTATTCACCCGCGCCTTGGAGAAAGCCCGTGGTGAACGGATGGTCCTGAAGAAGATACAGGAAGGGATGAAAGCCCGTGATGCTTTCGATAAATACGGAATTATGTAAAATACGATAAAAAGGTAGGAGACAATACAATGAAGATTACAGACGTAAAAGTATGGTTGGTCCGGGGCATCAAATATAACTGGACATTACTGAAAATCTATACCGACGAAGGCTATACCGGCGTAGGCGAAGCTACTAACTGGCCCGGCAGCCCGATCGTTTTCGAAGCCGCTAAGCATGTCGGACAACGCATCATCGGCCTCGACCCGATGAAGACCGATTTTATCTGGACGAAGCTCTACCGCGATCTGAACTGGATCGGCCCGTACGGAGCCAGCCTGTGTGCGATCAGCGGTATCGACATGGCGCTGCTCGACCTGAAAGCAAAGGTGTTGGGCGTTCCCTGCTACGAACTGTTGGGCGGGGCTTACCGGAAAGATATCTTGCTCTATGCCAACTACTGGTTTACGGGCGGCGGACACAACGAGGCGGACTATGCCGCCCAGGCACGCCGTGTCATGGACGCCGGTTTTACGGGGTTGAAGTTCGACCCCCTTCGCCCACACGAACTATTTCTATGGCGAAGACCTTGCCTCCAACCTGACCCTGACGGCGGAACAGCAGGACTTGGCGTTCAACGTCTCCAAAGCCGTGCGCGAGGCTGTCGGTCCGGAATGCGACATCATGATCGAGACACACGCGATGCTGAACTACCGGGTTGCCGTCAAG
>ENA-OQDT01002245-OQDT01002245.1-human-gut-metagenome-genome-assembly--contig:-NODE-2245-length-10061-cov-4.221160_pt1 | contig 10061 bp, 10 predicted proteins | sample MGYA00242786_ERZ504617 | MGnify/ENA primary metagenome ERZ504617 (study PRJEB26092, sample SAMD00036337) | human gut metagenome | host: Homo sapiens | study: EMG produced TPA metagenomics assembly of... | reverse complement strand
CCGCAGCAGCTGGGCCAGGCCCAAAAAGCCTCCGCTGTACATGCCCGTGGGCAGAACGATACCAGTTCATAGAGGCCGCGAAGAGAAGGGACCCCCAAAAAGATGACAGCCAGCTCCCGCCACAGCCGGGGGCGCTTCCAGGGGCTTGTCCTCTCCTGCGCCTGCCCGGGCGGCCTCGTTGGACAAAGCAGATTTCTTCATCACCACAACGACCTTTCTCTCTCAATGTTGAAAGCGAAAACCCCAAAAGTTCCCGGCATGCTTTCTCTGGCATACCGGGAACTTTTTCCTTCTTTTATGGGTTGCCGTGGGGAGGCGATCATCCCTCGATGAGGCCCTGCTCCACCAGGAAGTCATGGGCAACATCCTTGGCGTCCATACCGTCCACGTCCACTTTGGCATTCATAGCGGCCATAGTTTCCTCATTGAGGGTACCGTCCAACAGCGCCAGGGTCTCAGCCAACTGGGGGTCCCCATCCACCAGCGCCTTGTCAGAGAAGTTCACCGCATAGTAAGGCGGGAAGAAGTTCAGGTCGTCCTCCAGCATGGTCAGACCCAGCTTGGACAGCAGGGCATCGGTGGCAAAGGCGTCCACCACGTCCACCTCCACCGGCCTCAATGGCGTCATAACGCAGGCTGGCGTCCAGGCCGGACACGTCCTTGAAGCTGGCGTCGTACTTGCTCTCCAGCAGCGGCAGGCAGTCCTCCCGCTGGATGAACTCCACGGTGCAGCCCAGGTTCAGTTCCGGAGACTTCTCAATCAGATCCGAGAGGGTCTTCAGGTTGTACTGTTCCGCGGTCTCGGGCTTCACGCTCATCACATAGGTGTTGTTGAAGCCCAGAGGATTGGAGGTGGCGATGCCGTGGTCCTTCTCCATAAGGTCATGGACGGTCTGCCAGACCTCATCCTTGTCTGTGGCCATGGGCTGGGCCAGCAGATTCATCAGCGCGGTGCCGGTGTACTCCACGAACATGTCGATCTCCCCATTTTCCAGGGCATCGAAACAGACCGCGGCGCCGGCCAGTCCGAACTTCTGCTCCACAGTATAGTCTGTCTTAGCCTCAATCAGCTGGCTGTACACCTCTCCCAGAATAATGGCTTCTGTAAAGTTGGAGGAGCCAACTGTAATGGTTTTATCAGACCCGCTGGCCTGGCTCTGCCCCTCGTCCTGACCATTGTCACCGCCACAGGCACCCAGTGCCAGAACCATCGCGGCAGTCATACCGGCTGCCAAACATTTCTTCCAGAGTTTCATGGAATTCAATACGCTCCTTTTTGTTTTGAAAATAATACAGCAATACGTCTTTCTGTTGCAAAAAATGTTGGTTTGTGCTAGGATATGTGTAACACAAAAAGGAGAAGAAAACGTATGATGATAGAAATAGATTTCAGCAGTGATGAAGCCATTTACATCCAGCTGACCAATCAGATCATCATGGGGATTGCTACGTCAAGACTGCAGGAGGGAGATACACTGCCATCAGTGAGACAGCTTGCAGATACAGTTGGGATAAATATGCATACAGTAAATAAAGCATATTCACTGCTGCGACAGGAGGGATTTGTCACTATCGACCGCAGACGTGGTGCAGTGATTTCTATTGATGTAAATAAACGGAAAGCATTGGAAGAACTGAAACAGAATCTCATGGTGGCGCTTGCGAAAGGATGTTGCAAGAGCGTAAGCAGAGAGGAAGTACATCAGCTTATTGATGAGATTTTTGACGAATATGATGAAAACAGATAGGAGAGGACATGGAGAGACAATTTACCAGACAGGCAGAGAATGCCCTCAAATTGGCAACGACAATTGCGAAATCCTGTGGACATGGATATATCGGAACAGAGCATCTTCTTGCAGGTCTTTTGAAAGAACCTGAAGGCACTGCGGGAAAAGTGCTGCAGGAATTTAACGTAGAAGAAGAAAAACTCAGGGAACTTATCAGCAGCCTGGTTACACCGGTTCAGGGCAATACTGCGGCAGCAGAAACAAAAGATCCCCAGTACAGCCCGAGAGCAAGAAGGATCATTGAACAGGCGAAGGAAGATGCTGAGAGTATGGAATGTCTTTGTGGAACAGAGCACCTGTTGCTTTCGCTTCTGAAAGAGACAGACTGCGTAGCGACCAGACTGCTTTTTACAATGGGAGTAAATATCCAGAAGTTGTTTGTGGCTATCCTGACAGCTATGGGATTTGACAATGATACCATTGCAGAGGAATTTCAGTACGCAAGGAATGCGGGAAACAAAAAAGTGACCAGTACCCCTACGCTGGATCAGTACAGTCGTGACCTGACACAGCTTGCAGCAGAGGGAAAACTGGATCCTGTGATAGGGCGTGATAAAGAAATTACCAGACTGATCCAGATTCTGAGCAGACGTACGAAGAATAATCCGTGTCTGACAGGGGAACCCGGAGTAGGTAAGACTGCCATTGTAGAGGGACTTGCACAGCGCATCGTTATGGGAATGGTTCCGGATACAGTGAAGGATAAGCGTCTTGTTGTGTTAGATCTTTCCGGCATGGTTGCGGGAAGCAAATACAGAGGTGAATTTGAGGAACGCATTAAGAATGTGATCCAGGAAGTAAAAGAACATCAGGGAATTCTGCTGTTCATTGATGAAATCCATACCATCATCGGAGCAGGTGGAGCGGAGGGAGCACTGGATGCTTCCAATATCCTGAAACCTTCTCTTTCCAGAGGAGAGATTCAGCTTATCGGAGCGACTACTCTGGAGGAATACCGTAAATATATTGAAAAAGATGCGGCACTGGAACGAAGATTCCAGCCTGTGACAGTGGAAGAACCATCTACAGAGGAGACTGTTGAAATCCTTAGAGGTCTGCGTCCATATTATGAGAAACATCATGGGGTAAAGATTGAAGATGAGGCACTTGAGGCAGCAGTAAAAATGTCACAAAGATATATCAATGACCGTTTCCTTCCGGATAAGGCAATTGATATTATTGATGAAGCAGCATCAAAGGTTCAGCTTGTGGGTTATCAGTCAGCACCTGAAATGGAACAATATGAACTGGAACTGAATGAACTTCGTGAGGAGAAAGAACAGGCAGTTAAGACTGCAGATATTGAACGCGCAAAAAAAGCACAGGTACGCCAAAATGAAGTGGAAGCCGAAATGGAGAAAATCCGGATTAAGACTGAACGCAGAAATAAGAGGAAAAAACTTGTTGTAGATGAAGCTGCTGTTGCAGAGACGATTTCTGACTGGACAAAGATTCCTCTTCAGAAACTGACAGAGGGAGAAACCAAACGTCTTGCTCGTCTGGAGAAAGAACTCCATAAACGTGTGATCGGACAGGATGAGGCAGTGAAAGCTGTTGCGCAGGCAGTGAAACGGGGAAGAGTAGGACTTAAAGATCCGAACCGTCCCATTGGTTCTTTCCTTTTCCTTGGACCTACAGGTGTTGGTAAGACAGAACTTTCCAAGGCTCTGGCAGAAGCTGTCTTTGGAAGCGAACAGGCGATGATTCGTGTAGATATGTCCGAATATATGGAGAAACACAGTGTTTCCAAGCTGATCGGTTCTCCTCCGGGATATGTAGGATATGAAGAAGGCGGCCAGCTCAGTGAGAAGGTTCGCAGAAATCCATACAGCGTGTTGCTTTTTGATGAAATTGAGAAAGCTCATCCGGACGTATTTAACATTCTTCTTCAGGTATTGGATGATGGCCATATCACAGATGCACAGGGTAGAAAAGTTGATTTTAAACAGACTATCATTATTATGACTTCAAATGCAGGCGCACAGGCAATCATGGAGCCGAAACGTCTGGGATTCATGTCAAATAATGATGAGAAGAAGGACTATGAACGGATGAAAGGCGGTGTAATGGAAGAAGTACGCCGTATCTTCAAACCAGAATTCCTCAACCGAATTGATGATATCATGGTATTCCATGTATTAAATAAAGAAGATATCCGTAAGATCGTAACTCTGCTTCTTAAGACATTGGAGAAACGATGCGCAGAGCAGATGGATATTCAGCTTACTGTAACAAATGCAGTGAAAGATTTTATTGCAGATAAAGGTTCTGACAACAAATACGGTGCCCGTCCGCTTCGCCGCGCAATCCAGAGCAGAATCGAGGATGCACTTGCGAATGAGATTCTGGAAGGCAAAGTTAAACACGGAGACCACGTGCAGGTGAAACTTCATAAGAATGAGATTATATTTGGAGTGAAGTAGTACGATACTTACGAATTGCTCCGCTGCGAGGCAGCTTTCGCAATTCTGCAAACATGAGGAATCCGCAGATTTACTACGTAAATCGCTACTTCCTCATGTTTGGCGGGTTGCAAGATCAAACGCCTTTTGATTTTGTAACCTTGGTATCTGGAATTGTGAAATTAGTATAAAAAAAACCAGTGAGCCACTGGTCAAAAAGGTGAATTTATTATATAATAACCACATAAAATGTCGGGAAAGGTACAGTGATGATGAAAACTGTACCAATGCCGGTGAATAAAACGGCGGGGACGGCAAACAAAAGAGTCTTAGGAGGACATAGGGAAATGGCAGTAGTAAAAGAATTAATCCGCACAGAAGAGAATGGAGCAATCAGCTTTGGTGATTATGAGCTTGCACAGAAATCTAAATTATCAGATTACCAGCATCAGGGCGATATGTATAAAGTAAAAACTTTTAAGGAGATTACCAAGCTCGAGAGAAACGGAATGTTCGTTTACGAATCAGTTCCGGGAACAGCAGTGTTTAATCTTACACAGAGTGAAGCTCAGATGGATTTCCATGTAGAGGGACCGGAAGATGCACAGATCACAGTAGAGATGGAGCCGGATACAGAATATGAAGTATTTATCGAGCAGGCAAGCACTGGCAAGATGAAGACAAACCTTGGCGGTAAACTTTCCTTTAGTGTAGAACTTGGAAATGCTGCAAGAGTAGAAGTAAAAATTGTAAAATGCTAAAAAATAAAAAGACTGTATATTTTTGTCAGGAATGCGGATATGAATCTGCGAAATGGATGGGACAGTGTCCGGGCTGTAAGGCATGGAATACTTTTGCGGAGGAGACAGTTTCCACTAAGAAATCCTCATCTTCTGGCATAACGAAATCATCAGAGAAAAGACAGGAACCGGTAATCCTTAAGGATATCAGCCTGTCTGAGGATGAACGACAGACAACTAAAATTGGCGAACTTGACAGGGTGCTGGGCGGCGGTATCGTCCCCGGCTCCCTTGTTTTAGTGGGAGGAGATCCGGGCATCGGAAAATCTACGCTGCTTTTACAAGTGTGCAGGAATCTGGCAGAGAAGCAGGTTTCGGTTCTTTATATTTCAGGCGAGGAATCTCTGAGACAGATTAAGCTGAGAGCTAATCGTATCGGGCAGTTTACGGATAAGATGCAGCTTTTATGTGAGACGAACCTGGAAGTGATACGTGAGGTGATCGAGCGCAGGAAACCGGATGTGGTTGTGATCGACTCCATTCAGACCATGTTTCATGAAGATGTAAGTTCGGCACCGGGAAGTGTCTCTCAGGTGAGAGAATCTACCAATATCCTTATGCAGATCGCAAAGGGGATGGGGGTGTCCATTTTTATTGTAGGTCATGTGACGAAAGAAGGAAATGTGGCAGGTCCGAGGGTTCTGGAACATATGGTAGATACGGTGCTTTATTTCGAAGGTGACCGGCATGCTTCTTATCGTATCCTGCGTGCAGTGAAGAATCGTTTTGGCTCTACGAATGAGATTGGTGTTTTTGAAATGTGCAATACAGGTCTTGAGGAGGTGAAGAATCCGTCGGAATATATGCTGAATGGCAGACCGGAGGATGCGTCGGGTTCTGTTGTGGCGTGTTCTATGGAAGGAACCCGTCCGATTCTGGTTGAAATCCAGGCACTTGTGTGCCAGAGTAATTTCGGTATTCCGAGGCGGACAGCGGTGGGAACTGATTTTAACAGAGTGAATCTCCTTATGGCTGTGCTTGAGAAGAAAGTCGGACTTCGGCTGGCTGCATCGGATGCTTATGTCAATATTGCAGGGGGAATGAAGATGACAGAGCCGGCAATTGACCTTGGAATCTGTCTGGCGATTGTTTCCAGTGCGAAGGATATTGTGATTCCTGATAATGTGATGGTGTTTGGTGAGGTTGGCCTGAGTGGTGAAATCCGCGCGGTGAGTATGGCAGGCCAGCGTGTGCAGGAGGCGAAAAAACTGGGATTTGGAACAGTTGTGCTTCCGGAAGTGTGTAAGTCTTCTGTTGGAAAAGTGGAAGGAATCAATTTGGTTTATGTGTCGCAGATTCGTGATGCGATTGGTTATATTATGAAAAAATAGATTGGCAGACTACTTGATTATATATGGTTTGGATAAGTCGATCAGACTGTCGTCAAAGATATTTTTGTCTGAGAAAGTCTGCTGACAGAGAGAAAGAGGAAAGGATCAAAAGTTATGGCAAGTGGAATTGATACAGTGATATTTGATATGGATGGAGTGATTTTTGATTCGGAGATTCTTGTGCTTCAAGCGTGGAAAGAAGTGGCAGAACGTCATGGAATCGCAGGAGTTGAGGCAGCATGTCATGAGTGTCTGGGAACAAACAGTGTTGTAAGTAAAGGGGTTTTTCTGAAACATTATGGTGAAGATTTCCCATATGAGGAGTATAAAGCGGAGATGGCAGAGGTGTTTTTCAGTCATGCTTCAGGAGGTAAACTGGCAAAGAAGCCGGGGGTTGAGGAGCTTTTGAAATATCTGAAGATGAGGGGATTTAAGATTGGGCTTGCCAGTTCTACCCGGGAGGTACTGGTGCGTTCGGAGATTTCAGATGGCGGGCTGCTGGGATATTTTGATCAGATTGTCGGGGGAGATATGGTGGAACGGAGTAAGCCGGAACCGGATATTTTTCTGGAGGCTTGCAGACGACTGGGGACCAGACCGGAGAATTGTTATGTGATTGAGGATTCTCATAATGGAATCAGGGCGGCTTATGCAGCAGGGATGCATCCGATCATGGTGCCGGATCTGATGGAGGTGACGGAGGAGATGAAGTCCCTCGCAGAAGAGATTCTGGGATCGCTTTGCGCAGTGCAGGAATTTTTGCAGGGGTCAGGCATATAAATTCATTTGTTTTTATGAGTGTCAGTGATTGAATAAAAAAGAAATCTGTTTTTACTGGTATTTATTTCAAAACTTTTCCAGGAAAACAGATTCCTTTTTTGTTATATTAAGTTTTTGCTTATGAGAGAACTCCTGTTGACTGTAAAAACAGGATAAACATCATAACCGGCGCAACATAGCGGATCATGATTCGATAAAGTTTTTTTCTGCGGAATCTGCTGCCGTTTCGTTCCATTTCATCAATGACATAATCAGGTGTCATAACCCATCCGATCAGGATGGTGGAAAGTAATGCGATAAATGGCATCATAACACTGTTGCTGATGTAATCCATAATATCAAGCAGCTGTCCTGTAGAGCCATTGGGCAGTTCCACTTCTACATAGAAAATGCTGTATCCCAAAGCAATGATCGCAGAAGCAGCAAGATAAACTGCAGATAAAACAGAAACAGTTTTTTTTCTGCCTGTGTGGAAGATTTCCATACAGTTTGCAACGATGGATTCCAACACAGAGATGCAGGATGACAGTGTTGCAAAAATAGCAGTTACGAAAAAAGAGGATTCCTACAAATATGCCTGCTTTTCCCATGGCTGCAAAAGACCTTTGGGGAGAGAAACAAACATAAGGCTTGGACCGGCTCCCATTCCTTCTGTTCCGGAAAATACGAATACAGCAGGGATGATCATGGCACCTGCAAGAAATGCCACTCCTGTGTCAAAAAATTTCAATCTGATTAACAGCCTTGTTTAAGTCAACATCAGGTTTTACATAAGAACCGTAGGTGATCATGATTCCCATGGACACGCTGAGAGAGAAGAACAGCTGACTCATTGCATCCAGTAAAATCTGTAAAAATCGCTGTACAGTAAAGCCCCTCAAGATTTAGGGGTCAGGTAATAAAGAAATCCCTGGATCCCGGTATGTACCTGGCCGGAAGAATCTGTATGTTTCAGAGTCAGGGAATAAATGGAGATGATGACAACGAGTACCAGAAGAACCGGCATCATCCATTTGGATACTTTTTCAATACCATCCTGCACACCATTGTATACAATAAATGCAGTTACACCCATGAAAATAAGTGCAAAAATAACAGGTGAGGTGGAGGATGTGATAAAAGAAGTAAAATAATCATCTGCTGCAGCAGCCTTTGCCTGTCCTGTCAGGTAGACTACAGCATATTTGGTGATCCATCCACCGATCACTGCGTAATAAGTCATAATAAGAACAGGTACAAGAAAAGTCAGAATGCCTAAGAATTTCCACTTGGGCTTCATTTCAGCATAAGCACCGATCGCACTTTTCTGAGTGCGGCGGCCGATTGCGATATCAGATGTAAGCAGGGTAAATCCAAATGTAAGTACAAGTATAAAATAAATGATTAAAAACAGACCGCCTCCATCTTTAGCTGCAAGATATGGGAATCTCCATAAATTGCCTACTCCTACAGCACTGCCGGCTGCGGCAAGGACAAACCCGAGCTGTCCTGAAAAATGATTTGATTTCCTTTCCATAATAGATAATCTCCTGTATGATTTATGTTTGCATAAGTACGATAACATATGTTAACATATAAGTAAAATGAATGTTTTTGCTAGTATACATTAAAAAAAGTAATGGATAAAAACAGACAAGAAGTAAGGAGCGTAAATGAAGGAAATCAGAGACAGATATGAAATTTTTTTGAAGGTATGTGAGACTGGAAGTTTTTCGAAAGCAGCAGAGGCGCTAAACTATACACAATCGGGAATCAGTCAAATGATGGCCGGATTTGAGGAGGAACTGGGAGTACAGTTATTTGCAAGAGCTAAAAAGGGTGTAACTCTGACGGATAATGGAAGAATGCTGATGCCTTATATACAGGAGATGACAAATCAGAAAGATAAACTTAGACAGGCTGCTTTTAATATTAATCATAAAATAGAAGGAAAACTCAGAATAGGAAGCTTTTCCAGTGTAACTGCAATGTGGATGCCGGAAGTGATCCATTATTTTAACAGAAATTATCCACAGGTTGAGGTGCAGATCTTTGATGGAAATTATGATGAGATCAGAGACTGGATCATACATGGGCAGGTGGACTGCGGATTTCTGTCTTCGATCGTTGCAGATAATCTGAAGTTTTATCCATTATGTGAGGATCCTCTCTGTGCTGTGATGCAGAAAAATCATCCTCTTGCAGAAAAGAAAAGTGTGAGACTGGAAGAACTGTTGGAGTATCCTTTCATTATAGAGACTCCGGGATGTGATAATGATATTTTGCATTTATTGGAAAGATGTGGGAAGGAGCCAAAGACTTCTTACAGTTTTCGTGATGATACGCTTATTATGGCATTTGTGAAAAATGGGCTGGGAGTGACGATCTCACAGAAGCTGGTTATGAAGGCGTTTGCCAATGATGTAGAGAGCAGACCTCTTGAACCGGGGAGATCCAGAATTATTGGGTTGGCATTTGTAAAAACAATGAACTCGGTTGTGACGAAGATATTGTTGGAATATCTAAAGGGGATGATGTAGTATTTTGCAGTGAAGAGAGTCCTGTTTTATGGCATATATAGCATGAAAATAAAAAGATTGTCAAATTATGGAATTAACTGTTGACATTGTGGCTTTTCGGTGTTATATTAGATGAGCTGTCGGGAATAATTGTTTGTAAGATAAAAATAATTCAAAAAGATTTCTGAAAGAAAAAAGAAATTCCAAAAAGTGCTTGACAACTTAAAACAAACATGTTAAAGTAACCAAGTCGCTTGAACAGAGCCGACAATCACAGATCAGAAGAACAGTTCCGAAATCCGGAAGAGTTCGAAAAACTTTGAAAAAACTTGAAAAAAGTGCTTGACAAAGAAAAAGAGATGTGATAAAGTAAACAAGCTGTCGCAAGACAGACAACCTTGATAACTAAACAGTGAAACACATACGATTCTCGAAAATTCTTTACATTTTTAAGAACGGT
>ENA-OQDT01002242-OQDT01002242.1-human-gut-metagenome-genome-assembly--contig:-NODE-2242-length-10064-cov-3.508403_pt1 | contig 10064 bp, 8 predicted proteins | sample MGYA00242786_ERZ504617 | MGnify/ENA primary metagenome ERZ504617 (study PRJEB26092, sample SAMD00036337) | human gut metagenome | host: Homo sapiens | study: EMG produced TPA metagenomics assembly of... | reverse complement strand
GTTTGCCGATGTGTATGGGCCCAACTTTGTAGGCGAGAATAAACCGCTGACTCCGGCTGTACCTACTGTTGCTACCGGTTGTAAACTATACAACTGCAAGACGGAATCGGGTTCCGATATTTACCAATCCATTCCGATGGCGGTGAGCAATACGGTATTGCAACTTAGTAAGGAACAGTATGACCAATATTTCGGTACGCGTGAAATCATCATGAGTTGGGATGGCTACACCGATGCGGCTTGGTTCAAATAATAAAATATTTAAGGTAAAAAGAGACAATGAGTAGATTGAATCAAATGGCTGGTTTGGCACCGGTCATCTTAGGACTATTTTGTGCTTGTCAGACTACTGCCAAGCAGGTGGATATGGAGACTGATTTGAAGGCGATGTATGCAGACCTTCCTTTCTCCATGCCCACGATAGAGCGTCCTGTCTTCCCCGATTATCAGGTGAACATCTGCGATTTCGGGGCAAAAAGTGATGGTGTGACGCTGAATACGGAGGCTATTAATAATGCAATCAAAGTGGTGCATGATAAGGGAGGTGGCAAGGTAGTCATTCCGGAAGGCTTGTGGTTGACAGGACCTATTGTTTTGCAGAGTAACGTCAATTTGCATGCGGAAAAGAATGCGTTGATTGTATTTAGTAGTGATACTTCATTATATCCGATCATCACCACTTCGTTTGAGGGACTGGATGCCAAACGTTGCCAGTCGCCTATCTCGGCAATGAATGCGGAGAACATAGCCATCACCGGTTATGGAGTTTTTGATGGGGCGGGGGATAGATGGCGTCCTGTGAAGAAGGATAAGATGACGGACAGGCAATGGAAGAATCTGGTGAACTCCGGCGGCAAGGTGGATGAAAACGGAAAGGTGTGGTATCCTAATGAAGGAGCGCTGAAAGCCTCTGTTCTCATGGCCGGCAGCGGAGATTTTTTAAAGTCTGCAAAAATCAGATTACTGTGCCATCTGCTTTGCAACTTCCTCAGCGAAGTTCTCTTCCTTCTTCTCGATTCCGTCGCCGGTCTCGTAACGAACGAATCCTTTGATAGTGATCTTAGCGCCGTTCTCTTTAGCAACCTGTGCTACGTAGTTTCCAACGGACTGCTTGCCGTCTTCAGCTTTTACGTAAACCTGGTCAAGAAGGCAGATCTCTTTGAGCTCTTTCTTGATACGTCCTGTGATCATACCCTGGATAACCTTCTCCGGTTTCTGGGATTCCTTAGGATCGTTCTGGATCTGAGCCATAAGGATTTCTTTCTCATGCTCGATATACTCAGCGCTTACTTCGCTGTCGCTTGTGTAAAGAGGTTTCAGAGCTGCAACCTGCATTGCAACGTTCTTAGCCATCTCTTTGACAGCGTCGTTTACAACGTCTGTCTCAACGTCAACCAGAACACCGATTTTACCGCCCATATGAGTATAAGAAGCAACGAAACCGTTCTCCTCTTTCATCTGTGCGAATCTACGGATGTTCATGTTCTCGCCGATAACTGCGATCTGAGCTGCAAGAGCTTCTTTTACAGTCTTAGTGGTATCAAGTGCCCATGCCTCTGCAAGGAAAGCATCGATATCAGCTGCTGTAGTTGTCAGAGCCTGAGCTGCAACATCTGCAACATACTGCTGGAATTTCTCGTTCTTAGCAACGAAGTCTGTCTCGGAGTTAACCTCAACAACAACTGCGTTTTTAGCATCGTCAGCAACAAGTGTCTTGCAAAGACCCTCTGCTGCAACACGGTTTGCTTTCTTCTGAGCGGTAGCAAGACCTTTCTCGCGAAGGAACTCTACTGCTTTATCCATATCGCCTTCTGTAGCTGTAAGAGCTTTCTTACAGTCCATCATACCAGCGCCGGTCATCTCTCTTAACTCTTTTACCTGTGCTGCTGTAATAGCCATTTTCATTTCCTCCTGATTGATAGTGTGTTGTAAGGACCTGTCCGTCAGCTGTGGATATGCCTATGCAGGCATAGCTCATTCACAGCTGACGTCCAGAATTTTCACAAATTATTCCTCTGTAGCGAACTCTTCAGACTCAGCCTGGATTTCTCCCTCAGCGTCTGTCTGTCCCTGGTTTGCTTCGATAACTGCGTCAGCCATCTTGGAAACAATCAGTTTTACAGCACGGATAGCGTCATCGTTACCCGGGATTACGTAATCCAGTTCTTCTGGGTCACAGTTAGTATCGCAGATTCCGATAAGCGGAATTCCCAGTGTATGAGCTTCCTGAATGCAGATCTTTTCCTTCTTAGGATCTACTACGAAGATAGCATCTGGAAGTCTCTTCATTTCTTTGATACCGCCAAGGTTCTTCTGAAGTTTATCTAATTCTTTTCTTAAAGCGATAACTTCTTTCTTAGGCAGAACATCGAATGTTCCATCAGACTCCATGGTCTCAATTTCTTTCAGTTTCGCAATACGGCTCTGGATAGTCTTGAAGTTGGTAAGCATACCGCCTAACCATCTCTCATTTACATAGAACTGTCCGCAACGCTCAGCCTCTGTCTTGATAGCGTCCTGAGCCTGTTTCTTAGTACCAACGAAAAGGATATTTCCGCCGTTAGCTACGATATCAGCGATTGCATTATAAGCATCGTCAACCATTCCTACAGACTGCTGTAAGTCGATGATATAGATACCATTTCTCTCTGTGTAGATGTATGGAGCCATTTTAGGGTTCCATCTTCTTGTCTGATGTCCGAAATGAACACCTGCCTCTAAAAGCTGTTTCATTGAAATAACGCTCATGTCTTTTTCTCCTTTTGGTTAAATTCTTCCGCATGAATCCTTTTCCTCTCGGACCCAGCCTCACACCGCAGGGCACCATCCTGGGAATCTCCATGCGTGTTTGATGGTTTGCAACTTTTGCATTATAACATGACAAAACCCTCCGTGTAAAGAGGGTTTTTGCAAATTTTTCCGCTATTTTACAATGAAAGTCCCAGACGGCAGCCATGAATGAGCCAGGCTTGCATGAGCGAATTCATGGATATCGGGCGGGCTATACCGTATGAGTAAGTAGGACGATAGCCCGAATTACAAATACAGTCAGCAGCTACAAAGCAGCTGACTTTCATATTCAACAATATTTGCGTAAGCAGACATACCCTTTTAGGAGTTTTCGCATTTCAGCGCCGCCAGTTCATCAGGCGTCAGTTCCCTGGCCTTTCCTTTCGGCAGGTCATCTGGCAAAGTCAGCGCCCCCATAGAAATCCGTTTCAGATAAATTACTTTCTTTCCAACAGCTTCCATCATTCGCTTCACCTGATGAAAACGGCCCTCGTGGATTGTCAGAAGAATTTCAGAACACCAGATGCTGCCCTCCGGATCTGCCTTATGTCCTGCAGCATTTGAATTGGCTATCACTGCTCCTGATTCACCTTCGACATTTTTACGGTCAGCATCCTCTTTCCATGTTCTGAGAATCTCCAGCTTCCCCGGCAAGGTCGGCTCCTCATCTCCAATATCCACACCTAACCGGATCTTCTCTATATCCTCCGGCACCACTTTTCCTTCCGTCACCGCGAAATACGTCTTATCCACATGTTTCTTCGGGGAAAGCAGTCTGTGGGCAAGCTGTCCATCATCTGTAATAAGAAGCAAGCCTTCCGTATCCTTATCAAGACGTCCTACCGGAAAAAGATTCCGTCTGCCATCCTTTGGCACCAGATCCAGAACTGTCTTTTCCCTGGTATCTTCTGTGGCACTTACATATCCGGCAGGCTTGTGCAAAAGATAGTACACAAACTCTGCCCTTGCTCCAATACGCTCTCCGCCAAATTCTACCACATCCGTCTCCGGATCTATTTTCAGTTCCGGCTTTTTCGCCTTCTCCCCATTTACCTGGACCAATCCCTTCTGGATCAGCTTCTTCACTTCCGTTCTCGTACCTGCTCCTGAATCCGCCAGAAATCTGTCCAGTCTCACTGCTTTTCCCATTCTTTATAGTAGCTCTCCTTCTTTATTCCTTTTCAAAAACCTCAAAGGATAATGCCCGCTGTGAATCCTCTTTCATAAATTCCGGAACATCCTTCGCCATTATGGACCACGCTGCCTCTGATTCCACTCCGTCAATCACAACCTTCAGTCTGGCCCATTTATCAGCTTCCCTTTTTTCCCAGAATGGCACCATCTGGTAACATCTCAGAACCTTTTTCAGTTCTTCCAGCTGTTCCGGCTGATCGTAAACCACAGGAGAAGAATATTCATTGTGCTCCTCATTCATATAATATTCCACTTCCACAGCGCTCAGCTTCACATCCTCCATAGAGACAGGATACCCTGTTTCCTTCAAAATTTCAACTGTCCTTTTGAACTGCGGGAATACATAAAAGCATGCGTAAAAATAATAGTCTCCGGTTCTGCCAGGCACCATGGCATCAACAGATTCTGCAGATGGTACTCCGGAATACTCAATGTTCAGGCTTGCACATGGCTCTCCGGTCAGCACTTCCGGATCCGCCTCCTCTACATCCTGACGAAATGCATCCACCAACAGCTGTCTCTTTGCCTTATTGTCCTGGAAAAGGGAAATAGATTCTCCTGTAATAAAATCACAGCGCACCTCATCCACATATTTATCATCCAGCTTTAAAATGGAATAGCGCTCAGACTTTAAGGTTCCCTCCGCATATCCCTCTTTATACAAGTTCTTCTGATTCTCTGTGCTGACCATATAAGAGCGATAAACAGTTTTTCCGGATTTCAGGTCATAACGCATCTGAAGTCTTGATGTATCGTTAGAAGAATCCCATATATCGCCGTTCCACAGCGCTCTGTTGTCACTATCTTCTGAAAGGGATCGGCATATAACCTTGTTTTCCTTCACAATCTGCTCCACACATGCATAAATATCAGGACTAATGCCCAGATTATTGCCCAGAAGATCTCCATTCCTATAATATCCGGAATCCTGTGTGGAAATCTTGCCATCTTCATTTATTTCAACGCTATAAGTATTCTCCCATCCACCGCCATCCGTAAATTCAGCTGCAATATTTTCGATTTTATCATAAGAAGGGATATAGTTGTCGTATCCAGTCAGGTCAAATAAGAACATACAGGCCACAAATGCTACACAGGCCCCGCTTACCACAAACTGTATTTTATTGGAGAAAAATTTTCGGAAATCCCTGTAATAAATAATTCCCATTATCCCTCCTGAAAGAAGGGTTCCAAAAATCAATCCGAAAATCCACCATACAATTCTGGAATTGTCACTTGGAAGCATATAGAAAATAAGTCCGATTCCAAGTCCTCCGGGAACCACAATCATAAATCTTATGATTGTGCCAACCCATGGAAAAACAAAGGCCATACCGGTTCTTTCGGATTTTCTGTATACAAATGCATAATATCCAAGAACGCCAAAAGCGATTGTCACCAGAAGCACAATTCCCAGAATGCCACCATAATTTTCTTCTGCATATTTTCCCACAAAGGTGTAGGCAAGGATGACTGGTGACGCCATTTCTCTCAAGCCTTTTATAAAGCCATAGACACCTGCACTGCTGGTATAATAAAAGGCATATTCGTAAAACTGCAGAGTAACAGAAAGCACCGGTCCATAAGCAGCCACTGCAATAAGCAGAAGAGCTCCCATAAGCAGATGACCGGTAATGCAGATTACCAACACAACCGAAAAATACAAAAGCAGATATAAAAGCAAATGAAATACCATCATCAAAAATGCCAGTTTCATAAGATGAAGGCTGAAAAATCCCCTCATTGCCCCGATGCAGACGGAGAAAAATTCCATTGCCAGATATGGAAGCAAATAATACAAAAGGGACTGCAAAGTCTTATGCCAGAACATTCTGCTTCGTTTCACCGGAAGACTGTGATAGAAATCAATTTTCCGCGGTGAATAGAGATACCAGAACTGGCTGATTCCGTTAAACAATGCTGCAACTGCTGCAACTGCAAGTCCGGTGATCATAAATCCATCCTGCCACAGATTTGCATAAAGTGCATTGATCTCCCTGGTGGTATATCCCATTCCAAACCAGTTTCCCAGCATGATCAGCTCTGCCACTGGAAATGCCAGAAGAAATCCAATGGTCACAAAAGCCGGGATCCACATCATGCCTTTTGATGACACCTTCATGTATCGGCTAGAATAAATTTTTGATTTCATAGCCTGCCACCTCCGTTTCACTGATAAAAATTTCCTCCAGGGTCAGAGGAAGCACCTCCATAAAGAGAGGATTTTTGGCCTGGATCTTCTCTATGATCTCACTTCTGGTTCCCCGGGCTGTTATCATAAGAAGAGAACCCTGATGCTGCACCTTCAAAACCTGAAGTTCCTTTTCCAGTTCTTTTTCCTGCTGTCTTCCACTGAGCACACACTGTATCTTGTGAATGTGAAATTTCATGTCTTCCAGATCTTTGGAAAGAAGAATCCCCCCTTTATGCAAAAGCCCGACATGGTCGCAGATATCCTCCAGTTCGCGCAGATTGTGAGACGCGATCACAGGAGTAAATTCCCGGTTCATAATCTCCGACGCAAACAGGCTCTTTACTGCCTGACGCATTACCGGATCAAGTCCATCAAAGGTCTCATCGCAAAACAGATATTTCGTTGCCGCGCACACACCGATGATTACAAGAACCTGTTTTTTCATACCTTTGGAAAAAGTTGCAATTCTGCGATTTTCTTCCAGATGGAATTGTTCCATCAGTTCATGAAAAAACCTGGTTCGAAACTGAGGATAGAAGTTCCGGTAAAAGCGCACCAGATCCATTGCTGTATAATTTGCCGGAAAATAACTGTCATCTGAGATATAGAAAAACAGTTTCTTTGCTTCTTCATTTTCATACACTGGCATACCGTCAATCTGGATTTCCCCTTCATCTGGCCTTATAATTCCAGCCATCATCCGAAGCAGGGTGCTTTTCCCGGCGCCGTTACTGCCCACAAGACCAAACACTTCCCGCACTCCAACATCCAGAGTTGCTTTATTGACCGCTTTGACAGTGCCAAACGCCTTACTGCATTCTTTGACTTCTATCATGGCTTCTCCTCCTTGTAACACTCCCTAATAATGTAGATCAGCTCTTCCGCTTCCATTCCCATAGCCTTTCCCTTCCGGATCAGGGTTTTCAGTTCTTCTGTATAGGAAGCTTTGCTGATTTTTCGCACTTCTTCACTATCTGCAATAAAATTTCCTTTTCCCTTAACCGGATATATCAGCCCTTCCTGTTCTAATTGCATATAAGCACGCTGGATGGTGTTCGGGTTGATGGACAATTCCATTGCAAGCTGCCGTACAGAAGGCATTCGGGAACCGGGTTCCAAAGCTCCGATCAGAATCAGGTTTCGAAATTTCTCCTCCACCTGCTCGTACAGCGGCCTTCTATCCTGATAATCCAAAACGATCATAGGCAGGCTGCCTCCTTTCCAAGTGTATTAATACGTTTAATACAGTTAGGATAGCATATGTGTGCTGGGAATTCAAGATGGGAAATTCTTAAATATTATAAATTGGAATGCACCAACCAAAAAACCTTCTCACAATCTCCCCTGTTTTTCCAGGATTTTGTAAGAAGGTCTTCTATTTTTCTTAATATATTTCTGATTATGCTTTATATCAGCCTCGTACATCCTCGTTTCTGATAATTCTTATAGCATCTCCAGATACCATAAGTTCCTGCAAAAACAAGAAACAGATTCAGTGCAATTACGGATGTGGCTCCTGTATGATCCAGCATGTACAGCATCACATCACTGACCAGCAGGCTCCAGATATTTGCCCCCATATGAAGAAATACACTGGCAAACAGATTTCCTCTCCATTCCAGGATCAATGCGAAAAGCAATCCCATAATAGTTGCATACACTCCCTGGAGCAGATTCATATGGTAAATTCCAAATGTCAGTCCTGAAAACAGTGCAGCTGTGATCACGCGCATATTATCTCTCATACGAAGAAATACCAGCCAGCGGAAAATAACCTCTTCTGCAAAAAGGGTGCTGCAATCCCCATCCAGAAAATCAGACTCCAGATACTTTTCCCCTCGGAAATCAAGGACTGAGTTTCCTGATAAGCTTCCGGATTCAAATATTGCTGAAAAAGCCCTACCAGAATGTTTCCATATTGACCAAGAAATGCGCCAATTATAAGAAACCCCAGAATTTCAGGAACAGGAAGGTGACGATCAGCTGCAGGATATAATATCCCGGTTTCTTTTCTTCTTGAAAAATCGCCCCGATACAACAATATGCAGGGAACTGCAGCCAAAATCCCTGTCAGACCAGTCAGCATAAGCACATGCTGGTAATATGCACTCATATCTGCGCCAGTCCGCTGCACCAGAAAATACAGTCCCAGATAGGAGACAAGCTGGGAAAGCACAAAATGGATTCCCACCGGATACAGACACTTCCATGCCAAAACCGGCATTTTCTGTTTTCTTCTGGGGCTCAGGCGAAAAAATCCAGTATTTCCTCTGCCGAATTCACAATTTTAAAAGGATGGGCATTTTTCAGTTCTTCTTCGGTTCCGTACCCATAGGAAACTGCAATGCATTCCAATCCGGCCCGTCTTGCCCCAAATACATCATGCTCTTTATCCCCCACCATGATCACCTGGTCACGGTGTTCAGAAAATCCCAGCCGCTTCAGAGTTTCCTCGATCACCTCTGTCTTATTGGTTCGTCTACCCTCAGGCTCACTTCCAACCATCTCGTCAAAATAAGAATCAATATGGAAATATTCCGCAACGATCTTCACGAAATTCTCTGGTTTGGAAGACGCAATGGCAAGCTTGTATCCTCTTTGTTTCAGTCCGGATAACATTTCCGGAATGCCAGGATACAGTTCATTCTCATAAATCCCCACTGGTGCGTATCGTTCTCTGTAAATCTCAACTGCCTTTCTTGCTGTTTCTTCGTCAATTCCCGCATATTCCTGAAACTGCTCCAAAAGGGGCGGTCCCACAAAAATGCGCAGCTTCTGAAGATCTGGTTCTGGTTTTCCTACCTTCTCCAGAGCATATTGTACGGATTTGGTGATTCCCTCCCCGGAATCGGTGAGAGTTCCGTCCAGATCAAATAAAATAGCTTTGTACATCTGTGTTTGCCTCTGTACCGTCATGTAATTTTGTCGTGATTTTCAAGTCTTTCGCTATATGGGTGTTAATATAACATCATTTCTTTATAACGTCCAGATGGCAAATCTAGTTAATGGTTACCATTCACTCCATGACCAGTAACAATTGATGCACACTTTCAAAACTCCCATATAGGCATATGCACAATTCTTCTCCCATCTATTACAGCAATCACTTTCACAGTATTTTCCTTCGCTGTAATCGGCTGGTCAAATATAAGGGTATCCCCTCCTGGTGCCAGAAAATCTCATCACCATTTAAGTTCAAAGACAGAATTGTAACATCCTGCTCACCGGTAGTTCTTATAACTTGTATTTCAGGATATTCATTTACAGGGACTGTTTCTTCGTGTACAAAACGTATTGTGCCATTTTCATTATCATTTATGTTATTGTTTTTATTTATGTTTTCATTTTTTTCTCTATTTTCATCATTTCTGTTATAGAATCCAAGTCCATGAGATGTCTTTGCCATTCCTACTGCTGTAAAAACCGTGCCGGCCCCCGTGAGCTTCAAGTACTCACTGGTATTTTCTTTTTTGGAACTTTCCGTAATTTTTGCTTTGACCCTATTCTCTTTTTTCCGATAAGTATTCTTTGTTTCTCTGGCAGTAATCCTGCTTTCACTTATATTTTCATCTGCTGCGGTATCTTCTGACTTTTCTTCTTTGCTTTTTGAGCTATCCTTCTTTACACGAGAAGTGTTTTTTGTAGTATTGCTTTTAGACTCAGTTCCATTGGCACTGTTGTCTGCATTTATATTCGTTTTCTTATTCTCTGCGTTTTTGTTTGCCGGTGAGGCTGCCGTGACACTGTTTTCTTTCTTTATTTCTTTCCTATTTTCTTTTGGTCTTCTCTCAGAACCCGCAGCTTGAGGTTTTTCCCAGCCCTCCTTATCACCTGTGTTGTCACCGTTCTCTGTTTTCGACAAGCCAGCTCCTGCGTTGCTATTATT
>ENA-OQDT01002241-OQDT01002241.1-human-gut-metagenome-genome-assembly--contig:-NODE-2241-length-10071-cov-2.239441_pt1 | contig 10071 bp, 10 predicted proteins | sample MGYA00242786_ERZ504617 | MGnify/ENA primary metagenome ERZ504617 (study PRJEB26092, sample SAMD00036337) | human gut metagenome | host: Homo sapiens | study: EMG produced TPA metagenomics assembly of... | reverse complement strand
AACCGTGCGATTTCACGGGACAAGTATTTGAGGTCTGTCAAGCCATCATTTTTGATGAATGAGATACTTTTTGACCAGTTTTTGAGGAAAACAACGATTCTCTTGTCACAAAAATCCGGTTTCTGCGTATTCATATATGTAGGACTATTAAAAAGTGAAATACCATGGAACGGAAAGAAAACTGTAGCAGTGAGGGTGTTTGTATTATGCCCGGATATTGTTCGTGTGGGTTTGTCTTTTGGGAAATGTGGGACATGCCGTGGCAAAACGTTTGAAAAGTGGAAGTGGAAACGCCCCGGGACGTTACCGGAACTGGTGGGGGAAGAAAGCCAAGTACAAGGTGACGGACCTGACGCTGAAAAGGAACATTGAACGGGAGGGACTTGTGCTTCCTGCGCGAAATGGCCGGGAGGGACAAAGAGCGGCAATCCACACCGGGACGTTTGCGCACGTTGGACATGCGGGGCGTTTCTTTTGCCCGTGGCGGAGGTGGGTACGTAAGACACGGGGAATGGTGGGAGGTGCAGGGAGAGCATACGCTTCCGCCTTATTTGTTCAGCGAATGTGGATTGACGCATATCGATTTGCCCGAACGGTTGGACACCATAGCGGAAGGGGCTTTGGGAGACACACGGATCAGCCGGATTGTATTGCCGGAAAATGTGTTTGTGGGTGCTTCTGCCTTTTATGGGAGCAGCGAATTGGCGGAAGTGGTCTTCCCCCGGCAGGTGAGGGGCATCTGGAAGGGTGCTTTTGAAGGATGTACCCAATTGAAAGTCTTGTCGTTGAATCATGTGGACTTTATCTGTGGATATGCTTTCCAGAAGATGCCGGCCGTGGAGCGGATAGAAGTGAACGGAGACGTGGGACAACTCGACGAGTGGCATACTTTTGCCGAATGCCCGCAGTTGAAGCGTGTGGATTTCCGTGGCGTGGTCTTGGGATCGGGAGGCCCCACGTTGTTGGCGGACTGCCCCCGGTTGGAACAGGTGGTGTTCCATGGCGATATATTGAAAACAGGACTCGGTGAGGCAGAGCATTGCCCTTTGTTTGAAGGATATACCGTGAAAGGAAAGGTCTTGTACAGTCAGCATAAAGACTTCGTTCCGCAATTATCGGATGAAGAGAGGTCTGGAGGGACGCGGCTTGGCCGACTTCATGAGCCGGTTCGCGTCGGTTGTACACCGGATTTGGGCGCACGGCGGAGAGGTGATGGGATACATGAAGAAGACCTCCTCCCCTTGGTTTTATCGTTCGGCCTGCGCTTGGGCATCTGAGGGAAGAGACAAGGAGCTTTGGCGCATTGGACATCGCAATAAAGTTGGGATTTACCGAGTATGACCGGATAAAGAGCGACAAGGAGTGGGATGCCCTGCGCGGAAATCCGGAGTTTCAAGCCCTTGTGGAAAAGGTGCGTGAAGTGGGGGACTACCTTTATATATTGAAGAAGTCCCCGGCCTATCGGGAAGATGCCCGTCCGATGCCTGCATTTACGTACCAACCGCCTACGGACAGCAATTTGGTACGTGTGCGCCGCTATTTCAATTTGGACAGCATAGCCGGTGGCGGCGACGAAATCAGCCAAATCAAGAATCTGATGTATTGGCTGCATGATGCCATCCGTCACGACGGTGGTTCGGGGAGGCCGGACTGTGCGCGGAACTCGATAGCCATGTATGAGTTATGCAAGCGCGAAGGGCGTGGGCTGAACTGCCGTTTCCTGGCACAGGTGCTCAATGAGATGTATCTGGCCATGGGATTCCCGTCTCGCTTCGTGACGTGCCAGTCGAAAGCGTATAACACCGACACCGATTGCCATGTCATCAATATGGTGTGGAGCCGCCAGTTGGGGAAATGGATATGGATGGACGCGTCTTTTGCAGCTTACGTCACCGACGAAAACGGTCTGCTGTTGCATCTGGGCGAGGTGCGCGAGCGGCTAATCAAGGGACTCCCTTTGGTATTGAACGAGGATGCAAACTGGAACCATAAGCTCAAACAGACCAAAGAAGGATATTTGGAGAATTACATGGCCAAGAACCTTTATATGCTCGATGCCCACCTTGAAAGCCGGTTTGAGACGGAGCCTGCTGACGGGTCGGGAAGCCGTCAAATCTATTTGGTACCGGAGGGGTTCTGGCCGTTATCCGAGTATGCTACTTACGACGACCGTTATTTCTGGCAAGCTCCTTAGCGCGGTGCAAGGCCGTGACGGGGCGTGAATGCGAGGGTCAAATGTCCGGTTGTTACACGGGAAAAAGCGGCCAGATTTTTCTGCGCCAAACGAAAAATCAATCTCAGCCGAATGATTTTTCGTTTGGCGCAGAATGATTTTCCAATCTCTGCCGGGTAATTTTCGGGGGTACTCCACCGCCCGGAACCGTTTCTATCGTATTTTAGTAGGATGGGCGTGGCATGCCTTGTTTTTTCTTTGAACGAAATGCCTTGTGGCGTGTATATCCTTATGACACGTGTTGCAAGTACAAACATCATTTATGGTAGAAATAGTAAAGAATATGAGAAAGAAGTTAATCGTTTCGTGGGCGATGGCCGTGGCACTTTGCGCACCGGCACAGGAACCGCAGGAGATAAGAGGCATAGTGGAAGAGGCGCATGACTCGCTCTGGTATGCAGGGCAGGTCGAGGCTTGGCAAAAAGAAGTGGATGCAGACGGGCAGGATGAAAAGGCGTGGCGCAACCTGTTTGAGGCTGCCTGGGGGCTGAAATCTTGTTCCCGTGGAAAGAACGATGGAGGAATACCCCGTGTCTTGGAGCGTATGGAGCGGGCTATTCCCGAGACTTATACCTATAATATATGTGCTTACCGCGCCTCCCAAGGGCCAGACAACAAGTTTTGCGGAGAAGGCGATGAAGATGTTTGCCCGACGATATTTCAGACCGTGGGTATGATGCCGTACTGGGTTACCTTTGGATGATGGGGGAAACGGACGGGACAGGATGGAAGGCCGGGCTTTTCAATGACATCCTGCGTCGCCAGTATGAGCATGGCAAATATCCTTCGTTTATCCTTCGTTTCGGTTACAACCAGTTGCAAGGGATGGCCGAAGGAGGGCTTTTCTTCGGTAACGGCGACGCGGAACTTTTCGACAAGCTCATGTTGCAGCGTGCGATGCACGTGCATACGGACAAGGTGGCGGTCGTGATTCCTTTTCTCTCCATGCGGTCCTATCGCGACGCTTTGTGCCGGAAGTTGGGGATTCCGATCTTTCCCGGGCGCGAGGTCAGAACGGAAGAAGAGTTCAAGGCGGCTGTGCAAGAGATGGTGGAATATGTCATCCGCGAATCCGGTCGCCCGGCTTACTTCTCGCCGGGTTCGCAGTGGGCCGTGCAGGGCATAGCCCGCAAACTTTATAATGAGGGGTTGGTGTACCGGTACAGTGAAGAGCCTTATGACAATGTTTCGGCAGCCAAGCGCCATGTAGAGCGGGATTATCATTTCGATTACCTGACCGAACCTGCTTTCCGTTTGGAGTCATGGTGGTCGGGAAGCGAGATGTTGCTGCTGAACTACACGGTCATGTTAGGGCCATTGGTACAATCATATAGGGAATCGGGTAATCAGGAGCGTGCCGGTTGGCTTTACCGGATATTGAAAGCTTCGGTGGAGAACGGCCGGTTTTCAGCCGCGAAGAAAAATGGAATATTTGGACTATTTGGAGAAATGGCGGTAAAAATAAACTTCAGGCCGTCGTTGCGGAAACTGTCGGACGAGGAATTGATGGGACGTGTACGGCAAATGGGTGACGAAAAGGCTTTCGATGAACTGTACCGTCGTTATGCCCGCCGCCTGTATGGCTTCTTCTTCCGTATGTTGGGGCGGGAAGGGCAGTTGGCTTCGGACTTCACACAGGAACTGTTCTTGCGCGTATGGGCGGTAAGGGGGCGGTATGAATGCGGACGGGAGTTATGTCCTTGGTTTTTCACGATGGCCTATAATCTGTGCAGGAATGAATATCGTTTCCGGAATATTGCGGTAGGTTTTGCGGAAGAGGTGCGTGGCGGGCCGGATACGTATGAGGAACAGCCGGAACTTCGGATGGATGTCCAGATGTTCGATCGCGAACTCTCCACATTGTTGGACAAGCTGCCTCCGGAGCAACGTGTGCTGTTTGCTTTGCGTTATGAGGAGGAACTTACGGTGCCGCAACTGGCCGAAGTAATGGGTATCCCGGAAGGTACGGTGAAATCGCGTCTTCATTATTTATTGCAATACTTAAGAAAGAAATTGAAGGTTTATGAAACACTTTGAGGAACAAGTTTCACAGGCAGCCATACGGCTGCGGAATGAAGAAAACGGTCGTTTATGTGTGCCACGGAACCCGCGTCGGGGTAGTGGCATTTCTTGGGGATGGGTAGCTACGCCGGTGGCAGCCGTGGTTGGTCTTTTATGGGGAGTGGAATTAGGTAAAATGTCAGATGAATCGTCGTTTCGGCAGGTTGCGCAGGAAATAGATACGGTAATATGCCATGAGGTCGTGCGTGATACGGTTTATTTCGTTCGGCCGGAAAGTAAAGTTGCCTCATGGCAGGATGGTAGAGAAAGCAAAGCGGGGGGGATATCTCGGTCCGACTTTTCGGTTACAAACCCTGAACCTGAAAAAAAGACCGTGGCATTGCCAACGCGGACGGGGAAATGTGTTTTGGAGGATGGTATAGACTATTCAATGTTATGGGAGCCTGTAGCAATCCGCTGAGTGGTACTTTAGAATGGATTTTTCGGTATATATTTCGGTAAACCTCCTCTTTTTACCGTATTTGCTTTGTCTTTCATGCGAACAATGGTAACTTTGTCTTCATTAATTGTAATGTGCGTAAAGAAAGTATGTATAATTCTTAAAAAAGAAAATAATGAAGAGAAATCTACTTTTATCTACTTTGTTGTTGGCATCGGCTTCGATGGCGGCACAGGGTTTTGACGGTTCGTTTGATGGGCCTTGGGAAACTTGCTATCCCGATGGAAAGACGGCAGTTGGGTACGCAGCCGAAGGGTTGGATGGCATCCAGTGTATGCAAGAACTTCATCATCACGATGAAGAAAGAATTAGTGGAAGCAGATGCCGACCGTATAGGCAATGAAGATGGACATTCCGTGCGAATGTGGAATGATTACGTCGGAATGTTCGGCATCGGTGCAACCGCTCCCGGATATATCACGTTGGGTAAGGCTTGGGCATATGGTGATGTGTCTAATGTAGGAACTCCGGAAGATACCAGTGACGGTGGTGCGTATGGTGGTGTCGCCTTTACTTCTCGTCCAGATTCTTTGGCTTTTTATATAAAGCGTACTCATGCGCATGAGAAACCTGCAAACGGTTCTTTTAATGAAAGTGAAAGGGCTACGGTGGTGTTTTATTCATGGACGGGAAGTTCGGTTTCGAAAGTTACTACCGGAATGAGCAATGCGCCGGAGGTTATTGATATGGTAGACCGCGAGAAGGATATTTTGGGAAAGATAACAGAAGGTGTGACCGGAGATGCCAAGTTAGTGGCTTCTAATGAATATTATATTGAGGGCGATGTTGAAAACTGGACGCGTAATTCTTTTGCCATCGATTATAAATCGGATGTGAATCCGGAAAAGATGAATATTATTTTTGCTGCTTCCGATTACTTCGACCGTTCTGCATTAGGAACCGGCAATACACTGACGGTGGACGATGTGCGATTCATTTATAATTCACGCCTGAAAAGCCTGACGGTGGGAGGGCAAGAGGTTTCCGGTTTTGACAATGGCGTATTCGAATACCAACTACCCGGTGACATGGTGGATGCCAAAGTGGAAGCCAAGGCTTTTGGTAAAGATGCCAAAGTGGCTGTCTCAAAAAACGGAAATGTGACGACAATTGTTGTGACCGACGATACTGCCAAAGGTGAGAAAGAAAATACTTACAAGTTGACATTTAAGGGAGTACAAACCGTGATTTCCTTACCCGAAGCGGCACCGTCCATCACGTATGGTGATGCCTTGGATGGACTTGGTTTTGTATCCAATAGTGACCAGGCTTTTAGTTATTCATTCTCTGTCGACGGCGTACTGAAACAAGGAGAAGATGGGAAATTACATGCTATTGGAGCCGGTGAAGTTATGGTAACGGCAAGTCAGACCGGTAGTGAAGATTATACTCCGGCTGTTTCTGAACCGTTGATGGTGCAGGTGTCCAAGGCGGTATTGAATGTTTCCCTTGCGGAAGATGCCTGGTGTTGGCGCGGCGTCAATGTAAGTACTTCCAATTTAGATAAAGGCAAATGTGGTTATTCGTTTGTTTTGGATGGCTTGAAAGGTGATGATGCCGAGAAACCTGTGGAGGAAATTCTTTCCAAGCTTCCTACGGTGAAGGCTAATGCGCCAAAAGAAGAAGAAAAGGCCGGTGACATGCGTGAGGCTGCATTAAGTGGCGGAGAGGCTGCAAATTATGAACTTGCGTTGTCGGACAAGGCAAAGTTTGCGGTGGTGAAAAATAAAGTGGGTGTATACGTCAGATATGGAAACAATACTTTGTCATCGGTATACGACGGTGAACAATATCGTACTGTGAAAGTGGCTGTGGGGCAAGATGAATACATCTTTACGGTATGAATACACGGATGTTGTATATGATGATGAAGACGTTTTGGCCAATATGGACGTTCAGCCGGAGGTGGTATGTACGGTGAACAAGGATGCTGAAATTGGTGATGAGTTCCCGGTTTCACTGAAATTGCCGGAACAGGTGTCTTTGATAACTTTGACCTTATCAGTATTGTACCAGATGTTGCCAAACTTGTCATGGCGGCCAATCCTGATATTACGGTAACAATACCCGAGAAAGTTGTTTATGGTGATGAATTCACGTTAGTTTCCAATGAGCATGGTATTACATATAGTAATAAGGTGTTGACTTCAGGCGTGGTGAGTATGACATCTAAAGGTGTGGTTACGGCAAAGAAAGCGGGTGAGGCTGAGTTGGTGGTAATGACTAACGCCAAAACGGTGGATGATGTGGATTACGGTGCCACTACAACGAAGGTGTCGTTCGAAGTACAGAAAGCTTTGCTTACGGTTACGGCAAAGAATGTGACGGTTAAAGTGGATGAGGAACTGCCTCCGACCTACGATTTGGTATATGAGGGTTGGATAGGGAAAGATACAGTGGAGACCGTTTTTGAAACTGAACCTGTGGCGCAACCCGAACTTCCGACGGAACTCGTACCTGGTACTTATCCTATCGTAGTGAAAGTTGAGAGCATGCCCGAAAACTATGAAGTGAAGACCGTAAATGGTATTTTGACGGTGGAAAAAGGCAATGGAGTTACATCTGTAAATAGTGGAGACGTGAAAGTGGCTTATGCTAATGGGAATTTGTATGTGCCTTGCGGCGGACGCGTGGAAGTTTACGCCTTGACAGGAGCTTTGGTCGGTCGGTATGAAGGCACTGTTATTCCGGTAGCTTTGCGTACCAATACATTATACATCGTGAAGACACAAAAGGGTGCTTTCCGCTTGTTGATAAAGTAAGTTGGAATGTGTGTCGGCTTTAGATGCCGTGCACGTATAATAATCCCCTTATTCTTTCTCTTTCCAGATGGGAGAGGACTGAATAAGGGGAAATCTTTTTTAGTCGCGGCGTTCGTTGTACACGCCGATTTCATTCAGGTACATGCGTTCGTTTTCGTTCTTCTTGGTGAAAGTGACTTTGACTTTATTGCCCCATACTTCATCAAAGCGGTGCACTTTTATTTTCCCGTTCTTCGGTGTCACGGGAATCTCATGCCAAACTCCGTCTTTGAGGTAGTGTATGCGGTAGCTGCTGAAGCTTTCGTTGTTGTCTACGAGTGAAATCATGTTGAACGGGCGCGTGCGTTCAAATTCCACTTCGTACCATGGTTCTTTGATTCTCGGGTTGGAATGCCAGGCCGAGCCGAAGTTGTCGTCGTTCCCGAAGTCCATGATGAAAGAATCGTAACTCCAACTGGAATTGGCCGGACGGTGTTTGGCGATGTTTTCTGCTGTAATCGGACGTTCATATTCGCCCAACGTCATTTCACCGCCTTCTTTTCCTTTCCAAAGGCGGCCGATTTCCTTCAACGCCTCCAAGGCATTGTCGTCAATCAATCCGTCCCGGTTGGGTGACACATTGAGGATGAAGGTGCAGTATGCTTTGTTGAAAGGTACCAGGTTCTCGTTGACAATCCATTCGGGCGATTTCACGTCCGTTGTGGGGAAGTCGCTTTTCCAGAACCACGACGAGTTCAGCGGCAGGCACGACAAGGCCGGCATCCGGTTGGTGTCTTTGGAGATGTGTTGTCCGGCATTCTGTTCGAAGGACTTGATGTCGGTGTAGAACAATGCGTCCTGTGGGTATTTGGCAGAGTTCAAGTCCATGACGAGGCAGTTCGGCTGGAGCTGTTTGATGAAGTGGTAGATGTCATCGAACGGGACTTCTTCGTATGAAATGCGCGACCAAGGAGCGTCCCAACCGTCGATGATGAGGGCGGAAATGGGGCCATAGTTAGTCAGCAGCTCCTTTAATTGATTTTTAATCAAATCGATGTGGTCACGATGGATAAATCCCGGACGTAAACGGTGGTGCGTGTCGAGGATGGAATAATATAACATCACCTCCAACCCTTTTTTACGGAAAGCGTCCACGTATTCCCGTACCACGTCACGTTTCAGGGGGCTGTTCATGACGTTGTATTCCGTGGTCTTCGTGTCCCAAATGCAATAACCACTGTGGTGTTTTGTGGTCAGGCATCCGAACTTCATTCCTGCACTAAGGGCAGCTTCGGCCCATTGGTTACAGTCCAGTTTCTTCGGATGGAAGGTTTCGGCCGGCATGTCGGGGTCGGGCCAGTCTTCGTCCACAAATGAGGGCATGTTGAAATGGATGAACATGCCGAACTTCTCGTTGACGAATTTCTGTTGCATGGCTTTCAGGTTGTCTTGGGCGAGGACTGAACCACACACTGCGCAGGTAACCATGAGCAGCATGCTTCTTAAACTTTTGTACATAAATGACGAATGTTTTTAATGGTTATAAAAAATAGTTTCTTTTGCATGGCAAAGGTATGTATTCCGCAGCTTTCAAAAAGTTGATGTATGCTTCAAATAATGTAATAGCTGCACCAAAACGGGGGAAGAGAAAAAGAAACGTACACTTCCGCCCATAGGATAATGTGGTTTTATCTGCGGAAGTGTACGTAATTCAGTTTGTGGAAGTGGTTATAAGACAACTTTGAAAATTTGTGCCTTATTTCCAATGTCGGCTTTTATGAGATAGACCCCGTGTAGGGGAATGTCGGTTGTTCCGCTGCCGTTGACAGTCATGTGGGAAATGGTGGTTCCGGTTTCATCCATGATGGTCAGGGTTGTGCTTTCGTTCACGTGGTAATGCAATTTGCCATTTGCACCATATATCCGGACGCCGGGGAGCATATATTCCTCTACGGAACTGCCGGACGGGTCGAAGCGGGACTGTGTGAACGCTCCGCCTCTCTTGCCGTTGTCGATGGCCTGTACGCCCCATTCATACGTGGCTTCCTCGTCATCTATGTACATGGAGTAGACGGTCGTCGAGATTTGTCCCCGAGATTCTTCCTGCTTTTGATTTGAAAACCGGTTTTGCACGTCAGCCGGCACGGTCATGAAGATATTGTCTGAACCCGATTTTTTCAAATACAGGTTGTATTGCAAGGGCTTCTTGGGGAGTGACGTCATCCGAAGCTGCGTCCCAACTGAAAGTGACCATCTTTGTGGCTTGGTCGTAGACGGCTTTCAGGCTTTTTGGGGGCGGTGGGGGCTCCGTTGGGGACGGCTCCCTTGTCGGACGACATGTTCCGGTAAAGTTCGGTGGCGCATTCGCGTGAGCATACGTCACTATGCGCCCATCCCATGTTCCAGGCATCCAGATAGCCATCGTTGTCGAAGTCTATCAAATGATTGTTACCGTGGGTGATGCGGTTGAACGTCCAAGGAGATTCCGTGTCGTACCATCCGCCGTAGGGCTTGAAACAGAAATCTCCCCGGTTCAGATAAAGCCAGGTTGTGATTTCGTGGCTTTCGCCGTGTCC
>ENA-OQDT01002238-OQDT01002238.1-human-gut-metagenome-genome-assembly--contig:-NODE-2238-length-10082-cov-2.087795_pt1 | contig 10082 bp, 11 predicted proteins | sample MGYA00242786_ERZ504617 | MGnify/ENA primary metagenome ERZ504617 (study PRJEB26092, sample SAMD00036337) | human gut metagenome | host: Homo sapiens | study: EMG produced TPA metagenomics assembly of... | reverse complement strand
ACCCTCCTCAGCAACTACGAAGCACTCTCTTGTATGTTTCTGACGTGTAGTAAGCTCCGGATTTTCTCCGTTTCTTACTGCCTCAAGTGCAGCTTCTACCGGAATGGTGTACTGCTTTGCATCCTTTACGCCTTTGATGCGGCGGACTGCATCAGAATGTCCCTGGCTGACACCCTTGCCCCAGAATGTGTAGTCGTTTCCATTTGTAAGGATCGCATTTGCATACATACGGTTCAGAGAAAACATTCCGGGATCCCAGCCTACGGAAATGATTCCTACATGTCCACTCTCTGTTGCTGCCTTGTCAACATTTGCAAAATGCTCCGGGATTTTCTTATGTGTATCAAAGCTGTCCACAACATTGAAATATTTTACATACTCCGGTGTCTGAACAGGAAGATCTGTCGCACTTCCTCCACAGATGATCAGGACATCGATCTCATCTTTCAGCTTCTCTGCGTCTTTTACAGAATAAACCTTTGCGGTCTCTGTAAGGATCTTTACAGTCTCCGGATCACGTCTGGTAAATACTGCAACCAGCTCTGTATCCGGATTATGCTTGATGGCGCACTCCACGCCGCGTCCCAGGTTTCCGTAGCCTAAAATACCAATTCTTATACTCATAATGATTTCCTCCTCTTTTTCTCTGCAGTATGTCATTTTCCGGACAGCACTATGGATTTCTGTCAGAAAAATTCCTCTGCGATCTATATCGCAAAACGGATCTGCCTGATCCGCCTTACAATCATATGGACATGCTGCCTCAGGATATTCCGATTCTCAGTTCCGGGATATCGATGACCGCTTTGTTTCTGCATCAGCAGCAGAAAAAGCCGCCCGGCCAGCACATGAAACAGGCCATGGTCCTGCAGCAGGCATCACACATATCTCCTCCTGCGGTCGGCATTCCCCCAAAGGGATCCTGTCGCTGCTGATACCAGCCGCCACCGCCTTCCATTCTCTGGAGTAACATACGGTACTGCATATTATCCGGTTCCTGACGGACTGCCTCACGGATCTGATCCAGAGCTGTTACATTATTTCCCATTCCCATATTTGCCATAGCAGCCAGGTAATACCATTCTCCATTTTTCTGACCAAGAGAATCCAGTACATTCATAGCTTCCTTAAAATGACCGCTCTGCACATAATTGGCTGCCGCCCTTCTGCGCATACTTTCCTCATCCTGATAGGCACTGGAACCGGCATTTCCGTAATTTCCAAAACCACCGTAATTTCCGTAGCCGCCATAACCATTCTGGGAACTGCTTCCGTACTCACGCTCTTTCATGATCTGCTCGTAAGCCTGCTGCACTTCTTTGAATTTTTCTTCGGCCTGATCCTTATTCGGGTTATTGATATTGGCATCCGGGTGATACTTTCGGCTCAGCTTCCGGTATGCCTTTTTTATTTCATCATCAGATGCGTTTCTGGGAACTCCCAGCACGCTGTATGGATCTAACATCTTTTCTCTTTCTCCCGTTCTTCCCTGCGCTTCTGTCCGATTGCCGCAAAGCGGCACCAGACGCCGGAATATAAAATATTTCGAAGGATATCTCCGTATCGGATGATCGGCAGCTTTTCAAATTTCTCTGCAGCATTCTGCAAGCATCATCATAAGTAGCCGACGTACCTCTTCCTCGAACCCTTCTATCTTATATTTTTTCAAGGAAAGGATTGTAATTTCCGTTTTCTGCATCTTTTTCCACATCATCATAAGCATCCAGGATGTAGATAAATTTTCCGAGATAAAATCCCAGACGGCGCAGGGACGATTCCCAGACATCCTTACGGAAGGCCAGAATCTCTTCCATGATACGTCCGGAACACCCGGCTACACGGTCCACATCGGTTTCCCTCTGTTTTTCCAGGGAAGAAAGCTCCTCCAGTGCGCCTCGGATCCTTTGGATCTTCTCCGGATAAGCGGACATATGCATATTTCCGCAATTCTTCAGAATTCTTGCATATGCATAGTGCAGTGGTTTGTGTTCATCCTGCCAGTCATCCATACATTTGTAATAGGTAAGGATCACATTCATATCCGCACAGTACTCAGTTACTGTATTTTTACGTACCGGCTGGGGCTTCAGCGGATGGACCACACACCTGGAAGTTCCTTTCTTCGTTGGCGGTTCATAAAGGGCGCTTAAAAGAAGGACCACAAATGTCATATCATAAGTCAGTGAGATCTGCCCCGGTATCCCGTATCTCTCCCGAAGTTCTCTGCAAAGGCCACAGTAAAAAGAACGGTACACATCAAAATCCTTGAATTTTATTTCCGGTTTATTAACGGTCACATATCCGAACATGTCAGCTCCTTTTTACGAATTTTGTGTGGCATTTCGGACATTCGATCTCGATCTTGCCCTTTCCCTTTGGTAATACGTATTCTTCTGTCCACAGCCCGGACAGCTGTAGATGTGATGGGTCTTTCTCTGCTTCATCAGATTCTTTTCTTTATTGAAGCGAAAACGGAACTTCGACGTCATCTGAAGGAATTTCTGATTTTCGGCATAACGCTGCTGGATATTTCTGGAAAAAATACGTATATATGCATATACGATCGCTGCGACCCCGAGAATGTCAAGAGTGCTGCCGGCAGTTCTGCTGAATATATTGGCAAACATTGCCAGAATGATCAGAACCAGTGCAGCTCCCATGGTAAACCTGGAAAAATCATCCACTCCATAACGTCCCTGCATAAATTTATTGAATTTGTCTCTCATATGATCTGCTTCTCCTTTTCACTGCCATATGGCACTGCCAAAAAATTTCCGTAAAAAAATCCGGATGGCAGTTCCTAACGGTCATTACATACCTGGAAAATGTAGAATTTCAGATAATAGGATTCGTCAGCTGACCAGAGGATCGGATGATCCGGTGCCTGTGTACGGTACTCTACCTGGCGCAGTCTCTTATGGACATTCTTCGCTGCCTGACCGATGGTCTGTGTAAACAGCTCATATGTCATAAAATGAGAGCAGGAACAGGTCGCCAGAAATCCGCCGTCCTTTACAAGACGCATTGCACGGAGATTGATCTCACGGTATCCCTTGATAGCATTTTTTACAGAGCTTCTGGATTTCGTAAATGCCGGAGGATCCAGTACCACAACATCAAATTTCTCTCCCTTCTCCTCAAGCTCGGGAAGAAGCTCAAAAACATCCTCACAGAGGAATTTCACTGTTCCGTCCAGGCCGTTCAGACTGGCGTTTCGTCTTGCCTGCAGAACTGCAGTTTCCGATGCATCCACACCGAGAACACTCTGTGCCCCTGCAATTCCCGCATTCAGTGCAAAAGAACCTGTATGTGTAAAGCAGTCCAGAACCTTCGCCCCCTTGCAGAGCTTCTGGATACGCAAGACGGTTATATTTCTGATCCAGGAAAAATCCGGTCTTCTGCCCGTCCCATGATATCTACTTCATATTTCACACCGTTCTCTTCAATCTGAACAAGTGTCGGAAATTCTTCTCCGATAAATCCCTTGGTAAGTTCCATTCCCTCCTGGCGGCGTACCTTTGCATCACTTCGCTCATAGACTCCGCGGATCCGGATTCCATCCTCAGCAAGGACTTCCTTCAGTGCATCTATGATCATTTCTTTAAGACGGTCGATTCCCAGTGCAAGAGACTGTACAACAAGCACATCTGAAAATCTTATCCACAACAAGACCCCGGAAGAAATCTGCTTCTCCGAAGATCACACGGCAGCTTCCGGTATCTACTACCTTCTTACGATACTCCCATGCGTCGCGGACACGTTGTTTCAAAAATTCCGGACTGATCTCTGTACGCTCATCTCTGGTAAGCATACGGACTGTGATCTTGGAATTGGTGTTGATAAATCCTCTTCCCATCGGATATCCGTCAAAGTCCCGGACCAGAACGATATCTCCGTTCACAAAACTTCCCATGATGCTTGCGATCTCATTGTCATATACCCAGAGGCCTCCTGATTTCAGGAATCTGCCTTCGCCTTTTTTTAATGTTACTACTGCCAGGCTCATAAATTCTACCTTTTCCCTTTCTCGTTTCCCTGTCACGGTTTGCGATGTATGAGTCCACAAACCGATTTACGGTCAATTTTATCACAGAAAAATCCATTTTTCCAGTGCTTACACAAATCCTTGTCGTAAATCACAAAATTTTCATGATATCTTTCCGGCACGACAAAAAATACCGCAGCAGAGGTTGTTTTCTCTGCTGCGGCGTATTCATCTCTTTTTCTGCTGATCTTTTATTCTGCTGCGGATTCCTCGGAAGCGTCCGTGTTCTCGCCGTAAAGACCTGCCAGATATTTCATGGTTTCTTTATAAAGTGTCTGCTTATCTTCCTGGGGAACATCTGCAAGAATAGCAGCTGCCACGTCTGTGGCATCTGTGTCATCCTGGGAACTGTCAATACCGAACAGCTTCTTCAGCTTCTGATCCATCATATTCAGCTCTGTACTCTGATATTTCTCTGTACCATCTGCCTCATAGGATTCTGTACCATCCTTCAGAATGTCATAATAATCCTTCTCAACAGTTTCTGCCACACTCTTCGCTGTCTGCTCATCCAGTATTACAGTTGCCACTGCCTCTGTATCTTCCGTTGCAGCAAGAAGGGATTCTGCATCGCCCTCATACTCGCCTTTTACAAAGAGGACAAATTTGTCATAATTGTTCTTTGCTTCTTCGCTGAGCACAGAAGTATCGTTTTCTGCACTGTCTGCCTGGTCTGAGCTGTCTGTACTTTCTGAAGATTCTGTGTCTTCTGTTGCTTCCGGGATTCCGGTTTCATCGGATGCACTATCATCTGTGCTGTTCTCGTCAGAAGCACTTTCGTCTGTGCTGCTCTCGCCCGATGCACTATCATCTGTGCTGCTCTCATCAGAGGTACTTTCGTCTGTGCTGCTTTCGTCCGAGTTTTCCTCATTGCCATAGGTTCCGTCGTCGGTAGCATCCGGAATTCCGGTCTCATTGCTTGTATCCTGAGAATCTGCTCCTGTTTCTTTCTCAAGACCCGGGTCTTCTGTGGAGCTCTGGATCACATCTTCCCCAAGAATGCTGTCATTTACATTGTTGACGATATCATCTGAAGAATCTTCATCCACATCTACGGTGTCATCACTGCTCTCTCCATCCAGTGTATCATCAGAGGAAGAGGCCTGGCCTGTGGTATTGGCATCTACCTGCTCCAGTGTTTCCTTCACATCATCATAATTGTAATCCTGCTGTGCGATCTGTCCCAGAAGAGACACGATCTGTCAATATCGTCCTGGCTTATGGAAATATTGTTCTGCTCAGCCACATTGATGACAATATTCTGGATCTCATCTGCATTCTGTACTCCGTTCTGGATCACATCCATCTTAGACTGATTTACAACTGTTGTCGCCTCATTTTTACCAACCTTATCTGCAAGTTCACCGGTGGTTACGATCTCCTGGTTGGCAAGCTTCGTCTTGGTCTCATCCAGCTTCTCTCCACTGGCCTTCTCATATGCCATCTGAATACCGGTAAGTGCACCTGTTCCGGATACTTCCATCGGGCAGGCAGCAACTACTTCACAATTCTTCACACCGGATGTGGAAAGTGTGGTTGCGATCATATTACCTGTCACCCAGTTCAGATTTGCTGTGCGGACCTTGATCCCGCCGGACTGTGTAGGCTTCACATAAGCACAGCTCAAAGTTCTGGAACCGATCTGGGACTGTGGCGCGATATTATCCAGGTGTTTATGCTCATCCTCATTTGTAATGGTCATCACCTGCACCTGATCGGAACTTACATTAAAATATTTCATCATTGTCTGCTTCTGAGCATCCGTAAGATCTGCTCCAAGTGTTACTACCTTCGATGCATCTGCAAATACGGGATTTACACTTCCTGCCACAAGGCATGCACTGCAGAGCAGAGCTGCGATCATGTTTCTTTTTTTCATTGATCTTCCCTCCATATATTTTTTCGGATTGATTGTATCTGCTTAACTTTTGCGGTGTAAAGCGGACATTCATCTCCATTACTTACATCTCCACGAATGTGAGCGCTTCACGATCTGTCATTCTTGTTGTATTATAACACAGCTGCAGAAATATTTGTAATTTATATTATATAAAAAAAAACGCTGCCGGAAATTATATCTCACATTTCTGACAACGTTTTATCGCTTTTCACTTTTTCCCAGCGAACTTATCTGATCCTGTTTAATTTTCCGGTTTCTTTTGCTTTTTTCAACAATTCCCGGTTTTTTTCATTCATGATACCAAAATCCTTCAGCGGACAGTACACTTTTTCACATTTTCCCATGAACTCCAGCGCTTCTTCAAAGGCTGACTCTGAAATGCATTCAAAAGGCTTCTCCGTGATCACTTTTGCAGCCAGTTCTTTTGCCACCTGATAATCTGCATCATTGGTATGGAGAACTCCGGTCACAAAAGGAATCCCCTGTCGCTGCAGTTTCCGGTATACCGGAATCCCACTTCCATTTCCTCCGATCACAAATACCTCCGGTTTTCCGGCCGGAGGTTCCATTTCCACGCAGCCGAATTCTGCATTATAGCTCCCACGGGTGATACCATAAAGCTTCCGAATATAATCTGAGGTAAAGATTTCCTCCGGTGCACCATATTTCTCAATGTGATCTCCATGAACACAGATCACCTGGTCAGAAATCTTCTGGGCAAGATCCAGCTCATGAAGGGACATGATCACCGTCATCTGTTTTTCCAGTACCATCTTCTTCAAAATGGCAAGAAGCTCCAGCTTATGCCGGATATCCAGGAAGGAGGTCGGCTCATCCAGGATAATGATCTCCGGTTCCTGGCAGATGGCGCGTGCCAGAAGGATACGCTGTCTCTGTCCGTCACTGATGGCTGTAAAATCCCGGTCCTTCAGATCCCAGGCGTGAACCATCTCCATAGCGCTTTTAACTTTTTCCTTGTCCTCTGCGGAAAGTATCCCAAGAGTTCCGGTATAGGGATATCGTCCGGTGGATACCACATCCTCACAGGTCATAAGCTCCGGGCGCATGCGCTCGGTAAGTACTACAGCCAGCTTTTTTTGACACTTCCCTGTGGTCATCCGGCTCATCTGTTCATGTTCCAGATATATCGTTCCGCTGATCAGAGAAAGCTGTCTTGTGATACTCTTCAAAATAGTAGATTTTCCGGCACCGTTGGGACCGATCAGTGTCAGGATCTCTCCTTTATTCAGCTGAATATTGATCTCTTTGATCAGTGGTTTTCCATCATAGCCTACGGTCAGCTGATCTGTATGAAAAAAAAATATGATTTCATCGTTTATATCCTCTGCTGTCTGCGAATCATGATATAGATAACTACCGGTGCTCCGAAAACTGCCGTCACAGAACTGATGCTCAGCTCCGTCGGTGCAATACAGTTCTTGCGATCAGATCACAGAACAGGCAGAACACTGCACCGCCCAGAAAACAGGCCGGGATCACAAGCAGCGGTCTGGCAGTCTTCAGGAGACTTTTGCAATGTGAGGCACAGCGATCCCCACGAAGGAGATTGGCCCTGCAAAAGCAGTCACACAAGCAGAAAGAATACTGGAAAGCAGGATCAGAAGTATCCTGAAAACCTTGATATTAACTCCCATATTCTGCGCGTAAGTCTCCCCCAACTGATAGGCGCTGATCGGTTTTGACATAAAAAATACGATCACCATGGTAAGAAGTACCACAACAGCCATAGTCTGCACATTCCCCCAGGTCATACCGGAAAAGCTTCCCAGTGACCAGTTGTGAAGATTGACTATGTTGGAATCATCTGCAAAGGTCACCACAAAGTCTGTGATGGCCGAACAGATATAGCCAATCATAACACCACTGATGACCAGCATGGACATATTGTGGACTTTTTTTGCCACAAGGAGCACAAAGCCCATGGAGATCATTGAGCCCGCAAAAGCAGCCAGGATCATGGCACCGGAACCGATGGACACCGATCTGCTTAAAAAAAGATCATCAGAAGCGCCACGATCAGCTTGGCACCGGAAGAGATTCCCAGTACAAAGGGTCCCGCGATAGGGTTGTTAAAAAAGGTCTGCAGCAAAAATCCGGAAACAGAAAGTGCTCCGCCAAGGATGATAACTGCCAGTATCCTGGGAAGACGGATCTCCCAGACGATATTATAAGAAGTTTCATCTCCCTGATGCCGGAATATGATGTTCAGGATCTCCTTCACAGAGAGGTGGATACTTCCGGAATTTACATTCCATATAAATAAAAAGATCAAAAGTACCGCAAGGATCACAAAAGAGATCCCGTATCGGACTGCGCGTTTTCTGTCATTCATTTTTCTGGTACACTCCTCTTCTGTTTTGTTATCCTGTCCTTTCGTTTCCTGCTCACAGGTGGAAACCGGCAAAGGAGTTAAAGCGAACACTGGAATTTATTTCAGTTTATGCATATAGGTCAGCTCATCCAGAGAATCATCGTCTGTAGTCAGCATGGTGTGGATATCCTCGATCATGGTTCCAAGCCCGGTAGTTTCCTGGAAGAGATTTTTGCCTGTGCACCAGACATTTCCGTTCTTCACTGCCTTGAAATCTGCAAGAAGCTTACTTTTGGAAAGAAGCTCATCAATGGTCTTAAGTTCCCCGTCAATCGTGCTGTTATAGATGATATAGTCTGCATCCTTCGCCTTGGCATAAAACTCTTCCATCTGCATATTCATGGTGGAAAGAGCATTGTCATTTACTCCCGTATCCTCCGGAACATAATTTCCCCCTGCAAGAGAGATCATTTCTGAAACATAGTCGCCGCTTTTTCTTATATTTACCGCACCTACGGAGTTGATATAAAAGAACGCCACGGTCTTGTCTGTTTTATCTGCGGTGAGAACCTTATCCAGCTTGTCCGTCTGCTCTTTGAATACCTTTTCTGCCACATCTTCTTTTCCCAGAAGAACTGCGTAAAGTTTCATCCACTCGGTTCTTCCAAGAGGATGACTCTCATAGCTGGAACGCTCTACCATTACAGGGATCCCGAACTGCTCCAGCTTCTCCTGCACCTCCGGATTGTGATGGATCATGGTGGATTCAATGGCAAGGTCACAGCCCTCGTTCAGGATCAGCTCGTAATCCGGAGCACTGTACTTGCCGGCATAGATCATCTTTTTCTGTTCCATGGCGTCCTTTGCTTCCTGGATATACCATCCGTCTTCCTTGGTTCCGGAAAGCTTGATGCTGTCAATCCCATCGATAGCGCGGAAAAGATCCATGGCCGAGGTTGCTACCAGATAGATATTGTTTATGGGCTGCTGCAGAACCGCAATGTCAGGATCCAGCCCCTCCGGTGCTTTCTTGCCTTCGGGAACTACAAGAAACTGTCCTTCCTGATCAATGGTGAGCAGCGCATAGCCATCGTTGTAGTAATCCACATTAAATTCCTTTGCGTAGGAAAGATCCATACTGTGGTCAAAGGTAAGGCCTGGAATATCCGCAGGCTTATGTTCTGTCTCTGCTGCCTGCACTGCAAAAGCACACCCCAGGATCAGGGCCAGCGTCAGAAATATGTATGAAATTATTTTTTTCATTTTTCTCCCTTTTTCATACTTGAAGAATCAAAATTCAGAGTATACTCAATCTCGTGAGGCGTACTCATGGCTACAGTATCTGCAGTCACTTCCATTTCTGCATCAAAGACAGTGACCGGGATCTCAAATGTGGAGTTTCCGTCTTTGTTCACCGGCTCATATTTTTCGCCGTCCACGATCATATAATCATAATTCGGACTGCTCCAGATGATGGTTGCCGTAGCTTCTTTGTCCTTGATCTCTACTTTGGCCGGAGATTCTACAGATGCTCTTCCTGATCCGCCTGTAAGGGTTACATCAGTCTCATAGGTTCCATCCTCCAGCTTCAGATCTTCCGGCTTTTTCCCTTCGGATTTCTTGTCGTCAGAGGTTTCTCCATCTTTGGACTCATCTGACTTTTCTGCTGTCTTTTTGTCAGAGGCAGCTCCTTCTTTTTTCTGTATCGTCCGCTGTTTTTTGCAGCAGTATCCTCTGTTTTTACAGGATCCTTTTACGCTGACTTTATGGTCGTACCATTTGCCTTTTTCTCCCAGGATCGCCAT
>ENA-OQDT01002236-OQDT01002236.1-human-gut-metagenome-genome-assembly--contig:-NODE-2236-length-10093-cov-5.231688_pt1 | contig 10093 bp, 8 predicted proteins | sample MGYA00242786_ERZ504617 | MGnify/ENA primary metagenome ERZ504617 (study PRJEB26092, sample SAMD00036337) | human gut metagenome | host: Homo sapiens | study: EMG produced TPA metagenomics assembly of... | reverse complement strand
GATAGTCCTTGCGCTGTCCGTCACCTTACCGCCCAGCGCCAGTGCCCCCGGGCTTTGCCATGCCCAGCAGCTGCGCCAGCGGCAGACCGGACTGTTCCAGCGGGAGCGGCAGCAGGATGCAGTCTGCCTGCGGCAGCTGCTGCACGCCGCCCACCGTATACCCCCGCCCGCGCCAGTGCACGCCCTGCCGCCGCCTGCCGGGCATCGCTGCCCACCACCGCAAACCGCTTTGTCTGCCTCATGTCGTCATCTCCCCTTTTCCGCTGTGCACCATCCTATGCAGGAAGATAAAACCGCGTGAACGGAAAGATGCTGACCGGCAGAAACAAAAAAGCTCCCCCTTTCGGGGGAGCCGATAAAACCGCAAGGCTTTGCCTGAGCGGGTTCTTATTTCAGCGCTTCTTCCAGCACCTTCAGCAGGTGCGGGATATCCAGCGGCTTTGCGATGTGGCCGTTCATGCCCGCATTCAGGGCGTTCTGCTTGTCCTCCTCAAAGGCGTTGGCGGTCATGGCAAAATGGGATGCCTGCCTTGCGGGGGTCGGGCAGGGCGCGGATACGCCGGGTGGCTTCGTAGCCGTCCATCCGGGGCATCTGGATGTCCATCAAAATCAGGTCGTACTGCCCGGGCACGGACTGCTCCATCTTTTCCACTGCTTCAACGCCGTCTCCGGCGGTATCCACAAGGAAGCCCGCTTCCTTTAAGATCTCTATGGCGATCTCCCGGTTCAGGGCGTTATCCTCCACCAGCAGCAGGTGCTTACCGTCAAAGCTTGCCTTGGGCTGCGGTGCAGTCGTCTGCTCCGGCTGCACCCGGAAGGGCTCTGCCAGCACCTTGCGCAGCTCCGAGAGGAAGAGCGGCTTTTCGCAGAAGGCGGTCACACCGGCGGCGCGCGCCTCCTCCTCGATATCCGCCCAGTCATAGGCGGTCAGGATGATGATGGGGCAGCTGTCCCCGATGACCTTGCGGATCTGCCGCACGATCTCGATGCCGTTCATATCCGGGATGAGCCAGTCGATGATATACACGCTGAAAGCATCGCCCTGCTCCACGGCGTACTTCGTGCGGATGACCGCTTCCTTGCCGGAGATGGTCCACTCCGGGCGCATGCCGATCTTGGAAAGCATGGTGCTGACGCTCAGGCAGGTGTTGGTGTCGTCGTCCGCCACCAGTGCCCGCAGCCCTTCCAGTTGGGGCAGCTGTTTGATCTCCGCCTTCTGCCCGCTGAGGGTAAAGCAGAGGTTCACGATAAACTCGCTGCCCTTGCCCGGCTCACTTTCAAGGGCGATGGTGCCGCCCATCAGGTCTACAATGTTCTTGGTGATGGAAAGGCCGAGACCCGTGCCTTGGATGCCGCTGACGGTGGAGCTTTCCTCCCGGGTGAACTCCTCAAAGATGTGCTTCTGGAACTCCTTATTGATGCCGATGCCGTTGTCCTTGATGCGGAACTCATAATTGCCGCAGCCCTTGGGCGCGCCGGGCTTCTGAGCAATGCGGATGCTCACCATGCCGCCGGTGGGGGTGAACTTGATAGCATTGGAAAGGATGTTCAGCAGCACCTGATTCAGCCGCAGCGGGTCGGTGATGATATCCTCGTCCACCACATCCATGGTGTCGATGAACAGCGACAACCGTTTGGAACTGATGTTGGGCTGGATGATGGAGCGTATATCGTGCACGAGATCCGGCAGATGCACCGCCTTTTCCTCGATCTTCACCTTGCCGCTCTCGATACGGCTCATGTCCAGCACATCGTTGATGAGGGAGAGCAGGTGCTGGCTGGAGGTGGAGATCTTTTTCAGGTAGTCCAGCACCTGTTCTTTATTATCAACATGGGTCGCCGCCAGCGAGGTGAAGCCGATAATGGCGTTCATCGGGGTGCGGATGTCGTGGCTCATGTTGAACAAGAACTCCCGCTTGGCGCGGTTTGCCGCTGCCTCGTGCCGGACGGCAAGCTCCAGCTTGCGGTTCTGCTCTTCCAGCTGGGCGTGATACTTCTGCTCCTGCTCCCTTTTTTGCTGCTCCGCAAGCTTCATGGAGCGGCGGCGCAGCGTTTGCAGCACTGCCACACAGATCAGATAGAAGATCAGTGCCGTCAGCAGTGCGCTGCTGAAATTGCGGAACACCGATTTTTCGTCGATATAGAGATACAGATCAAAATTCTGTCCGTTGCTGTACATCCCGAAATAGCAGCCGGAATTTGCCCAGTCGCGGGTGTGGGTCAGAATGTCGGGCGCACCGGCCTTGCGGATGCCCTGCACCAGCGGGCTGTTCGTGGTGTACAGTCCGATGAGGCTCGGGTCGTTTGCGGCGATCACCTTGTTGTCCTGCACGATAAAGATGGTGCCGCTGATGTTCTTCGGGTAGCCGTCCAGCACGCTCTGGATGGACAGGGCTGTCCCCTCCACAAACTCCGGCGGGGTCACCCGGTACGCCAGCAGCACAGCGTCCCCTGCTGCGGCGCGGCGGGTGGCAACATCCACCGCTGTACCATCCTGTAACAGAATGCGCTTGAGATAGGTCTTTTGCGGGTTTTGCAGCACGTTCAGCGCGGCTTGCTCTCGCAGCGATTCCGCAAACTGCGCATAATCGATATTACCATCCGTATATTCGCACAGTGATTCTCCATTTTCGTCCAGTACGGCAATGCCGGTAAGCCAGAGGGATTCCGTTTCTTTCCGGAGGGCTTCGGGGTCGTAGAGATCCAAGGTATCATTTTCGGCCAGCTGCCGCACCGAGACCGCCATCCGGCGCAGCGACTTTGCGGTGATGGTATCGTTATATTTTTCGTAGCTGGTGGACTGCACCTTTACAAAGTTGATGGTGCGGTCAAAGTATTCCTCGGTAGCGCGCATGGACTCCCGCCCGGAGAAGAGGGTCACTGCCAGCAAAAGCAGCACGCCCATCAGCAGGTAGAGCGCCGCCACCCGCATATTGGGCGTGAACGTTTTCTTGTTACGGTTCAAGGGCGTCCACCTCCAGATACTTTTCCGGGTCCGGCAGATATTTGCCTACGATCTGCTTCATCGTACCGTCGGCGCGCATGGCGGCAAAGGTCTCGGTCAGCTTTTCGTCCAGCCTGCGGGTGTCGTTCAGCGCAAAAGCCACGCCGATGCCGGTGACCAGCAGCGGCTCCTCCAGAATGCGGAAATTGGCATTGCAATCCTGCATATACCGCAAAATGGCGGTCTCGTGGGCGGCAATGGCGTCCACATAGCCGCAGTTCAGCATGGCGTACTGCACGCTGCGGTCCTCGGTGCTCAGCAGCTCACCAAACTGCGGGATGCGGGGGTCGGTGCCGGCGAGGAAGATTTCCTCCGGCTTGGTGGTGCTTTGCACCATCATGGTCTTGCCCGCAAGGTCGGCAAGCGTTTCAATGCCGCTATCGGCATTGACCGCCACCACCTGACGGCTGACCATATACGGCCCTACCCAGCGGTACAGCTGCTCCCGCCCATCCATGGAAAAGCAGCTCCAGATGCAGTCGATAGCACCGCTTTCCACAAGGTTTGTTTTCTGCTCCCAGTCAATGATTTCAAACCGTACCGCATACCCCATGCGGGCAAAGGCCTCGGTGGCAATGTCCACATCAATGCCGGTGGGCGTGCTGTCATTGTTCAGGTAGATAAAAGGCGGGTAGTTATCGCTGCCCACCGTAAGCTCGGGCAGTGCTGCCGCCGCCTGCGTTTTGCTGCAGGCGGTCAGCCCGGCTGCCGCTGCCGCCGCGCACACCTTTAAAAAGGTACGGCGGGGTATTTTATGGTTGAATCGCTGTTCTGTCACGCGTAGTTGCCCTCACATTACCATTGTAAAATTTCCTGCTTCAGTTCCCCCTGCACGTCCAGCAGACACTGCAGCAGCAGCGGGTTGAAGGCTCCGCACTCGCCGTTTGTGATCATCTGGACAGCCGTTTCGTGCGGGAAAGCCTTTTTATAGCACCGTTCGCTGGTCAGTGCGTCATACACATCCGCCATGGAGACCAGCTGTGCGCTGATGGGGATATCGTCGCCCTTCAGCCCGTCCGGGTATCCCCTGCCGTCCCAGCGCTCGTGGTGCCAGCGGACGATCTCGTAGGCGGTCTGCAGCAGCGGCTGGTCGGCAAAGTTTTCGGTTTTGTGCAGCATCTCTGCACCCAGCATACTGTGGGTCTTGATCACCGCAAATTCTTCTGCGGTCAGCTTGCCGGGGCTTATTCAGGATGGCTTCGTCAATGCCGATCTTGCCGATATCGTGCAGCGCCGACGCCAGCGGGATATTATCCTGCTGCTCCGGGGGTCAGGTCGTAGCGGCTGGTCAGCTCCATCAGCCGGTGCAGCAGCGTCTCGGTGATGATGCGGATGTGCCGCACATGAGAGCCGACTCGCCGTTGCGGAACTCCACGATCTGGCTCAGCACGCCCACCAGCACATCGGTGTTCTTTTCCCGTGCGCGGATCTGGTCAGACACCATCTGCACCAGCCGCCGCTGCTTGGCGTACAGCTTGATGGTGTTGGACACCCGACGGTAGACGATCTTTGCGTCAAAGGGGCGGTTGACATAGTCGCTGGCACCCAGCTCGTAGGCCTTGCGGATGGCTTCCTCCGAATCGTCGCTGGAGATCATGATCACCGGCACGTCCTCGATGGTGTGGTTGGTGTTCATGGTGCGCAGCACCTCAAAGCCGTCCATGACCGGCATATTGATATCCAGCAGCACCAGCGAGGTCTGCCCGGCGTTTGCCCGCAGCAGCTCCAGACACTGCTTGCCGTTCTCGGCTTCCAGAATGCGGTAGTCCTCGCCCAGAATGCCGGCAAGCATCATGCGGTTCATCATGGAATCGTCCACCAGCAGGATCACGGGCTTTTCCCCTAAGACATCCTTCTGTGCAGCCAACCGGCTGTCCTGTGTGTCCACCGCCACGGCGTCCTTGTGGTTTTTGGCCTGATACATTATAAAATCTGCCCGGCGCACCACGTTCTCCATAGGGTCGGCAAGGGTCTGCATCGCGCCGCCGATGCTCAGCGAAAGCCGGAAGTGGGGGTAGCCCGGCACCACCGTTTGCTGCACGGCGGTGCGGATCTGCTCCAGCTTTACCTTGAAATAATCCGCCGGGATGCCGGGCAGCACCAGCAAAAACTCGTCGCCGCCGTAGCGGATCAGCAGATCTGTTTCCCGGATGCAGCTGCGGATGGCCTTTGCAACGGTTTCCAGCGCCAGATCTCCGGCGTGGTGGCCGTAGGTATCGTTGCAGATCTTGAAATCGTCGATATCCATCAGGGCGATGCCCGCCGGGCCGAGGTTATTGCGCACCACTTCCTCGTAAAAGCGGCGGTTGTAGGTGCCGGTCAGGGCGTCGTGGTTCAGCCGCTGCCGGTAGCGCTTTTCTTTTTCCATGCTCCGGGCAGTAGTCTGGGCAAACTGCGCCTTCTGCTCCTCCATCTGCTGCATCATCCGCAGCAGATTATGGTTGGCGGTTTCCAGCGCCTCCCGCTGGGTACGGTTCTGCTGTTCCAGCTTTTCCCGCAGTTCCATATAGGGGGTGATATCCGTGATCGTGCCCACGATATAGCCTTTGCCGTACCATTCCACCTGATTGGCAGCGTTGGTGACCCAGCGGTAGCCGTTTTTGCCCAGAATCCGGAAGATGCTGTCACCATTCTTGGCGTAAGTCGCGCTGTTTTCCGCATTCCGGTAGCGCAGCCCGGCCGCCAGATCATCCGGGTGTATCAGCGCTGTATAGCGGTTATCGAACCTTGCCGCAAATTCTTCCCGCTCCCAGCCCAGTATCTCCAGAAAACGGTCACTGACATAAGCAAACGGATAGCCGTTTTCAGGATCCTCTGCGCAGCAGTGAAAGCCGCCCGGTATATTCTGTGCATAGCGTTCCAGCCGCAGAAATCCTTTTTTTATTGTCTCGTCTGTTTCCATTTTACCTTTCCTGCCTTTTTCTCCGCGCACCGCAGCACGCAGTACCCCCTGTTACCGCAATTTCAAACTTTACCTTCCTGTACGCCCCGCTTTTGGGCACACTATAACATTTTGATTTTATCATCAAAACCGCCTAGATGCAAGCATTTTTTACCAACAGAACGGCAAGTAAGGCACGTTAGAAAAAGTTATAAGGGCGAGCCCAATGAAATCTCATTCCGCGCAGCAAAAAAGCCGCCGCACAAAAAGTGCAGCGGCTTTGCGGGGCGTCACCTCACAGCCAGCGCTCTGCGATGATCCACCACATACCGGGCAGGTTGATCCGACCCAGCAGATGCTCCAATACGATCAGCATGGTATTCTCCTTTCAGACCGTCCGTTTCAGCCGAACAGCCCCTTCAGTAAAAACAGAAGCAGCTTAGTCAAGCTGCCGCCGCCCAAAAGGCTGAGCAGCGGCCCAAGGCCTTGAAACATGGAAGGTTTGCTCCTTTCGTTTCATTCCGTCCCGACTGCTGCCGGGTGCCGGTCTGCCTTATATACGAACCAGTCCGCCGCAGGATTGCGAATGCCGTGGTGGTAAATGCTGGAAAGAAAACCCTCTCAGGCTCACATTCGTTCGCCAGCTCCCCCGAAGGGGGAGCTTTTTGCCCTCTGCCGGTCAGCATAAATAAAGCTCCCCCTTTCGGGGGAGCTGGCATCGCGCAGCGATGACTGAGAGGGTTCGGCGGCTACCACCGTTTCCCGTGAAAAAGGTGTTTAAAACGCCGCCATGCCGGGGTAGACGGCGCTTTCGCCCAGCTGCTCCTCAATGCGCAGCAGCTGGTTGTACTTTGCCACACGTTCGGTGCGGCTGGGCGCGCCGGTCTTGATCTGGCAGGTGTTCAGCGCCACAGCCAAGTCCGCAATGGTGGTGTCCTCGGTCTCGCCGGAGCGGTGAGAGCTGATGGCGTTGTAACCGGCCTTGTGCGCCATTTTGATGGCTTCCAAGGTCTCGGAGACAGAGCCGATCTGGTTCAGTTTGATCAGGATAGCGTTGCCCGCACCCAGCTGGATGCCCTTTGCCAGACGCTCGGTGTTGGTCACAAACAGGTCGTCACCCACCAGCTGCACCTTGCCGCCCAGCTCGCGGGTCATCTGCTGCCAGCCCTCCCAGTCCTCTTCGTCCAGACCGTCCTCGATGGAGATGATGGGGTACTTCTCCACAAGGCTCTTCCAGTGTGCGATCAGCTCGGCGGAGGTGAACTCGGTACCCGCCTTGGGCAGCTTGTAAAAGCCCTTGCCCTTGGGGCTCTTCCACTCGGAGGCGGCGGCGTCCATTGCCAGCATAAAGTCCTTGCCCGGCAGATATCCCGCCTTTTCGATGGCAGCCAGAATGGTCTCGATGGTCTCCTCGTCGCTGGAAAGGTTGGGTGCAAAGCCGCCCTCATCGCCCACGGAGGTAGCCAGCCCCTTGGACTTCAGGATGGCAGCCAGCGCATGGAATACCTCGGCGCACCAGCGCAGCGCTTCCTTAAAGGAGGGGGCGCCCACCGGCATGATCATGAACTCCTGCGTGTCCACGGTGTTGGTGGCGTGTGCACCGCCGTTCAGGATGTTCATCATAGGCACAGGCAGGCGATTGCCGTTTACACCGCCCAGAAAACGGTACAGCGGCATTTCCAGCGAAGCGGCTGCTGCGCGGCAGGCTGCAATGGACACTGCCAGAATGGCGTTTGCGCCCAGATTGGACTTATCCTTGGTGCCGTCTGCCTTGATCATGGCGGCGTCCACGGCGTAAATGTCGGAAGCATCCATGCCCACCACTGCGTCCGCAATGACCGTGTTGATGTTTTCCACCGCCTTGGTCACGCCCTTGCCCAGATAGCGGCTCTTGTCGCCGTCCCGCAGTTCCAGCGCCTCAAACTCGCCGGTGGATGCACCGGAAGGGGCGCAGCCGCGTGCCACGGTGCCGTCTGCCAGCGTGATCTCGGCTTCCACAGTAGGGTTTCCGCGGGAGTCTAAGATCTCGCGGCCAACAACAGCTTCAATTTCCAGATAATTCATCTTGAAACCCTCCTGAATATCATTTTCTCTCCCATACTGCCCGGGCGGGCAGACGGGGAACTGCTCTATTTAGATAGTTATACATAACTAACCATCAATATCCTACCACGCTTTGCGCCCCGGCGCAAGAGCCGGTGCGTATGTTTGCAGACCTAAATTTTTAACGGGAACGCAAACCGCCGTGGAAAACCTGTTTACAGTCTGCCCCCTTGCGGCAGCGGGGATACGTTATGCTTACCATGTGTTTTTTATATGGCAGATGTGCCAAAAATTTTCTTTACTTTTTGGCGATTCGGTTCTATACTGGTTGCGGCGTTTTCGCTGTTTTCCCATTTATAGTCGTTATAGAGGAGGATTTTTGCAATGAATAAGGATCTGACGGTGGGCAAGCCGTCACAGGTATTGTGGCAATTCTGTCTGCCAATGTTCGGCAGCATCATTTTCCAGCAGTTGTACAACATCGCGGATAGTCTGGTAGCAGGCAAGTTCATCGGTGAGAACGCGCTGGCTGCGGTGGGCAACAGCTACGAGATCACCCTGATCTTCATCGCCTTTGCCTTTGGCTGCAACATCGGCTGCTCGGTCATCGTGTCCCGCTACTTTGGCGCAAAGGAATACCGCGAGATGAAGACCTCGGTCTACACCTCCCTCATCGGCTCTGCCGTGCTGTGCGCCGTGCTGATGGGCATCGGTCTGTTTGGCTGCGACGCCCTGCTGGAGCTCATCAACACCCCGGAGGAGATCCTTGCAGATTCTGCGCTGTATCTGGATATCTACGTTCTGGGCCTGCCCTTCATGTTCTTCTACAACATTGCCACCGGCATCTTCTCTGCCCTTGGCGACAGCAAGACCCCCTTCTACTTCCTTGCAGTCTCTTCTTTGTCTAACATCGGCGTGGACATCCTGTTCGTCGCCGGTTTCAAGATGGGCATCGCCGGTGTGGCATGGGCTACCTTCCTGTGTCAGGGTGTCAGCTGCGTGCTGGCCATGGTAGTGGTGTTCCGCCGCATCCGCGCCTTCCACACCGAGGGTCATGTGCAGCTGTTCTCGTGGAATATGCTGGGCAAGGTGGCCGTGGTGGCTGTGCCCAGCATCCTGCAGCAGAGCTTTGTCTCGGTGGGCAACATCATCCTGCAGAGCATTATCAACACCTTTGGTGCCAGCGTCATTGCAGGCTACTCTGCCGCCGTCAAGCTGAACAACATGGTCATCACCTCCTTTACCACCCTGGGCAACGGCATCTCCAACTACACCTCCCAGAACATGGGTGCCGGCAAGATGGACCGCGTCAAGGAAGGCTTTGGCGCGGGCCGCAATCTGGTGTGGCTGCTGTGCGTGCCGCTGGTGGTGCTGTACTTCTTCTTTGGCCGCTTTTTGCTGCTGCTGTTCATGAACGACCCGCAGGGGCCCGCCATTGACACCGGTATGCTGTTCTTGCGTATCCTCTCCCCCTTCTACTTTGTGGTATCGGTCAAGCTGGTGGCAGACGGCATCCTGCGCGGCTGCGGCCTGATGGTGCGGTTCATGATTGCCACCTTCACCGACCTGATTTTGCGCGTGGGCATTGCCGCCGTGCTCAGCGCCACCGCGCTGGGCTCCACCGGCATCTGGATGGCATGGCCTGTGGGCTGGTGCATCGGTACGGCGCTTTCCATGGTGTTCTACGTCACCGCCATCCGCAAGGCACTGGCAGAGCCGGTGGCTGTTGCCGAGGCCGAGGGACAGGCCGCCGAAGTCCGCGCCGAGGCCGAATTTGCCGCCGACGCCGAGATGGAGACCCTGTAACCTTTTTGCAACATGTGAATTTGTTTCATGTCACAGATAAACAAAATGAACAATTTGAAATAGTGCACAAAATTACGCTTTAATTTTTGTATAAAGTATCAACAAAGCCGAGAAAATGCGCCCAAAAGTATGGACGGTTTGTGAATTGCGGATTTGAACCCAGATAGCTATAATAACAGACAAGAATAGAAGCAAGGCCGCTTTAGAGGGGAAGGGCCTTGCTTCCGTTTTTATCAATTTACTTTATAGAACACTCCGAAGGAGGAGATTTTTATGAAAAAGATGATCACTCGTCGTCAGTTCATGGCCGCTGCCGGTGTTGTTGCCGCAGCAAGTGCTCTGACTGCCTGCGGCGTTCT
>ENA-OQDT01002235-OQDT01002235.1-human-gut-metagenome-genome-assembly--contig:-NODE-2235-length-10095-cov-2.465389_pt1 | contig 10095 bp, 9 predicted proteins | sample MGYA00242786_ERZ504617 | MGnify/ENA primary metagenome ERZ504617 (study PRJEB26092, sample SAMD00036337) | human gut metagenome | host: Homo sapiens | study: EMG produced TPA metagenomics assembly of... | reverse complement strand
CACTCAAAAATTCTTTGATTTCTTTGTCCATCTCCGCCGGGATATCCCCGCCGGAAAGCCATACCTTGCTGAACGCAACGGTCTTTTTGCATACATTCCGCCATATGCCAGCGCGGTTTCCAGCCGAAGGTAGATTTCAATTTGCTGCAATCCAGCTTCAAAAAGTTTGCTTCATGCGGGGGCGTTTGCCTCAGCGCGGTTTTCCCATGCGGTGCCATCGCCCCACGCCTGGCAGAACAGGTCTACCAGGGTGCCGGTCGTCACACAGTCGCAGTCATCCGGGCCGACATTATAATAGCCGGCGTACCGGTTATCCTCATATTGGCGCTGGGCGATCAGCAGGTACGCCGCCAGCGGTTCCAGCACATGCTGGTATGGGCGGGTGGAATACGGGTTGCGCACACCGATGCTCTCCCCTTTTGCCATGGCACGCACACAGTCTGGGATGATGCGGTCATTGGCAAAATCGCCGCCGCCAATCACATTACCCGCGCGGGCGGTGGAGATGGCCACGCTGCCATCCGCAAAAAAGCTGTTTTTATAGCTGTGGGTCACCAGCTCCGAGCAGCTTTTGCTGTTGGAGTAGGGGTCGAAGCCGTCCAGCGGTTCGTTTTCGCGGTAGCCCCAGCACCATTCATTATTCTGGTACACCTTATCCGTTGTTACGTTCAGCACAGAGCGCGGCGGAGTTTGGGCGGTACGCACACATTCCAACAGGTTCACGGTGCCCATCACATTGGTTTCATAGGTATAGCGCGGGTCCTTGTAGCTGTCCCGCACAATGGGCTGGGCCGCCAGGTGCAGCACAATTTCCGGCTGGGCGGCATCAAAGGCCGCTTTCAGGGCGGCAAAATTGCGGATATCACCGATCACGCTGGTCATTTTGCCTTCCAGCCCTGCCAGAGAGAAGAGGTTGGGGGTTGTGGGCGGTTCCAGGCTGTAACCCGTTACCACCGCACCGACCCCCACCAGCATGCGGCAGAGCCAGCTGCCCTTAAAACCGGTATGCCCTGTTACAAACACGCGTTTGCCGCGGTAAAATTCCAAGTTCATTGTTGGTTCCACACTTCCCAGGGCGCACAGCCAGACGCCCACATTTTTTCCAGCATACTTTTTTCGCGCTCGGTATCCATGCACTGCCAGAATCCGCGGTGCACATAGCTCATCAGCTGGCCTTTGGCTGCCAGCTCGCGCAGCGGGGTCTGCTCAAAAATGGTATCATCACCGCTGATGGTATCAAACACTTCCGGTTCCAGCACCATATAGCCCGCGTTGATGATAGCCCCATCGTTGATGCTCTTTTCGCGGAAGGCCTGTACAGTGTTATCCTGGCCGATATCCAGCACGCCTTTCTGCTGTTCCTGCACAACGGCGGTCAGGGTGGCTAGCTTGCCATGCTGCTTATGGAACTTGACCAGTTCGGCAATGTTCACATCACAAACGCCATCACCATAGGTCATCATAAAGGTTTCGTTGCCGATATATTTCTGCACCCGCTTGATGCGGCCGCCCGTCATCGTGTTCAGGCCGGTATCCACCACCGCCACGCGCCACGGCTCGGCGTGCTGGTCATGCACGATCATCTTGTTGCCCTGGGTGAAGTCAAAGGTCACATCACTGGTATGCAGGAAATAATCCGCAAACCATTCCTTGATCATATGCTGTTTGTACCCGGCGCAGATCACAAAATCATTAAAGCCATAGTAAGAATACTCTTTCATGATATGCCACAAAATGGGCATACCGCCGATTTCGATCATCGGTTTCGGCTTGAACTTACTTTCTTCCGAAATGCGCGTGCCATAGCCACCGGCAAGAATTACAACTTTCATATTTTTCACTCCCGTAAGCCTGCAGCGGAACCCTGCTTGCAGTCCCGCAAAAACTGTCCGTCCCACCAGCATTTCAACCGCCGGACAGTTTGGTACACACCCAGCCTATTTCTTATTACTATGATAGTATATCATTTTCACGTATTCAGTGCAACCGTTCCAGGAAACTTATCACACCTAGTAGGCCTGCTTTTTATTCCGTGTTTTGCTCTTTGTTATCACATTTTAACGCCGCTTCTGTTGCCGCTGTGCAAACAATATTCTTTACGTTTTTTCGTGCGTATTATGCCCCCGCGGGGCGGCCCACTTTACATTAGTAGGCAAAACAGGTATAATAGTTTAGTTAATCTGTGATATTGCGCCATTTTGCCATATTGCGGGTACAGGCGGTCTTATTTTATTCTTGCTGCCTGTGGATTTTTTTGCGGCACGCCGTGCGTTGTGCGGTACCGCTCCTATTAGGTCTGGAGGTTGCGCTCATGGGGCTGCAAAGCCTGCAATACTGTGCATTTTTGGTGGTTGTGACTGCCGTTTACCTGCATTTGCCGGTGCGCATGCAGCCGGTGTTTCTGCTGGGAGCTTCGTGGGTGTTTTATGCGCTGGCCATGCCGGCCATGCTGCCGGTCACCATTGCACTGGCGGTGTTCACCTACCTGTGCGGCCGCGGCCTTGCCTGGCGGGGCGGCGCACACAAAACCGCCTTTTTGCGCCTTGGCGTGATCGGTATGCTGGGCATTCTGGCCTTTTTTAAGTATAATGGCCTGTTGGGCGGGGTGCTGCACGGCTGGCGCGCGGTGGCCATGCCGCTGGGCATCAGCTTTACCAGTTTTGCCGCAATCGCCTACCTGATCGATGCCGCCCGCGGCGACTGCGAGGTGGAAACCAGCTTTATCCGGCTGGCGCTGTTCCTCAACTTTTTTGCCACCGTCACCCAGGGGCCCATCTGCCGCGCCGGTGCGCTGCTGCCGCAGTTGAGCGCCGAGCACCGCTTTGATGCCGCCCGCACGGTGCGCGCTTTGCGGCTATATGCGCTGGGGCTGTTCAAATACATTGCCGTGGCGGATGTGCTGAACATGGTGGTGGATACGGTTTTCCCCCACTATGCGGATTACAGCGCCCCCATGCTGATTTTGACCGCGGTGATGTACACTTTTTATCTGTATTTCAGCTTTTCCGGCTATTCCGAGATTTCCCGTGCCACCGGCCTTGTGCTGGGGCTGGACCTGCCGGAAAACTTTAAGACCCCGTTTTACGCCACCAACTTTTCCGGCTTCTGGAGCCGCTGGCACATCTCGTTTTCTTCCTGGCTGCAGGATTATCTCTTTATGCCGCTGGCCTGGGCAGATCTTGGCCGCTTTGGCCGCCTGCCCACCGAGCTGTGCGTGTTCTGCGTGTTCTTTGCTTCCGGCTTCTGGCACGGCAGCACCGCGCCATTCATCATCTGGGGTCTGCTGCAGGCGGTTTACCGCGTGGGCGAAGAGCTGCTGCACCGCCGCTTTGGCAAACCCAAAAAGCGCGGCACCCCGGCCCGTGTGCTGTGGGGCAAGCGGGTTGTGGTGTTTGTTTTGTGGACCATCAGCATGGTGTTCTTCCGCGTGGGGTCCGGCAACCTTTCCGGCATGGCCGAAAATCTGGGCGTTGGCGATGCTTTCGTCTACCTGGGCCGCTGCCTGATGAACAGCTGGTCCCCCGCCCGCTTTGCCGGGGAGCTGTACAGCACAGCGTATACCGGCTTTTACGCCAATACCATTATGGTAGCGGCTTATTGGGCGTTCGCTGCGCTGGCGCTGGTGCTTGGCATCTGGCTGGATCACCGGCGCAATTTTGCCTGCAAAAACAAACCGGCTGAGGTTGCCCTGGCAAGCGCCAAGCACCGCAATGCGCTGTATGTTGTTTTGATCGTTTTTATCCTGGTGGGGTACATCATGCAAAGCGGCGGCTTTAACGCCAACGCGTTCGGCCCCTATGCAGGGTTTTAATCTTATGGAGAAAAGGAGATTTCCGGCGTGAAGCATATCATCAAAAAATTGGCGCTGCTGTTCGTGCCGGTCTATCTGTGGTTTGCCTTTTTTGTGGCGTTTGAGCCAAACAATTATTTTGGCATCAAAAAAACTGCCTCTTCCAGCCAGCCGGTGGCCCGTGTGCGCGCCTATGAGCAGAGCCCCGGCACCAACCTGATCATCGGGGACAGCCGCCTGGCCCACTTTGATATGGACCTTGTGGATTCCCTGACCGGGCAAAGCTGGCAGAACCTGGCCTTTGGCGGTGCTTCCCTGAAGGAATGTGTGGACCTTGCCAACTATGTGCTGGATTCCGGCAACCAGGTGGACCGCATTCTGTTTGAGCTTTCGTTCTACACCTTAAACAGCAGCTATAACACCGACCGTTTTTCGGCGCTGGAAGCTACCCTGCGCAACCCGCTGGCCTACTGTCTGAACCTGGAATACAACGTGAACGCCCTGACCGTGTTTATGGACACCGTAAAGGGCACGCCGGACACCATTGAATCCGGCGACTGGACCGCGGCGGATTACCTGGATGATGCCGGGAACACGATTCCGCTGCACAAAAAGCTGTATGAGTACCCGGCGCTGATCACCACCCGCTGCCAGAGCTGGACACTGAACGAAACCGAGCTGGCGGAGTTTTTGGCTATGGCCCAGCGCTGCGCAGACCGCGGCGTGGAGCTGACCATTGTGCTGCCCCCATGGCCGCCAATGTGCGCACCGAGGTATGCGATGCCTTTGGCATTACCGCCGTGATGCAGGACGAAGTTCTGCCGCTGTTGGAAAAGCAGAATTTTGCCGTGCTGAATTACGAATGGGGCACCAGCTGCATTACCGATGATGACACCCAGTTTTTTGACGGGTTCCACCTGGACGAAAAATACGGCCTGCCGGACTGGACAGCCGAACTGTTTGATGATATGCAGCGCTGATGCTGCCCCACCCCAAAAAGGAGGTCCCCTGTGGCACTGGACTTTTTGATTTTGTACGAACACACCGTTCGGGAATATGAGAGCGATCTTTTGCTCAAATTGGAGCTGGAGCGCCGCGGCTACACCGTGCGCATCCGCCAGCTGCTGGATGCCAAAGATCTGCGCCTGTTTGGCAAAGACAAGCCGGAAGTTCTGGTTGCCAGCTGCATGTATGACAACGAAGCCATCAACAGCCATGTGTACAACAACATTGGCAAATGCAACAAGATCGTCAACCTGCACTGGGAGCAGATGCTCTCTGACACGCAGGAGGAGGGCGATTGGTTCAACATGAACGGCAACGCCAAGCGCTGCGTGCAGACTTGCTGGGGCCAGCGCACTGCCCAGCGGTTACAGGCCCATGGCATGGATGCCAAGAACACCCCCGTGACCGGCGCTGTGATGATGGACTTTCTGCGGCCGGAGTTCAAGGGCTACTTTAAGGATAAGGAAACCCTGTGCAAGGAATTCGGCCTTGACCCCGCCAAACAGCTGCACCTGTACATTTCCAGCTTTGGCTATGCCAGCATGACCGACCAGGAAGTGGCCGAGCTTTCCAAAATGGCGGGAACGGATTTTTCCGGCTTTGCCCGCACCAACCGCGTTTCGATGGAAAAAACGCTGGCCTGGTTTGACCGCTACCTGGGTGACCACCCGGAGGTGGAACTGGTATATCGCCGCCACCCCAGCGAATGGAAATGCAAAGCCCTGGACGAGCTGGCCGCCAAACGCCCCAACTTCCATGTGATTTTTGCGGATTCCGTCAAGCAGTGGATTGTGGCGGCGGATTCCATCTCCATCTGGATGAGCACCGCTGTGGCCGAAGTATACATGGCGGGCAAAAGCTGCCATATCCTGCGCCCGGTGCCCATCGAGCACGAGTATGACCCCGTCATCTACAAGGATGCTCACTATGTGACTAGCTACCCGGAGTTTGCCGCTGCCATGGCGCAGCCGAACCCGCCGTTCCCCATTGCACGGGATGTGATTGAGGGCTATTTTGACCCCTCCCCTGCCCCGGCCTACAAGCGGATGGCCGACCTGCTGGAGGAAGTGTACAAAAATCCCCCGCGGGATGAACCGATGGGGCCCGGCTTTACGCCGCACTTTAACCTGCTCAAGTTCTGCGCACTGGCGGGGGTACACATGCTGTACCGCCACAAGTGGGAACCCAAACGGGTGTTTGCCTTCTGCCCGCCGCTGGCCAACTTTGCCCAGCGCATTTACGGTTATGTGGACAAAGCCTATATCCCGCCGGAGGAGATCCAGCGCATGGAAGCGCGCATCCGGCCATATGTAAAATAAAGTTGTTTTTCCGGCGCGCTGCGGTGCGCCCGCTGCAAATGGGAGCCTGCCATGTCTGAACCGAAAAAAACTGAAAGCTTTGCCGGAAATGTGATGAAATACTCCATTGCCACCTACCTTGGACTTTGGCATTTCCGGCGCAGCGCTTATCATCAAGGGCGTCCTGCCCGCCGAAAGCTACGCCGTTCCTGCTTCCTTCATGGCATACACCATGTCGCTGATGAATGTGGGCATGCTTGGGCTGGACCAAAGCCTGCTGCGCTTTTACCACGAACCGCCTGCCGGTTCCACCGGGCGCAGCATGTTTGCCGCGTGTACCCGGCTTTCGGTGCTGGTCATGCTGCTGGTGGGCGGCATCGGCAGCATCTTTTTCGCCAAGCCGCTGGCGGCGGCCTTTGGCCTTGGGGCCAACGGTGCCGGGCTGGTGCCGTTTTTGTTCCTGAACGCTGCTCTGTACATGCTGGTGCGTTACCTCAACGTGCTGCTCCGGCTGGAAAACAATGTGCGCGCCTACACCACCGAAACGCTGTGGATGCAGGCCTGCCTGAACCTGATCTACCTGCTGCCCGGCTTTGTTACCCAGGACGCCCGCGCTTTTGTGCTGGGTGCGGTGTGCAGCTTTGCGGGGGTCGCAGTGTTCTATTGGCGGCGGGCTTCTAAAGGTCAAACGAAAGAGGCCCCTGTGCGCGGCCTGCGCCCCTATGCCCACATTTACCGGGCGGCACTGCCTTACGGCATTGTGTTGGCACCTGCGGCCATCCTGATCCCGCTGTACCGCGCCATCTGCCTTTCTTTTTTAGGCAATTACGCCCCGCGGCGGAGCAGGGTTCGTTTGATTTCGCCTACACCCTGGCCCAGCTTGTCACCACCATTCAGGCCGGTTTTTCCACCTACTGGGGCCCCTATGTCTACGCGCATTACCGCACCGAGCAGGAGCGCATTGGCCGCATCCATGATCTGCTGAACCTGCTGATCTTCGGCTTTTTCTGTCTGCTGGTCATGTTTGAGGATATCATCTTCATCATCTTCCCGGCCAAATCGGCCTGCCTGCCCTATTTTCCGCTGATGATGCTGGCCGTGGTGTTCTCCATCCTGTGCGAAGGCACGGTGTACGGCAACACCATTGCCCGCAAGCCGTTCCAGGATACGATTGGAACCGCCGTGGGCGTTGCGGCCAACATTGCCGTGTGCGCCGTGCTGGTGCCGCGTTTTGGCGTAATGGGTGCCGCGGTCGGCCTGGTAGCGGCCAATGCAACGATGTTTTTGTACCGCACTGTGACCGGGCAGTATTACTACCGCACCATCCCCAGCTTCAGCCGGACGATCTGCGGCTTTTTGCTGGCGGTGGGTGTGGCCGTGATCGGCGTGGTGTTCGCCCACAATTTTATCATCAAGTTTGTTTTAACTGCAGCAATCCTGTTTATTTACTGTAACATTTACCGTGCCCAGCTGTACAAGCTGTGGCAGATCTTTATGGGCTTTGTGCGGCGGTATCTGCTGCACAGCCAAGCATAACTACTGCAAAGGAAAGGTTGTATATCAAGATGAAGCATTGCGGCACACAAGAGTTGACCACCGAGCGGCTGGTCCTGCGTCGTATGACAACCGACGACTGCGAAATGATGTTTGGCAACTGGGCCAATGACCCGGAAGTGACCCGCTACCTGCGCTGGGAGCCCCACCGTGACTGGGTGGTAACGATGGCATATCTGAACGAGATCGTCAAACAATATGACCGCCCGGATTTTTATGATTGGGGCATCTGCGATAAAGTGACCGGTGTGCTGATGGGCAGCATCAGCATTGCCCCCGCCGAATCCTGTGAGCGTGAAAAGCCCTATGCCTGGAAAAACGTGAAAACCGAGCTGCTGGGCGGCATGTATGAGATCGGTTACACCTTGGGCAAAAAGTGGTGGAACCAGGGCTATGCCACCGAAGCCGCCGCTGCCGTGCGCGATTACTGGTTTGGCATGGTAGGTGCGCCCTGGCTGGCCGGGTTCCACGCCAGCCAGAATGTGGCAAGCAGCCGCGTGTTGGCCAAGACCGGCTTCCATTATGACCACGATACCGTTCTGCACCGCTTTGACGGCACCGAGGTGCCCTGCCTGGCCTGGTACCTGCTGAACCCTGGCAGCCAGAAATCCGATGAACCGGCAGCCGCTGCCCCCGCTGTACAGGCAGAGCCAACGGAACCAGCGGAGAATGCCGAGACAACCGTCTGACATTCACTCCCCTGCCCCATACTTTTGCTGACCTGGCCGAATACGGCCAGAAAGGACCCCTATGGACGAAATGAAGGACCCCATCACCCTGGACTTTACCGCTACCCAGGCCCCGGCAGAGGACGCCCCTGTTGGGCAGAAGGCTCTGGACAGCGAGCGCCCGCCGGTGCGCGTTGTGCTGCTGGCGCTGGACCAGGGCAAGTTTGACTCCCAGCGCAGCCTGGATGAGCTTGCCGCCCTGGCGGAAGCCAACGGCATGCAGGCCGTTGCTACCGTGTGCCAGAAGCGCAGCACCCCCGAAGCCGCCACCCTTCTGGGGGAGGGCAAAGTGGAGGAAGCGCGCCTGGTATGCCTGAATACCGATGCCGAGGCCGCCATCTTTGACGGCGAGCTGACCGGCAGCCAGATCCGCAACCTGAGCGCGGCTTTGCAGGTGGAAGTGCTGGACCGCACGATGCTGATTTTGGAAATCTTCCGTGCGCGCGCCACCACCAACGAGGGCAAGCTGCAAACTGAGCTGGCCACCCTGAAATACCGCATGCCGCGCCTGCAGGGCCTTGGCGAGGCGCTGAGCCGCCAGGGCGGCGGTGGCGGCGGCGGTGGCGGTGCCCGCCGCGGTGCCGGTGAAACCAAGCTGGAGCTGGACCGCCGCTACCTGCGCAGCCGCATTGAAAAGCTGGAAAGCCGCCTGAAAGAGCTGGAAAAGCGCCGTGGTGAAACCCGCCGCGCCCGCCAGAAAAACGGTGTTCCGGTCATCTCATTGGTGGGCTACACCAACGTGGGCAAAAGCAGCCTGACCAACGCTTTGTGCGGCGCAGAAATTTTTGAAGCCGACATGCTGTTTGCCACGCTGGATCCCACCGCCCGCAAATGCACGCTGCCCAGCGGGTTACAAGTGATCCTGGTGGATACAGTCGGCTTTGTCAGCCGCCTGCCGCATGATTTGGTGGATGCTTTTAAGAGCACACTGGAAGAAGCTGCCTGCTCTGACATCATCTTGAAAATTGCCGACGCCAGCGACAGCGAAGCCGCCGAGCAGCTGAGCGTGACCGATGAAGTGTTGAACGACCTGGGCTGCGGGGATATCCCGCAGGTGACGGTCTACAACAAATGCGACCGCACCGGTGTTGCCCCCTATGACCCGGATGTGCTGCTGGTAAGCGCCAAAACCGGCTACGGGCTGGACAGCCTGCTGGCCAAGATTGACGAGATTCTGGCACACCGTGTGCGCACCATTGAGGTACTGTTGCCCTATGACAAGCTGGCCCTGGCCGATGTGTTCCGCACCCGCGGCAGCGTTCTGGCTGAAGAATACCGCGAAAACGGCGTGTATTACAAGGCAACCGTAAAGGTGGATGACCTGCACCGGTTTGAAGCGTACCTGCTGTAAGCGCAACCGTTCGCTTTGTGCAAGATAACAAATACTGATTTTATTGCTGATTGTTGACAAAAAGACCTCCATCCCTGCACGGTTCTGTGCTTGGGATGGAGGTCTTTGGTTTATTTGTGTGTACCCTGCGTTACGGCAAAATTATTCCGCCGTCAGCAGTTTAACAGCGCGGGAGGTGCCCAGGCGGTCTGCGCCCAGATCCAGGAACTTTTCCATGTCCTCAACGGTGGAAATGCCGCCGGCTGCCTTGATCTTGCAGCGGCCGCGCACGCAGCGGGCAAACAGCTCAATATCATGGAAGGTTGCACCTGCGGTAGAAAAGCCCGTGCTGGTCTTGATGAAGTCGGCACCGGCTTCCACCACGATATC
>ENA-OQDT01002233-OQDT01002233.1-human-gut-metagenome-genome-assembly--contig:-NODE-2233-length-10104-cov-2.110053_pt1 | contig 10104 bp, 14 predicted proteins | sample MGYA00242786_ERZ504617 | MGnify/ENA primary metagenome ERZ504617 (study PRJEB26092, sample SAMD00036337) | human gut metagenome | host: Homo sapiens | study: EMG produced TPA metagenomics assembly of... | reverse complement strand
ACGCATCCGCTGATGATCTCATCGCCGGCTTTCGCACTTCTCGGAACCGATTCTCCGGTCAGGGCTGCGGTATCGACAAGAGATTCTCCTTCGATCACCACACCGTCCAGCGGAATACGCTCGCCCGGTTTGATCACGATGATATCGCCAACCTCTACATCATCCGGATCGACCTGTGTCAGCACGCCGTCCTGCTCGATGTTGGCATATTCCGGGCAGATATCCATCATCGCAGAAATGGACTGTCTGGATTTGCCGACCGCATAGCTCTGGAACAGCTCGCCGACCTGATAGAACAGCATAACGGCTACTGCTTCTGAAAACTCCTGCACGCCAAAGGCTCCGACGGTTGCCACCAGCATCAGGAAGTTTTCATCGAAAATCTGTCCGTTGCTGATATTTCGAACTGCTTTGTACACAATATCATATCCAATGACCAGATACGGCACCAGATAGATCACAAACTGGATCCACACATTCACGTTCTCCAGCATTCCCGTATGCTCTGCGGTCAGCAAAGCAACAAACAGGACAAAGGCAGCGATAATGCGGCCCAGCATTTTTTTCTGTTTTTCCGTCATACCAAAATCCTCCGTTTTTGAAAGCAGCAGTCGGATATCACTATCTACACTGCTGCCCCCTTCTTCTTTTACCTTGTTTTCATATTGAGGTCAAAATGGATGTCTGCGGATTGCTCCGTTACAAAGTAACTCCCGCAATGCTATTTCATCAGGATTTTGCAGTCCGGCTCTACCTTTGCACATATGTGTACGACTTCTTCCATGATGGCATCGAATTTGTCATCCTCTGCATCAACGGTCATTTTCTGCATCATAAAGCTGACATTTGCATCGTTGACTCCCGGGATTTTTTTGATCGCATCTTCCATTTTTGCCGCACAGTTTGCGCAATCCAGATCCTGTAATTTAAATTTTTCTTCATGATAAAACTCTCCTTTATAATTTTTTCTTTATTTTTCTTCAATATGCACACGTCCCTGTGCAATGATCGTCCGCACATGCCCATCTGCCAGAGAATAAAAAACCGACTTTCCTTCCCTTCTGCTCTTGACCAGCTTGGATTGCTTTAAAATCCGAAGCTGATGTGAGATCGCCGACTGTGTCATATGAAGCGTCTCTGCGAGATCACAGACACAGACTTCTGCTTCAAACAGCACAAACAGAATACGGATTCTCGTCGAATCTCCAAATACCTTAAATAATTCTGCAAGATCGTATAATTCCTCTTCCTCCGGCATGCCGCTGTTCACAATATCCAGCCGGTCCGGATGAATCTGACAGTCTTCACAGCATTCCAGTTCTTCTGTTTCCAAGTTTCCACCCTCTTTCCGCAAACATTTGAACGATTGTTCATATATTGATGGTACACCCGTACTCAGCATCTGTCAATACTATTTTTTAGAAATCTTCTTTTCTTTCGGATGTTGTAAACTTTATTTTTATGGCATTTATTTTGTTCTGTCTTTTGAAAGGAATCAACAAGCTGACTTCCATCGGACATAAACCGGAAGATCCAAAGGCTCCGACAACAAAAAAATGCCCCTTCTGTAAAACAGAGATCGACATTGAGGCAACACGCTGTCCTCACTGTACTTCTGTTTTAGAAGAGGCGAAAAAAGACTGATTTATTTGTGATATGGTTCGTGATGGATGATGCGGAATCCGCGATAAATCTGTTCCAGAAGGATCACGCGCATCAATTGATGCGGAAAAGTCATTTTCGAAAAACTGATGCGTTCATCTGCCTGGCGAAGCAGTCCATCTGACATGCCAAGGGAGCCGCCGATCAGAAAACAGATATGGCTCTCTCCTCGGATGCCGAGATTTTGGATCTTTTCCGCAAATCCTTCGGATGTCATCTGCTTTCCATCGATTGCCAGGGCGATCGTATAGGCACTGTCTTTTAACAGTTTCCGGACACGCTCTGCTTCTTTTTCTCTGATCTGCTCTTCAACTGCCGCACTCGCACCGTCTGGTGTCTTTTCATCTGCCACTTCCAGAATTTCCAGTTTGCAGTATCTGCTCAAACGTTTCTGATATTCTGCTATGGCATCAGTAAAGTATTTTTCTTTTATTTTCCCTACTGTGATCAGTGTTATTTTCATATAATCTAAAATAATTCCTTTCTTTTTACCGCTATAACACGATACCGTTAAAACACTGCATGTGAAGTGAATCTGGCATCCTGTTATTCCTTAAAGAGCAGAAAATCTCCGCATGCCCGCTCGGAACCATCTGAAGGATTGTTCAGTACCGTTCCCCTGTATGCCAGCGTTGCCGATCCTCCGCCGTCCATGTTGTAGGCATAGACGCATCCAAAGCCGGCAAAAATCTGCTGCATATCACTTCTTGTCAGTCCAAGGGAACCGCCGGCTCCTCTTCCGTCTGCAACCAGAAGTACATAATGCCCTTTGCTGATCATGCCGACCGCACTGCGTGGGTCTTTGTAGCTGACTAAAGTCCAGCTGTTTGCCGAATTTGCCATGTTATAATTGACCTTTTTTTCCGTTTTCGATCAGCGGCGGTCCGAAGTTGTATGTATCTTTGACACCCATGTCGACAAGCTGTTCTGCTGACAGATGTACCTGCGGTGTGAACATGGTACCGTCCCACAGAACCGCACAGTTCGAATAGCTGGTACCCCCGGCACGGTTGTAGATCTTGCCGTTCTGTATCTTCACTGCGTCAAAACAAGGTCTGCCGGAGTCATAGGAGAATGCGCTGGCATTGATTCCGACGATCGATCTGGTACGCGAAACCGCATGAGAGGTTGTCTCTCTTGTCCCACCGTAAGTACCATAGGAAAGTGCAGAAAACATCTGGGACGGATCTTTGATCGTGATATCCGCAGTCCAGTAATTTGCACTGTAGCCTTTGTGCTTGCGCAGCAGAACTTTGATCCTGGAAGTACGATATTCGATCTTGGTTGCCGTACGACGGTTTCCGGTGTTCATACGCTCGCCTTTATATACCGACCCGGTCGTACTGGTCGGATAATACCAGCCGCCCTTCTTCTTCCAGGAAGTAGCCGTTCTTTTCCCCTTTTTCGTAAAATAATACGTTGTATTCTTGATCTTCTGCCACTTTGTCAGGCGCACACCATTTTTATCCAGATAATATTTATTTCCTTTATATTTCAGCCAGCCGGTCTTTTTTACACCTGCTTTGGTGTAATAATACCATTTTTTGTTAATCTTATGCCAGCCGCCCCTGAACTTCCTGATCCACTTTCCGTCTTCACCGACAAAATATTTTCCGATCCATTTATTTCTGTCCAGTTCGCCGGTATTTCCTACGTGATAATTTCCAACCCATTTGTTGCGGACCAGCCTGCCAGCCTTATCGAAGTAATAATATTTTCCGGCGATCTGCTGCCATTTGCCGCGTACATTCTGCAAAGTAGTCGGATCGCAGTAGTACGTCTGCCCTTCTTCCTGTATCCAGCCGACCTTTTTGCCCTGAACAGTGGCTGCTGCCTGTGCCGGAAGTCCTGCCATAAATCACGATCTTATGACCATTTGATGTAAAACTGTGACTTCCAAGATAGTTTCCTGCCATATTACAGCAGCCCGCAGCAATTCCCAGTGGCAGGAGTACCTTACCATTGATCAAAAACACAACCAGTGCCGTAATATTGGTTGTAAGATTGATTGCCTTCGTTGTTCCCGCTGCATCATTCAGTGTCATATGGCAGAATCCTGTAAAAAGAAGCATCAGGAACGTGCCTGTTCCCGGTCCATAAATTCCGTCATAAATACCGATTACCACTGCGATCAGAATGCATTTAAAGATCAGCATTCCATTGACTGCATCTGTAGTATTTTCGTCATTCCCCTGCAGTGCTTTGCTTCTGAGAACATAAAATAAGATTACCGGCAAAACGATCACCATTGCTATTTTGAGAACTCTGTCTGAAATGAGTAATGCAAGATGAGACCCCATCCAGGACCCGGCAATCGCACCAAAAATTGCCGGAATACATATTTTCCACTTCATAAAGCCCTTTTTCATATAATGGTAAGTTGCAACAGAAGTCCCCATGAAGCTGCTCATTTTATTTGTTGCAATTGCAGTATGTACCGGCAGTCCGGCGATCATATATGCCGGAAGAGAGATCAGTCCCCCACCGCCGGCGATCGAATCTACAAATCCTGCCAGAAATACAAAAAAAGCATACTACCAGATAAACTAATATCACTTTTTCTCCCACGTTCCCTGTCCTCAACTTCTTTTGTTATTTATTATTTCTTCTTCATCGCAATCAGTGTAGGCCGAAGAATTTCCACATATTCTTCGTACATAACTTCTCTGAGAAAATCCACATATTCCCAGAAAGTCAACTCTCCGTCCGGCGTGAGAAGTTCAAAATCTGTATCATAAACATTTACAAACAGACCAGTCTCTTTAAGACCATTTCGCAGATAAAACGCTTTTCTTCTCTTACGTTCTTCTGCATTCTCTGCTTTTTCATCCTGTGTTTCAATCTCAAAAATATATTTATAATTTTTAAAGCGCTCCAGAAGCACTTCCAGACCTTTGCTTCCATAACCACCATTTCGTTTCTCAGGTGCGATTGCATAATAGTCCAGAAGAGCCCGATTCTGCTCTTCATCGATTAGATTGATCGCCAGACCTGCAAATTCATCCTCATCGACCAACGCAAGCATTTCCATCTTTCCATCAGCAACCAGCTGTTCCATAACCTGGAGTGGCTTTTTTTCCTGCTCTGGAAACGCCTTATCGTATAAGTCATACAGCTGCCATTTATACTGTGCGCCTTCATCGGCAATGTTCATCAGTTTCATATTATCTGTCTCCTGTTTAATTATTAATCATATCCGGCCATGACAGAATCTCTGCAGCAATTTCTTTTTCGTAATCGCCCTCGATATCCTGGTTTCTGCCTGCTTCATAGATATTTGTCTCTGCTCCCCAGACTTCATCGTGATATTCCACACATGAAAACGAAGTCCGCGAAACATGAAATCAAGACTTCCACAGTCATCTTCTTCTGTATATTCATATTTGATATTTTTCTGTTTTAACGCATTCTGTACCATCTGCAGTTTCATATCTGTTTCTCCTGTCCTTATCATATATTTCTGTTAAACATCGAAATCGTCTTAACGGCGACTTTGCTTTAAACACTCATGTTCTTTAGTATAACACATCCCTGTCGGTTGTCTATTGTAAAAATTGCTTCCATGCTTTATTATAGTAAATAGCGAAAAAAGGAGTGTATACCAATGACTACTAAAATGGTTTTTCACGGAAGTGATATAGAAAAAATTTGCGCTTACTATCATTTGAATAAAGAAGATATCGTTAAATTCGGAGCAAACGTCAATCCACTTGGTCTTTCTGCTTCTGTCAAAAAAGAAATTGCAGAAAATATAGATCTGTTTTCTTCTTATCCGGACAGAGATTATGTCAGCCTCCGAAATACGATTGCTGCATACTGTCAGATTCCTGCAGAATTTATTCTTCCGGGAAATGGCTCCAGCGAGTTGATCTCCCTGCTTATCCAGGAGCGTGCACCAAAGCATACACTGATCCTCGGACCGACTTATTCCGAATATTCCAGAGAACTTTCTTTCTCCGGAAGCACCCAGGAATATTATCATCTGCAGGAAGAACGAAATTTCACTCTGGACGTGGATGATCTGTGTAAAATACTGGAAAAAGGCTATGATTTCCTGATCATCTGTAATCCGAATAATCCGACTTCTTCTGCGATCATGCAGGAAGATTTGAGAAAGCTGATTGCGTTCTGTTCTGGAAAAAATATTTTTGTCATGATTGACGAAACATACGTGGAATTTGCACCGGACATCAATGCAGTAACAGCGGTTCCTCTGACCAGAGAATTTACAAATCTGATGGTTCTGCGCGGTGTTTCCAAATTCTATGCAGCACCAGGCATGCGTCTCGGCTATGGAATCACAGGAAACAGAGAATTTCTGGCTAAGATGAAAGAAAAGCAGACACCATGGTCCCTGAACAGTCTCGGTGCTTTTGCCGGAAAAAAAATGCTCCTTGACCATGACTATTTCCGCAGGACACGTGAGCTGATCCTCGGTGAACGTGACCGGATGGAAACCGAATTAAAAAAACTTCCAATCTTCAAGGTCTATCCGGCATATGCAAACTTTATCCTTCTGAAAATTCAGAAAGAAGGCCTGACTTCCGCAGATGTATTTGAAGCCTGCATCAAAAAAGGGCTGATGATTCGCGACTGTTCTTCTTTCCAGTGCCTGGACGGAGAATTTGTCCGGTTCTGCATCATGATGCCTGAAGATAATACACGATTGTTAGACGTACTGAAGCAGCTGTGATCCAGCTGCTTCTTTTTTATACTTTTATGCGTATATTCTTAACTGTTCCTGAGCATCTTCCATTTTGCTGTTTTCAATGATGCATATGCAGATATTTCTCCCGGGTAGCAAGTCCGCCACGGATGTGACGTTCTTCTTTATTCACATCCAGAATCTTACGCGCCTCTCCCGCCAGTGCCGGATTGATCTGGATCAGCCGGTCTGTCACATCTTTATGTACCGTACTCTTACTGATCCCAAATTTTTTCGCCGTCTGTCGTACTGTCGCTTTTGTTTCTATTATGTAATGTGCAATCTCCACTGCACGTTCTTCGATATAATCCTTCAAAGAAAAATCCCCCGAAGACACCGTTTTTACAGTGTATGCGGGGGATTTATGTGGTATGTCTTACTTATTTATCTCTTAGAAGAGCACCGGAATAATATAAATTCCAAGTGCAATGATCGTCGCAATAATGGTTCCGATCTTCCAGATGTTATACTCTTTGTCCATCTTTGCTTTTTCTTCCAGAGTTGGCTCTTCAATTTAATGAGATCTCATCAATCAGTTTCAGTTCTTCCTCAGTGAGCGGTGCACTGGAAATTGCTTTTATGTTATCCAGAATCTGCTGTGTCTTGGATGCACCAATCAGAACACTGGTCACTTCTTTCTGCTGCAGGAGCCATGCAAGTGCCATATCTGCAAGCTTTTCTCCTCGCTGTGCTGCTAGCTCATTCAGCTTACGGATCTGGTCCAGTCTGTGCTCGTCCAGGATACTTTCTTTAAGGAATCTGCCGTCGGTACGGATACGGCTGTCTTCCGGAATGCCATTCAGATAACGGTCAGTGAGCTGTCCCTGCGCAAGCGGGCTGAATGTGATCAGACCCTTTTGCAGCTCAGCAGTTGCCTTTTTCAGACCATTCTTCTCTACTGTTCGATCAAAAATAGAATAACGGTTCTGATTGATGACAAACGGACAATGCAGATCCTTCAGAATTGCAGTAGCCTTCTTTAATGTCTCTCCATCATAATTGGAAAGTCCGACATAAATTGCCTTGCCGCTCTGTACTGCACTTGCCAGTGCACCCATGGTCTCTTCAAGCGGTGTATCCGGATCCATTCTGTGATGATAGAAAATATCTACATAATCAAGGCCCATACGTTTCAGACTCTGATCCAGGCTGGCAAGAAGATACTTGCGGCTTCCCCAGTTCCCATAAGGGCCATCCCACATCTCATATCCGGCTTTTGTTGTAATGACTCAGCTCATCACGATAAACGCCCAGGTCTTCTTTCAGAATGCGGCCAAAGTTCTTTTCTGCACTTCCTGGTTCCGGACCATAATTATTTGCCAGGTCAAACTGTGTGATTCCACTATCAAAGCCGTAAACAAAGCTTTCTCATATTTTCAAAATTTGCGGTGTCTCCAAGTTATGCCATAATCCCAGTGACACCTTTGGCAGCATCAGACCACTGTTTCCACAATGATCGTATTCCATGGTTGTGTATCTTTCTTTAGACGCAGTGTACATATTCATTTTCCTCCCAATACGAATATATTTACTTCTCTTTACAAAGATTAGCACTTCAAGTATACTTGAAGTCAAGAATTTTATATAAAAGTAAATTTGTGATTCGGCATTTAAATTTTTTACAGGAGGTATCGCATCTAATGAAAAACTATACGATCAGAGAAATATCCGAAATGTTTGGGTTACCATCATCTACACTTCGTTATTACGAAAGTGAAGGACTCCTTCCAGAAGTACCCAAATCCTCTTCCAGACAACGTATATACAGTGATGAACATGTTGAACGTCTTAAATGTATCAACTGTTTCAAACGCACAGGAATGACTATCCCACAACTTCGAAAATTTTTTTTTATATATGAGGCAGATGAAGCAGCTCACATTGATAAAATTATCTCTCTTCTAAAAGATCAGGAACAAATTGTAAATGCAGCTTCAAAAAGATTCAGCACATGTCCATCACAAAGTAGAATACTACTCTGAAATCAAACATGCGCTGGAAAATAATCTTCCTCTGCCAGTCTGGGTAGATGAGGATTGATTTCACTTATTCCTTCTATCTGAAACTCTTTAAATATGCCTTCTGCTCTGGTGTGATCCGGTAGCTCTCCACCGCCTTCTGAATGGTCTTACGGTGTACCCATTCCGGCAGACGTCGTTCCTCGATATACGGAATGGTCGCCTCCCATTGCTTTGCAAGGGCCGTAGCAAGATACCAGGCGATCATCATGTTTACATAATATTCTTCAGACCGTATATCTGCTGCCAGCTTCAGATATTCCGGTCTGAAATCTTCCTCCAGATAAAGATTCATCAGCATACCGATTCCATAACGAATCGTATAAGTTTCTCCAGATGAGATCCAGTTTCTGATTTCCGGAAGCAGCTCTTCTTTATGCTTCGCAAAACACTTTGGTGCCGGAAGGTCACAGGTTGCCCAGTTATTTACATATGGAAGCAGTTTTTTCACTTCTTTCAGGCACACCTCATAGTCTTTGATCCAGCTTATGATCATCATATGCATATTATTCTCTTCATAATATCGGTGTGGCAGATCCTTCAGAAAAAAGTTCTGCTTCCAGTGTCTCTGCAAAATTCTTTTGTAAAACTTGCGGAGCATCGGTGTACGGATTCCTATAATGGTTTCCCTGTCAATACCCGGCAATAATTTACTGTGGAAAATCCCGATATTTCAGATCCTGCATCTCAAAACAACTGCTTTTCCAGATTTTCTATATAGGACATAAATACTCCTCGTCTTCCATAGATTTTCAAAAAGCTCTGTTACTTCAACAGAGCTTTGGGGCATATTCTTTATTCTGCTGCTGAAAGAAATGAAGATGCAAACCCTGCAACATCAGACAATGAATATGTATCCCCCTTTATTTAGTATATTGTAAATTATAACACACAGCTCTTTTTGCACAATCCCTCATGCATATTTTTTGAATTATATCTATACCTTTAAATAAAAGCCTCTCGGAGTCTGCCATGTCACAGGACAAACAACCCCATTCTACACATCAAGCAGATTCGATCATGCTGACTCTTGTTCTTATTCTGGCTGCTTTTGGACTGCTCATTCTTTTCAGTGCCAGTGAATATAATGGCAGAGTGCGTTTTCACGACTCTGCCTATTATTTTAAGAAACAACTTTTTGCCACAGCTCTCGGACTTGGTACCATGTATCTGGTTTCTTCCATTGACTATCACTTTTTCGTCCGTCTTGCACCGGCCGCCTACCTGCTTTCCATGCTCTTGTCCACCGCCGTTCTGCTTTTCGGACAGGAGATCAACGGTTCAAAGCGCTGGCTGAATCTCGGTCCACTTTCTTTCCAGCCTTCTGAGTTTGCCAAAGTTTCCGTTGTGCCTTTTTCTGACCTGGCAGATTGAAAGATCCCATAAACGAACAGACGGGTTCTGGTTTATGTGTCGCACTATGCTCACACTGCTTCCAATCGTAGGCCTTGTTGGCTCTAACAACCTGAGTACTGCCATCATCATCCTGGGAATCGGAGTTATCCTGATCTTCGCTGCCAGCCCTCGCTATATACAGTTTGCAGCACTTGGTGGAGCCGGCATCGGGTTTTATCGCGATCTTTCTTGCTGCGGAAAGCTATCGTCTGGAACGTCTCGCAATCTGGCGCGAACCGGAAAAATATGAAAAAGGATTTCAGACGATCCAGGGACTTTACGCTATCGGAAGCGGCGGCCTTTTTGGCAGAGGCATTGGCAACA
>ENA-OQDT01002230-OQDT01002230.1-human-gut-metagenome-genome-assembly--contig:-NODE-2230-length-10113-cov-2.901462_pt1 | contig 10113 bp, 10 predicted proteins | sample MGYA00242786_ERZ504617 | MGnify/ENA primary metagenome ERZ504617 (study PRJEB26092, sample SAMD00036337) | human gut metagenome | host: Homo sapiens | study: EMG produced TPA metagenomics assembly of... | reverse complement strand
GGGAGACCTGAACAAACGCAGAGGACGTGTGCTTGGCATGATACCGGTAGCCGGAGGGAAGCAGGTTATTGAAGCAGATATTCCAATGACAGGACTGTTTGGCTATTGCACAACACTTCGCTCCATGACAGGTGGAAGAGGATCTTACGAATATACATTTGCAAGATATGAGCAGGCTCCGTCTGATGTACAGGAGAAAGAAATTGCTGCAAGAGCAGAAGAAGCATAATTAAAGATTCAGGCAATATAAAGAGTGTGTTATCCGGCTGATAAAAGGAGTGGATAGCACGCTCTTATTGCTTGTTTTAGCAAAAAACGGTAACATTGTATTTCACAAAAAATCACAAGTTTGCGAATATGGTTGTACTTTCAAAACAAAGGTGCTATAATTCATCTGCCTGTCTACATTGGACAGGTATGTTATTGTTTATGAAATCCTGTGAACAGTGACATAAAGTGACTGTGTAGAGCAGTTATAACATTATTATAATAATATGAGGGATAGAAAATGAGGATTATTATTATCGGTGACGGAAAGGTTGGTTACAAGCTTGCCAAGCAACTTTCCGCCGAGAAATACGACATTGTAATGATTGACAGTAATGAGAATAAGTTGAGATTTGCTATGGATCGTCTGGATATCGCCTGCGTGACGGGAGATGGCGCAGACGCAGAAGTACTTAAACAGGCAGATGTGGCGCATGCTGATCTGGTGATTGCCTGTACATCAGCAGATGAATGCAATATGTTAAGCTGTCTGATCGCCAGAAAATTAGGTGCAAGACATACGATTGCCCGTGTGCGTAATCCGATTTATTATCGTCAGATCGGACTTCTGAAAGAAGATCTGCATCTTAGCATGGCTGTAAACCCGGAACTTATCGTGGCAGATGAGATTAGCAGACTTCTGCTCTTCCCGGATGCGAGTCAGGTGGAGACTTTTGTAAAGGGACGTGTAGAATTGATTGAATTACCGGTTGCGGAGGGAAGTAGCCTGGCAGGGTTAAGCCTTGCGGAAATGTATAACCGGTTCCAGATCCGTCTGCTTGTCTGTGCAGTGGAACACGGAGATGAAGTTCGGATTCCGGATGGAGAATACAGGATGCGTGCAGGAGACCGTCTGCATATTGCGGCATCTCATAAAGATTTAGAGGCATTTTTTAAAGCAAATGGAAAGCGTAAGGACAAAATCAAAAAAGTCATTATTTGTGGAGCCGGAAGAGTTGGTTACTATCTTGCACTTCAGCTTAGCACACTTGGTATGCAGGTGAAGATTATAGAACAGAATCGCCAAAGATGTGAAGAACTTTGCGAATTACTTCCAAAAGCAACCATCATTAATGGAGATGCAACAGATCACGACCTTCTTGTAGAAGAAGGGATTGATGAAGCGGATGCATTTGTTGCCCTGACAGGGATGGATGAAGAGAACATTATACTTTCTCTTTTTGCAAAGAGTCAGAATGTGGACAAAATTGTTACGAAAGTCAATGAAGATAGACGCGCACGTATGGTAGAAGACTTTGGAATTGATAGTATTGTTTCTGTTAAAACAGCTACAGCAGACGCAATCATGAGTTATGTCAGAGCGCGTAAAAACTCTCAGGGAAGTGCGAATGTTGAGACAATGTATCAATTGGTTGATGACAAAGTTGAAGCACTGGAATTTATTGTTAAGGCTGAGACAAATTATACAGGAATTCCATTGAAGAATCTCTCGTTGAAACCGAATAATCTGATTGCATGTATTGCAAGAAAACGTCAGATCATTCTTCCAAGCGGAGAGGATTGTATTCAGGTAGGAGATAATGTGATCATTATCACGATGGAAAAACGGATTGAAGATATTAAAGATATTTTAATGTAGGTGCAGCGCGATGAATAAGAAGATGATAGTATATATTTTGGGGAAAATGATGGGAGTCGAAGGATTACTTCTTCTGATCCCAGCGTTGGTTTCCCTTATATATCATGAAAAAAGCGTAATTTCTTTTCTGATTGTAGCAGCAATCCTGCTCGCAATTTATATGGTGTTTGGAAGGAAACTTCCGGCTTCAAAGCAGATTTACGGAAAAGAAGGTTTTGTTATTGTTGGGCTTGCATGGATTTTATGGTCCGCATTCGGAGCACTTCCGTTTGTAATTTCGGGAAGTATTCCACATTATATTGATGCGCTTTTTGAGACGATTTCCGGTTTTACAACAACCGGATCTACAATCCTGGTAGATATCGAGGCTCTGCCAATGGGAATTTCCTTCTGGCGAAGCTTTACACACTGGATCGGTGGTATGGGAGTACTTGTATTTGTTATGATGATCACATCTTTGGATGATGAGAATGCAATGCCGCTCATGCGTGCGGAAGTACCGGGACCGGAGGCAGATAAGCTTGTACCAAAGGCAAGACATACGGCACGGATTTTGTATGGAATGTACTTTGTACTGACAGCAGCAGAAGTGGTTTTTCCTGCTCTTTGGCGGAATGAACCTGTATGATGCACTTTTTACATGCATTCAGTACTGCCGGAACGGGAGGATTTTCTAATAGAGCTGCAAGCGTCAGCTTCTACGACAGTGCATATATTGATTGGTGTGATCACAGTATTTATGATTTTTGTTTTGGAATTAACTTTAACTTTGTACTTTTTCATATTGCTCAAAGACTGGAAATCCATTCTGAAAAATGAAGAGCTGTGGGCATATCTTGGGATAGTAGGTGTGTCAATCGCTATAATCACAGGAAATATCCTCAAGATTTATGGAACGGTTGCACATGCATTCCGTTATGCATCTTTCCAGGTCGGTTCGATCATTACGACAACCGGATTTGCAACCGCAGATTATGACCAGTGGCCGGAACTCTCGAAATCAATATTATTGGCACTTATGTTTGTGGGAGCCTGTGCAGGATCCACCGGAGGAGGTATTAAAGTAAGCCGTTTGCTGATCATTGTGAAATCAATCCGCAGAGAAGTGCGTAAGATGTTACATCCGAACGCCGTTACAATCATCAAAGTCAATGGCAAAAAAATCGGACAGGATACATTGAAGAATGTAAATCTCTATCTGACGTGTTACATTATGATTCTGATCGTATCAATTTTACTTGTTTCTATTGATAATTTTGATTTTGCGACAACATTTAGTGGGGTACTCACAACGATGAGCAATGTAGGACCAGGTATTTCAAAGGTTGGTCCGGTGATGAATTTCCACCCATTCTCAGCATTATCCAAGCTGGTATTCTGCTTTGATATGCTGATTGGAAGATTAGAGATCTTCCCATACCTGCTTCTTCTTTCTCCGGAACTCTGGAGAAGAAGATTCTAGACGATTTTTGTTAATCATGTGCGGAAAAATTGGAATGAAATAGATTTTTTCGCACATTTTATTTTTATATATTAGAAAGCTTTCCTAATATATAAAAACGCTCCGCTAGGTGGCGCAAGCGACTGCCACAGACGCAAGAATGTGCCTTGGCACATTCTTTGTTCTATGGTAAAATGAAAGAACCTTGTTGAAGAAAGGAAGAGGTGAGATGAACAAATTTAAAATGAAAGTGACAGCTGTCATAGGAGTGATTCTGTTGATTGGAATCTATTACTATGTGACACTCCCGGCAATCAATATTCATGCATCGGAATTCTGGATGTATCTTGTGGTGTTGGTCATTCTGGCAGCTGTGGTATTTATCAGAAAGAAAAATTTAAACCGTTACGACTGGAAAGAGTCAAAGGGATTAAAGGTGATTCTTGGAATCCTTGCGGTACTTGTGATCGCATATGTGGCAGGAACAGTTTTGTCTTCTCCGATTGTGAATGCGAAGAAGTATCAGGAACTTTTGACGGTGAAGAATGGAGAATTTACGAAAGATATCGAAGAATTATCTTTTGATCAGATTCCATTGCTTGATAAGGATTCAGCAGAGCTTCTTGGTGACAGGAAGATGGGAAGTATGGTAGATATGGTATCCCAGTTCGAGGTAGATGAACTGTATTCCCAGATTAACTATCAGGATCAGCCGGTGAGAGTTTCTCCTTTGAAATATGCCAGCGTGATCAAATGGTTTACGAACATGAGAGAAGGAATCCCGGCCTATATCAAGATTGATATGGCAACACAGAACACGGAACTCGTAAAACTGAGTGAAGGGATGAAGTACACGACAAGTGATCATTTTAACAGAAACATTTACCGTCATCTGAGATTTAACTATCCGACCTATATTTTTAGTGATCTGAGTTTTGAAATTGATGAAGACGGGGTTCCGTACTGGATTTGCCCGGTGAAGAAGTACAATATCGGATTATTCGGTGGAACAACAATCGGAAGAGTTGTACTTTGCAATGCAATCACAGGGGAGACGAAGGATTATGCAGTGGAGGATGTCCCACAGTGGGTTGACAGAGTATATTCCGCAGATCTGTTAGTTGAGCTTTATAATTATCACGGAACATTGAAACATGGTTTTTTTAATAGTGTATTGGGACAGAAAGATTGTCTGAATACAACTGACGGATACAATTATCTTGCAATCGATGATGATGTATGGGTATATACAGGTGTTACTTCAATTACCGGGGATCAGTCGAATGTAGGGTTTGTTCTGATGAATCAGAGAACAATGGAGACAAAGTTCTATGAGATCGAAGGAGCAACAGAGCGTTCGGCGATGTCTTCCGCAGAAGGACAGGTGCAGAATCTGCACTATATGGCAACATTCCCACTGCTCTTAAATATTTCCGGTGAACCGACCTATTTCATTGCACTGAAGGATGATGCCGGTCTGGTGAAGAAGTATGCGATGGTAAATGTACAGAAATATCAGATCGTTGCAATTGGAGACACGGTCAGTGAATGTGAGGATTCTTACACCAATCTGATGTATAAGAATGGGATCAAGACAGAAGCTGAGGATACAAGATCCGTAGAGACACTGACAGCTAAGATCACAAAGATCGCCCAGGGCGTTATAGATGGTGATTCTCATTATTATATCATGCTCGAAGGTTCGGATGAGATCTTTGATGTATCTGTTGTAGATTTCATTGATATTATCCGGTTTAATGTCGGAGATGAAGTTACAGTTGAGTATAAGAAGGGGGAGCAGGTGGATACAGTTCTTTCCCTGAATGGAAAATCGAGTGAACAGATCAGCACAAAGGCTGAGAAAGAAGAACAGACAGAAGATACGGCAGGAGATTCTGCACAGACAGAATAAGAGAAAAGAGTGAAAAAAAGAAGTAGAAGAATGTACCGCCCCCAAAAGTTAGACCAAAAAATCTAACGATTGGGAGGTCGGTACAAGCTGTACTTCTTTTTTAATTCTTGTAAATATTTAATTCAGACCCAAATCAGTTGAATCTTTCTGCATCTTACTTGTAATGTTCTTACAGAACTGTGCATCCAAGTGTGTCAACATCTGCGATCTCAGCCTTATCTGCGCTGACGCTGAGGTAGAAGTCAATCTTGGCATCTTCGGAAATCTTATTTAATTTCTCGATGAATGTCGGAAGACTTTCTAATGTGATATTAGCCTGCTTTAAGATACTGTCGATGAAAACAGCTTCGATATCATGATTGCCAGCAGCCATACCATAGAGGAAACCTACGAATTCTTCTAAGGTAAGGATGTCAGGATAATCAGCCATCTTGATGACACGGATATTGAAATCTACAGAATAAGTGTCTTTGCTGCTCCTTTTAATAAATACGACGTTACCGGAAGAAGTCTTAACCTTCTCGTTTGCAAGATCGATCATCTGCTGTGTTTTTCCGCTGCCTCTTGGGCCTGTGATTAAATTTACCATGGCGAATCTCTCCTTTATGTAAGTGTGTATAATGTTTGAGATTTCTCACCTCTCAAATATTTATAAATTCATTATACACCAAAGATATGTTAGTAACAACTAAAAAAACGTGTTAAAATTTGAAAAACTTTTATGCGGAATTACCATAACTTCGGAAAATAATGAACACTTCCGAAAAATGAGAAAAGTTATCAAAAACAGTATTGAAAATAGTTCTCAATTATGCTAACATATTGTTTGAATGAAAACCATTCTCAAAATAGAGCTAAGGAGAACGATATGCCGACAGAAGTATTATCCTATTATCTGAAGAATGAAGACCGGAAGGTGAGGCTTGGATTTCAGGTTATATTACAGTGTGCGCCTTTTCTGAAAGGGCTTAAAGTATCTGGCCTGATTTCAATGGAAAATGAATCATATTCTGAATTGGAAGAAATGTTTTCCGGGATGGAGATCAATTTTTATAAATTATCCTGCTCAGAGGGGAAATGCCTTGTCCTTTTCTATCGCCCCAAAGAGCTGGAAGAATATATGACCAGCCAAAACTCCGCGAACTGATCGGACAATACGGATATAAGGAAAGCAATATCGAGGAAATGCTGGCACATCTGTCAGAACGTATCTGCGAGTGTACTGCACAAGGAAATGGATTTCCGCATGAGATAGGAGCTTTTCTTGGATATCCGATGGCAGATGTGCAGAGCTTTATTGAAAAAGATGGCAAAGATTCAGTTGAACTGAAGGCTTTGCCTAAGTAAAAAGAATAACAGATAAATAATCAACCATTTAATTGACTCCAGAGAGGGCCAGAAGGGTTGCTTAGTTTTTCGTATACAAAAATACGGAGAAGAAGCCTGGAGCAATTAAATGCTTCAGGCTTCTTTTGATAGAAAGAACAGAATATGAAAAAATTAAATCTTGTCGCTTTACCACATTTTGTTAGTGTTGAAAATTTGAAAAATGATGAAGTAAAGGCTCTGATTAAGCGTGCGGAATATTTCAAAAAAGGTGGAGCTGTAGCTAGGTTAACTAGTCCGGTCTATGTCACTAACATGTTTTTTGAAGATTCAAGCAGAACCCACACCAGCTTTGAGATGGCTGAAAGAAAGTTAGGCTTGACTGTGATTCCATTTGATCCAGCTCATTCATCTGTCAACAAGGGTGAGACCTTATACGACACTTCACTAGTGATGAATGCACTTGGCATCGACCTTGAAGTAATTCGCCACTCACAAAATGAATATTACGAGGATTTGATTAATTTAAAGCAGCATCAAAAATTAAACATCGGTGTGATTAATGCAGGAGATGGCTCAGGTCAGCATCCCAGTCAATGCATGCTTGATATGATGACTATTCATGAACACTTTGGCCATTTTAAAGGTTTGAAAGTGGCAATCGTAGGTGACATCACTAATTCTCGCGTAGCTAAAAGTGACATGGAACTTTTAACTAAACTCGGTGCTGAAGTTTACTTCTCCGGCCCTGAATGTTGGTACTCTGAAGAATTCGATCAATATGGGAAGCATGAAGAACTTGATAAATTGATCCCTGAAATGGATGTCATGATGTTGCTACGGGTGCAACACGAACGTCATAGCGGTGATCCTAATGAAAAGAAGTTTGATGCACATCGTTATCATGAAAAATACGGTATTAATCACAAACGATATGAAGCAATGAAAAAAGATGCGATCATCATGCACCCGGGTCCAATTAATCACGATGTCGAATTAAGTGGCGACCTGGTAGAAAGTGACAAGTGCATGTTTGTTCGCCAAATGGAAAACGGCGTCTTTATGAGAATGGCCATGTTGGAAGCAGTTTTGCGTGGCAGAAAACTCGGAGGGCTTGAATAATGCAAACAGTAATTAAGAACGGAACAGTTTATCAAAATGGACGTTTGATTCATGCTGATGTGCTAATTGAAGATCAAAAAATCAAGGCGATTGGTACTGATTTAACTGGCGACAAGGTCATCGATGCAACTGGCAAGTTGGTTAGCCCAGGACTGGTTGATGTCCATGTTCATTACCGCGATCCTGGACAAACATATAAGGAAGATATCGAAACTGGAAGTAAGGCTGCAGCCCATGGCGGCTTTACTACAGTCGGTGCGATGCCAAATGTGACGCCGGTTCCAGATACGCCTGATTTAATGAAAAAGATGGTCCAAGAAAATAAACAAAAAGGCATCGTGCATATTTTTCAATATGGTCCAATTACTAAAAATGAAACAACAGATGAATTGCCTGATTATGCCGCATTGAAAAAAGCTGGTGCCTTTGCTCTCAGTAACGATGGTCATGGCGTGCAAACGGCTCAAACGATGTATCTGGCCATGCAAGAAGCAAAGAAAAATGATCTAATCGTAGCAGCACATGCGCAAGATGATTCACTTTTTAATCACGGTATCGTTAATGAAGGAGAAAAGGCAAAAGAACTGAATTTACCACCAGTAACTGAATTAGCTGAAACAACTCAGATTGCTAGAGATCTTTTACTAGCTGAAAAAACTGGTGTCCATTATCACATTTGCCATGTTTCAACTAAGACTAGCGTTGAATTAGTCAGAATGGCAAAAGCGTGCGGAATCAATGTTACTTGCGAAGCCGCACCACACCACTTGCTTTTAACCGAAGATGATATTCCTAAGGACAATGGCTATTACAAGATGAATCCACCTTTGAGAAGTAAAGAAGATCAAGCAGCTTTATTAGTAGGCTTGCTGGACGGCACGATCGATTTAATTGCAACTGATCATGCTCCGCATGCCAAGCAGGAAAAGCAAGGTGGAATGCAAAATGCGGCCTTCGGAATTACCGGTAGTGAGACAGCCTTTAGCACGCTTTATACCAAATTTGTTAAAGAAGATAAGGTCTTTACATTAGAGCAATTGTTATCTTGGCTGAGTGATCAACCGGCTAAAGTATTTAGGCATTGAAAAAGGCAGGAGTGCTGGAACCCGGATGCCCAGCAGATGTTGCGAATTTTTGACTTAGAACATGAAACAGAATTAAAAGCAAAAAAATTACCAATCAAAAGGCATCAACACCCCATTTACTGGACAAAAGATTTATGGAGCAACGGTAATGACAATGGTTGATGGTGAAGTTGTATATCAAAGAGGAGAAAAATAATGCGCTATTTAATTTTAGAAGATGGCAGCATTTATGCTGGTGAAGGATTTGGCAGCGATCGAGAAACTACTGGTGAGGTTGATTTTTACGACGGGGATGACCGGCTACCAAGAGGCAATTACTGACCAATCTTATGCCGACCAAATCTTGGTTTTCACTAATCCATTAATTGGCAATTACGGCATTACCTTAGCCGATTATGAATCACTGCAGCCACAGATCAAAGGCGTAATCTGCCACCAAATTGCCCGCCATCCTGATAATTGGCGGATGCAAACTACTTTGCCAGAATTTTTGAAGCAATTGCATATTCCAGGCATTCAAGGTATTGATACACGAGAATTAGTTAAAAAATTGCGTGTACATGGTACATTGCGCGGCAAGATTGCTAATTCTAAAGAAAACGCAGAAAAATAGTTCAGGAATTAAAACACAAAAATGTTACTCAAGGCGTGATTAGCCGCGTTTCTACTAAGAGCGCCTACCCAGTTCCAGGTTCAAAGCGCAACATCGTGGTTATTGACTTCGGTATTAAACACAGCATCTTGCGTGAATTGGCTGAGCGCGACTGCAACTGCATTGTTTTGCCATATACCGCAACTGCAGAAGAAGTATTAAACTTGCATCCCGACGGTGTTCTTCTTTCAAACGGACCAGGTGATCCCGAAGAAATGATCGAAGCAACCAAGATGGTACAAGAGGTAGAAAAGCATGTACCGCTCTTCGGAATTTGCATGGGTCACCAAGTTTTGCCTTAGCGAATGGTGCTAAAACCTACAAGATGAAGTTCGGCCACCGCGGCTTTAACCATCCAGTCCGCGAGATTGCGACCGGACACATCGGTTTTACTTCTCAAAATCATGGTTATGCAGTTGATGCCAAATCAATTGATAAAGATAATTTAATGATTACTCATGAAGAAGTTAACGATGGTACTGTGGAAGGACTTAGACATAAAAAGTATCCTGCTTTCTCAGTTCAGTTTCACCCAGATGCAACGCCAGGTCCACACGATGAAGATTCGCTATTTGATGATTTTTATGTCAAATGATTGATCAAAGAAAGGAAGAAGAGCGTCATGCCTAAAAGACAGATATTCATAAGATTAATGGTGTTTGGTTCAGGCCCAATTATATCGGCCAAGCCGCAGAATTGATATTCTGT
>ENA-OQDT01002228-OQDT01002228.1-human-gut-metagenome-genome-assembly--contig:-NODE-2228-length-10122-cov-2.082941_pt1 | contig 10122 bp, 13 predicted proteins | sample MGYA00242786_ERZ504617 | MGnify/ENA primary metagenome ERZ504617 (study PRJEB26092, sample SAMD00036337) | human gut metagenome | host: Homo sapiens | study: EMG produced TPA metagenomics assembly of... | reverse complement strand
ACAGTGACGGGAAGCGGCGCGTTTCTTGTGCAGTCGGCAGAGGAATACAGAAAACAAATACAAAGTCGTACTTTTCTAATATTCGCATTACAGGAGTAACTGTCGGAAAGATCGTAGATTATGGCTTGAAGGATTCTCAAAATATGGGCGCGTGTATGGCTCCGGCGGCCATGGATACGATTGTACAGAACTTCCAGGATATGGAAGAAAAGAAAAAGATTACGACAGGATTATACAGGAGATTTAGGAAGCATCGGGAAGAACGATTTTATTCGACTTATCAGAGAAAAAGGGTACGATATATGCGAAAAACATATGGATTGCGGAATGACGATTTTTGATAAAGAACGGCAGGATACGCATGCCGGTGGAAGCGGATGCGGCTGCGCCGCCGTAACGCTGGCATCGTATGTACTTCCTAAATTAGAAAAAGGAGAATGGAAGCGGGTGTTGTTTGTTCCTACAGGGGCGCTTATGTCTACCGTCAGTTTCAACGAGGGGGCGAGCGTACCGGGGATCGCTCACGGAATTGTTCTGGAAAGCGATGCATAGCATAAGGAAATTAAAAAGCAAGAAGATAGAAGGCAAAATGATAAAAGCAAGAAGAATGAGCAGAGTAGAAAAGAGAAAGGGTGAAACAAAATGGATTATGTAAAAGCGTTTATCGTAGGAGGTCTTATATGCGCGGCTGTGCAGATTTTATTAGACAGGACAAAGCTGATGCCGGGAAGGGTTATGGTGCTTTTAGTATGTGGCGGAGCTTTGCTTGGATTTTGCGGACTGTACGATCCGTTTCAGAAACTTGCCGGGGCAGGGGCAGGCGTTGCCCCTTCCGGGATTCGGCAATGTGCTTTGGCAGGGCGTGAAAGAAGCTGTTGACAAATATGGATTTATGGGTGTGTTCATGGGTGGATTTCAGGCGAGTGCCGTCGGTAATTTCCGCAGCGCTGATCTTCGGTTATATTGCGTCCTTTATCTTTGAACCGAAAATGAAAAAATAGAATTTTTATGAAAATGTGTACAGAAATCAAGAAAAATAAAATAAAGAAGATTTCTGTACACACTGTGTCTGCAGAGAATTATAATTGTTTTTCTCTATATAAGTCGCTTCGGTTATTGGGGTATTTCAAGATGAAACTGTTCGATCAGGCGTCCGATATTTTCTTCCGTATCTTCAAGCTCGTCTGCAATCTGGGAAAGAGTTTTTCCTTTCTCGAGTTTTTTCTGAATGAGATTGCAAGTTTTTCCCTTTTTCGCCCTTCCGAATACCTTCTTTAAGTCCTTCCTTTTTTCCGTCTTCCCAGGCGTAACTGCGTTCCAGCCGGATATGTTCTTCTTCGTCATATTCGTAAATGCACACGTTTTTCACCTCCGCTCGATTTTTCTCAAGAAATGATTTTAAAATCCCTTCGTGGATACATTCTGTGATGGCATGTTCAACCGCATCTTCAAGCGACATTGTTTTTGTGTACCGACGAACCCGGTCTGTATACTCTGCGTATTGATGCAGCATCGTACATGCATTCATTAAGGCTGGATTATGTCCGAGATTAATGTTGAGCATGACAGCTTCTAATTCTAATTTGCAGTGTTGATCCCGTATGGAATATAAATCGGATAATCGTAAGATCCGGCGGTCCGGCTGATCCTGGATCCCATTATAAAAGATGACGAATTCCGGCGGCGGAATCAAAAATTTTTCGTGAACCGTATAATTTGTTTTTGTCGATCATACCCGAGTATAAGTCCGAAATATAAAACAGATATCTCAGCGGTAAATTAGGATTAAAAGTTGACTGATGTTCGTATAAAGACAGCCGAAGTCCGATCATGAATGAAACATCGTTCTGCATTGCCATATAGATCGCGTTTTCTAAGGTGTTGATTTCCAACAGTTCGGGATCGGTATAATGCTTTATCGACATCATAGCATGAAAGTGTAGAAAACGCCAGTTTTTTATGTGTATATTTACATCCACAAAACGTCTGTGAAAATTGCGCTAAGAAAATGCAAAGATTTTGTGATTTTTTGACGCTGATAATGGTATCGTAAGAATGCAGGGTTGCACACTTTTGCAGCTCTGCATAAATTATGTGAAAAAAGTGAATGAAAAAACTCTTATAGCTACGGAGGAAAGAGTAGAATTATGAACTATGCATCTATTATCATCCCGTTTGTGGGTGGCTTGGGAATGTTTATCTACGGAATGCAGATCATGGCGCAAGGTTTGGAGAATGCCGCGGGCAGCAGGATGAAGTCTCTATTGGAAGCGCTGACGAAAAATAAACTTTTTGGAGTGATGCTCGGCGCATTTATTACGGCAGTGATCCAGAGTTCGTCGGCAACGACAGTTATGGTCGTAGGGTTTGTAAACGCAGGTATCATGAATCTGTCTCAGGCGATGGGCGTCATCATGGGAGCAAATATCGGAACGACGGTAACGGGCTGGCTCGTGTCGAGTGTGGAATGGGCGAAGTTTTTAAGTCCTGCCAATCTCGCGCCGATTGCGATTATTATCGGTGTGATCATCATGCTGACGGGCAAGAGACGTTCGTCAAAAGATATTTCCAGCATTATCGTAGGGTTCGGTATCCTTTTCGTCGGAATTACAACGATGTCGTCGGCGGTTGCGCCGCTTCAGGAATCAGAAGCATTCTGCAGCATTTTCGTGAAGCTTGGACACAATCCGTTCCTTGGTATTCTTGCAGGTGCGCTTGTGACGGCGATCATCCAGAGTTCGTCTGCATCGGTCGGCATCTTGCAGAGTCTCGCGGCAGCAGGACTTGTACCGTTTAATGCGGCGGTATATATTATCATGGGGCAGAATATCGGAACATGTGTGACGGCGATCATGTCAAGTATCGGAGCGAAAAAGACAGCAAAGACAGCGGCGATCATGCATCTTTTGTTCAATGTGATCGGAACAATCATATTCAGTGTTGCGGCGATCTTTTTCTTCAAAGTGCTCAACCCGGGTATGGGCGCGGGTATGATTACGCAGACAGAGATCAGTACGGTACATACAATTTTCAACATCGGAACGACACTGCTGCTCTTCCCGGTATCCGACTGGATCATCAAACTGGCAAGAAAACTCCAGAAAGAGGAAGACGGAGTAGTAGATGAAAGCCGTGTGCTCCTTGATGAAAGGATGTTAGAGACTCCGAGTATTGCGATTCAGTCTGTTGTAAGCGAAGTATGCCGGATGGGATATATTGTAAAAGGAACGATGGACAAGACTCGCCGAGTATTATTTACTCAGGATGAAGAGACGATGAACGAGATCCGAGAGGAAGAAAGTATCGCGGACCGGCTCTGCAAGGGAATTACAGATTATCTGATACGGATCAGCTCTCTGGCGATTAATGAAAAAGAGCATCAGCACGTGGCAAGCCTTCTTCAGATTGTTTCAGACATCGAAAGAATCAGCGACTATTGTGAAAATATTTCCGAGTATGCAGAAAACCTTGCGAACCAGAAAAAGAAGTTCTCGGGTGTCGGGGCAGCAGAAATGAAAGAGATGCTGGAAGTCTGTTCAGACAGTTTCACTTATGCGGTTGAAGCATTTGAAGAGAACAGTGCGGAGAAGGCGCTGAAAGTGATTGAAAAAGAAAGAAGCGCCGATGATCTGGAGATCCGCCTTCGGGCAGATCATATGCAGCGTCTTGCAAATAAGCAGTGCGATACGGAGGCGGGAATCGTATTTCTTGACGCGCTTGTCGGCTTAGAGAGGATTTCCGATCACTCAAGAAATATTGCGGAAGAAGTGCTTTCGGCAAGTAATAAATAAAAACTTATTCCGGCTGCATGGCAGTGAAAGCTGCGGTGCAGCCGTATTCTTTATCGTATACTGACGTTAGAGTGCAGATCCTTGTAATAAAATATCATTGTTCCTGATTTGTAAATATGTTATGATAAATCCACTCACAGAAATTCTTTCTGTGAAAAGCGCCGGCAGTCTCGTCTGTCCGCGGAGAATGCTGACAGTATCGTCAGTCCGAGGAATTCCCTCAAAGTTACCCGATTAACAAAATTATTTTTGCATGGAGAGTCTTGTAGAGCACCGCTTTTTTTCGTATACTGATTCTTAAGAAAGAAAATAAAGTTTATTGTGAAAACTTTTCTCTTAGTTCATAGGACTCGTTCATGTGCATGAAAGGAGAAGCCTATGACAGGAAAAGAAAACAGAGAAATCAAAAACAGCGTCTTCGTAGATCTGTTCTATGAAGACGAATCAGCAGAAGCAAATGAAATCGCGCTCTTTAACGCCATCCACGACGAGCCCCTCCCGGAAGGAACGAAGATCCGGAAATTCCGCGTAGACAATACGATCTATATGAATTTTCAAAACGACATTTCTTTCGATGCAGGTGGGAAAGTGATCGTATTCGGCGAGCATCAGTCTACGATCAACGAAAACATGCCCCTTCGCAGTCTGTTGTACATCGGACGGGCATATGAAAGGCTCGTGCCGCCGAGAAGCCGATATAAAAAGAAAATCGTTCCCCTTCCGACGCCGGAATTTTACACATTTTATAACGGAAAAGAAAAATGGGAGAAGGAAAAAGAGCTCCGTCTGTCAGACGCCTATATTGTAAAAGACGGTGAACCGAGTCTGGAATTAAAAGTAAAGGTCATCAATATCCGCCCGGAAGAGCATCATGAGATCCTGGAGAAATGTCAGGTGCTGAAAGAATACAGCCAGTTTATGGAAACGGTACAGAACTATCAGATCTCCGGCGTGGAAGAACCGTATAAAAAGGCAATTAAAGAGTGCGTTGAAAAAGGAATTCTTGCTGATTATTTAATGCGAAAAGGAAGCGAGGTTGTCAATATGCTGTTGGATGAATATGATTATGAAACAGATATCGAAGTGCAGAGAGAAGAAGCAAGAGAGCAAGGGCGAGCAGAAGGCAGAGAGGAAGGACGAGAACAAGGACGAGCAGAGGGAAGAAAGCAAGGGAAGGAAGAAGGCAGAGAAGAAGGTCGAAAAGAAGAAAAAAGAGCTCTCGTTCAAGAAAAAAGCATTGAAAAGGGGAAAACAATTTCTCAAATCGCAGATGATCTTGAAGATACAGAAGAAAATATTGCTCACCTGATCGAAGAGTTTCATCTTCGGGTGTAGAGCGGCGGCAGTTTATCAAGAGATCGGATAGCGCCCATATGCAGACAGATTTTCCCGAAACAGCAAAAGAAATAAAACAAAGGCAAAAAAAAGTAAAAAATTCGTTTGTTCTATTGACATTTCATAAAAAGTGGTGGTACTATTATGCACAAAATTTTTATGTATAAAATACAGGCATCAAAGGAGGATGTGGAACAATGTGTGGAATTGTAGGATTCATCGGAGAACAGCCGGCAGCGCCGATTCTTTTGGAAGGGCTTTCAAAGCTGGAGTACAGAGGGTATGATTCGGCGGGAATCGCGGTTCGTAATGAAAAGACGGATAAGATCGCGATAGTAAAGGCAAAGGGGCGTTTGAAGATCCTTGCAGAAAAAACAGATAACGGGAAAAAGTGTGCGAGGCACATGCGGGATCGGTCATACACGATGGGCCACTCACGGCGAACCTTCCGAGAATAATGCACATCCTCACTGCACGGATGATAAATCCGTTGTTCTTGTGCATAACGGGATTATCGAAAACTATCAAGAATTAAAGACAAAGCTTCAGAAAACGGGATATACGTTTTATTCACAGACAGACACGGAAATCGCGGTAAAACTGATAGATTATTATTATAAGAAGACCGGAACACCTCTTGAGGCGCTTACAAGGGCTATGCTTAGAATAAGAGGATCATATGCTTTCGGAGTGATGTTCCGCGATTGTCCGGGCAGATTGTTTGCGGCCAGAAAAGACAGCCCGCTTATTATCGGAAAGAGTAAAAAATGGCTGCCTGATCGCGTCAGACGTTCCGGCGATTCTGGATCGTACAAGAAACGTATATTATATAGGCAATCTTGAAATAGCGGAGATGACTTCGGAGGAAGTGCATTTTTATAATATTGACCGGGAAGAGATACAAAAAGAAATGACAGAGATCAAGTGGGATGCCGAGTCAGCCGAAAAAGGCGGGTATGAACACTTTATGTTAAAAGAGATACATGAGCAGCCGAAAGCCGTTCAGGATACGCTGGGCGCTTATATAAAAGACAGTGCGATTGACTTTTCGGAAGCAGGTCTGACAGACGAGCAACTAAAAAGCATTGAGAGGATCTATGTTGCGGCATGCGGATCGGCGTATCATGTCGGAGTTGTCGGAAAATATGTGACGGAAAGTCTGGCAGGTATTCCGGCAGAAGTGGATCTCGCATCTGAATTCCGTTATCGCAACCCGATTCTTGCGCCGAATTCGGCGTTGATCGTCGTATCACAGTCAGGAGAGACGGCAGACAGTCTTGCCGCCTTGCGTCTTGCAAAAGAGAAAGGAATTCCGGTTATCGGGATCGTCAATGTAGTCGGCTCAAGCATTGCAAGAGAAAGCGATCATGTCTTATACACATATGCAGGCCCCGAGATCTCGGTTGCGACGACAAAGGCGTACAGCGCACAGTTGGCGGCAATGTACCTTCTCGCCGTACAGATGGCAAAAGTAAAAGGCAGAATAGATGAGAAACGGCATGGAGAATTGCTCGAGGAACTGTGCAGAATTCCCGATAAGATTCAGAAAGCGCTTGACGATAAAGAGCGGATACAGTGGTTTGCAAGTAAATATGCGAATGCAAAAGATGTATTTTTTATCGGGCGCGGCATCGATTATGCAATCAGTCTGGAAGGAAGCCTCAAGATGAAGGAGATCAGTTATATCCATTCAGAAGCATATGCGGCAGGAGAGCTGAAGCATGGAACAATCAGTCTCATCGAAGACGGAATTCTTGTCGTGGGAGTCTTAACTCAGAACGATCTGTTTGAGAAAACATTGAGCAATATGGTCGAGGTAAAAAGCAGAGGCGCATATTTGATGGGACTTACGACATATGGAAACTACAGCGTGGAAGATACGGCGGACTTTTCCGTTTATGTGCCGAAAACAGAAGAATATTTTTCCGCAAGTCTTGCGATCGTGCCGCTTCAGCTTATGGGATATTACGTCAGTGTCGCAAAAGGTTTGGATGTTGACAAACCGCGGAATCTGGCAAAATCCGTAACAGTAGAATAATTTTTACATCGTGTGAAGAAATTATACTTTTAATATCTGAATAAAAATGCATATTCTCTCTTTTTAATATATTTATAAGAGAAAATATGCATTTTGTATTTGAAAATATACATTTTGGAGAGTTGACAAGGAACAGATGTTAGCCTATTATTAAAAATGTATCGTGAAAATTATGATAAAAGTAATGTTTGTTTATAGTGAATTTAAACAGCGGTCTATAAAAGGCAGCATATCTATCTAATGTGTTTTATTGAAAGTTGATAAATGACATAGGGATATGCTGTTTTGGCGTGTCATGAAAAAACTTAAACACATTAATGCGTTATCGCAATGATAGAATGAAGCGCCGTGAAAATGTTGAAACTAGGTATTGGAATTCAAAGTTAAGGAGCGGCGCACAAAATGGCAAAAATAATTGATACACACAGTCATATATTACCCGGGATCGATGACGGGGCTGGTTCATGGAAAGAAGCGCTTTGCATGTTGAAAACAGCGCAGGCTCAGGGAATCAGAAGAGTGATCGCAACTCCTCACTGGGGAGGACCTTTCGGTTATACCGATCCGGTGCAGATCAGAGAACTCTGTTTTACATTACAGGAAAAAGCAAGACGTCACAATATCAGTGTGAAAATTTATCAGGGGCAGGAAGTGATGTACACCGAGGAAGCGGCGGACAGGATTGCAAACGGCGAGATCCTTACATTGGCGGACAGCCGGTATGTACTGGCTGAATTTTATCAGGGAATCGGGTATTCGGGAATTTTTTCGGGCAGTACAGCGCTTTACACAGTCGGGATACAGTCCGATCATCGCTCATGCAGAGAGATATGAAGCGCTGAAAGATATCGGGCGTCTGGAAGAACTACGAAAGCAGGGAGCATATATACAGTTGAATTTCAGGGCGATCGGGGGAAAGTGGCATGATTTTACAACACGTTGGTGCAGGAAAGCTCTGAAAGAAGGATTTGTTCATTTTGTCGGAACGGATATGCATAATATGAGAACGAGAAAACCGGAGACAGAATCCGCAGTAGTGTGGATGGAGAAGCATCTGGAGCCGGATTATGTAAAAAAACTGTTTTTAAAAAATCCCGAGAAGATTTTAAGAAACGAGCGTTTGTAAGAAAAACATTGTAAAACATAGTCAATTTATGTAAAAAAGACGCATTGTAAAATGAGAAACAGGGAAAAAGTGAAGAAAATACTGGTAAATGGAATTAATTTATTTCCTTATAGAAAAATATGATATATAATTAGAAGGATTAATATATTACGAACAGAGAGACGGATAATAGAGGAAGTGATAAAATATGGAAAAAACACATGATGAAGAAATGGCAATCGACCTGTGGGAGTTAATTTCCGCACTGAAAAAGCGGGCGCTGATTATTTTGGCGGCGTGTCTGCTTGGCGGTGTTGTGGCAGGTGTATATACAAAAACTTTGCATCACCCCGATGTATACGGCGACATCATCGATGCTTGTGACAACACAGGAAACAACGCTTACGTCTATTGCGGACCTTCAGCTTGGAAGCGCTCTTACGGGAGATTACAGTATTCTTGCGACAAGCCGGAGCGTTCTTGAAGAGGTGATCGAAGATCTGGGTCTGAACATGAATCATCACCAACTGAGAGGAAGTATTACGATCACCAATCCGGAAGGAACGCATATTATGGAAGTGACGGCCAGAAGTTCCGATCCCGAGACCGCAAAAAAGATTGCGGACACTATGGCGGTTGTTTCAGCGCAGTATATAAAAGAAAAAATGGAGGTGGCTCCTCCTAAGATCATCGAAGAGGCGGAAGTTCCGTCATCCCCGGTCAGCCCGAGTATGAATAAAAAACGTTATGATGGGCGCAGCTGGCAGGATTTGCTCTTGCGGCGGCGATCGTGATTTTGTTTGCGATTATGAATGATTCGATCAAAACAGAGGATGATATCGAAAGAGCGCTCGGCATTCCGACACTTGCCGTGATTCCGGACAGAAAAAGATTATATAGATGATCATGGCGGCAGTAAAAAGAAGAAAGGCAAAAGAAGGAGGCAGAGTAAATGGCGGAACAAAAGGTGATAATGACAGATCCGAGACAAGAGGATTATTTTTATCAGGAAGCAATTAAGACGCTGCGAACGAATATCCAGTTTGCCGGGATGGATGTAAAGACAATTCTGTTTACAAGCTGCTATCCGAACGAAGGAAAGAGCGATATTACGTTCCAACTTTCGCAGGAGATCGGAAAATTAGGGAAAAAGGTACTTCTTCTCGACGCCGATATCCGCAAGTCGATACTCGCATCCCGGTACGGAGTGGGAAAACAGGTTCAGGGATTATCAAATTACTTGAGCGGTCAGGCTTCTATCGCGGAGATTATTTATCGTACGAACTATGAGAATATGGATATCATTTTTTCAGGTTCATTTGCGCCGAATCCGTCAGAACTGCTTGGGCAGGAAGCGTTTGGAACGCTTTTTGGGAGCGGTGAGAGAACATTATGATTATATCATTGTAGATACGCCGCCGATCGGAAGTATTATCGATGCGGCGATCGTCGCAAAACAGTGCGACGGGGCGGTGCTCGTATTTGAAAGCGAACTTGTGAGCAGTAAGGAGACGGCTCGAGTCAAAGAACAGCTTCTGATGACAGGGTGCAGACTGATCGGAGCCGTGCTTAATAAGGTAGATGTAAAGAAGAATAAATACTATCACAGATATGACTATTACTATCATGGATATCAGGAAAAAAAGGAAGTTACAAAGAAAAATAAAGAAAAATAAAACGGTACTCAGATAATGGGAGGGGATCGGAAAGAAACAGATGAAAAAGAAAAAATATTTGAAATGGTGGATCGCGGCGGTATCAGCGGTTTTCATTGTAGGAGCGGGAATATTTGTATATACGCAGTATAAGGCGGCACAGACGTCGGGAGACGTCGCCACGAAAGACGAACATCC
>ENA-OQDT01002227-OQDT01002227.1-human-gut-metagenome-genome-assembly--contig:-NODE-2227-length-10124-cov-3.505152_pt1 | contig 10124 bp, 7 predicted proteins | sample MGYA00242786_ERZ504617 | MGnify/ENA primary metagenome ERZ504617 (study PRJEB26092, sample SAMD00036337) | human gut metagenome | host: Homo sapiens | study: EMG produced TPA metagenomics assembly of... | reverse complement strand
ATATGAAAAACTCGTCCACATCAAAGATGCCGCTGGGCTCCACCACCACCCGGTCAAAGCCGCGCATGGCCATGGCGATGAGTTTGGTGCGCATCCGGCGCTGGTGGGTGTCGCAGTCGCAGCCGCCGCTGATGGTCTCCACATCGCAGCCGGGGCCCAGCACCTCCTGCACCAGCATGGCGTCCACGTTCACCGCGCCAAAGTCGTTTTCCAGAATGCACACCTTATGCCCCTGCTGTACCAGATACCGCACATAGCGGCGCAGAAAGGTGGTCTTGCCTGCGCCCAAAAAGCCGGTGATGAGATCCACCTGTACCATATTTTTCTACCTCCGTTGCAAAAGCCCTCCCAGCGCCGCAGCGCCCGGGAGGGCATATATTTCAGTCTTTTTTCCGGCGCTGCAACTCCTGGATGATCCCCGCTGCTTCCGGCGCGATTGCTCCCGGCACAATGGCCGGGCGTGCCAGAAAATAGCCCTGCAAAAGGTCTGCGCCCAGCTCGATGACCGTGCGCAGCTCGGCGGCGGTCTCCACGCCCTCGGCAACGATCTTCATGCTGCGGGGGTGGGCGTAAGCCACCACATTGCGCAGGATCTGCTGCTTGTCCGGCGAGGTGTCGATGCCACGGATGATGGTAATATCCACCTTGACGAACCGGGGTGCAAGCTGCAATAGCGTATTCTCGTTGGAATAGCCGCTGCCGTAATCGTCCAGCGCAAACATCCCGGAAAAGCCCGGTGCATTGCGCTTTCTCTCCAGTGCTTCGTAGTCGATTTCTTCCTCTTCGGTGATCTCGACGACCATGCGGCGGCACAGCTCGTGCCAATGGCTGTTTATATATTTGCCGTCCTCATGCGACAGGCAGGTGTTGGCGATGGAGTTGACAAAGAGCATGGCATCCCCGGACACGCTGCCCGCCCGGCACAGGCTGTCGAAGGTCTCCAGCGCCTTGGTAAAGGTGATGCGTTCGATCTCGTACAGTGCCCCCTGCTCCCGCGCCAGCTTCATGATGGTGGCCGGGGAGCGCAGGGTGGGCAGGTCGGAGCGCATCAGCGCCTCGTAGGCGACTACCCTGCCGCTGCGCGCCGAGAAGATGGGCTGGAAGCAGTAGAACACCTGCGCATTGCTGAGCAGCTGCCGGAACTCCCTGCGGGTGCGCTCGGCGTAGGCTTCGCGGTTGTACACCCCGATGTCGAACTCCTCCACCCGGCCCTTCTCCGAATGCTTGACCTGATACATGGCAAAGTCGGCGTATTTTTTTAAGGTCTCCCAGTCCTGCCCGTCGTCCGGGTACCACGCAATGCCGCCGGAAAGGCTGATGTGCAAAGCGTTGCCGCTGGGCAGCAGCGCCACGCTCTTCTGCATGGCATTGGTCAGGCAGTCGATCTTTTCCCGCACTGCGTCCCGGCTGCGGTAGCCATGGAACAGCACAAGGAACTCATCGCCGGAAAGGCGGGCGCACACCGTCCCGGCGGGGGTATTGTCCCGCAGGCACTGACCGGTGCGGCGGATGTACTGGTCGCCCCAGTCGTGGCCGTAGGTATCGTTGATGTGCTTGAGGTTATCCAGATCCATCATCATCAGCGCCGCTACGCCCATGCGCTCCGGCGCGGCGAACAGCTCGGTGCACACCCGGTTGAAGGCCTGCCGGTTGTACAGCCCGGTCAGAATATCGTGATCGCGCTCGTGCTCGATGCGCTTCCGCTCCAGCACGGCGGCGGTCACGTCCTCGGCAAGGCCGATCTTGGCGTGCCCCTCGATGGTGCTGCGCAGCATGATGTACCGCACGCCGTCCGGCTGCTGAATGGTCAGCAGCTCGTCGCCCTCGGCGGTGTGGTCACAGGGATTCTTTTCCCGGATGCCCTTGAGCACCTCCTCGAACCGGCGCACGCTCAGCGGCTTGCCCTGCATCTCGGGCTTACCCAGCAGGGAGAAGAAATTATCGGTCACAAACACGCTGCCGGTGTCGGTGCGCAGCTCGTAGCCGCCGATCTCCACACTGGCCATATCCATGATGCGCAAAAACTTGGTGGAGTTGGTCACCAGCTCCTTGTTCAGCTCGGTAATGGTCTCGGCAAAGCGATCCACCTCCCGGATGGCGGTGCGGGACAGGCGGGGGAAGGTCTTTTTCTCCTGCGCGTCTATCACCTCGCGGTACAAACGGTTGATGGGTCTGGCCAGCCGTGCCGAGACCAGCAGGCTGCCCAAAACGCTCAGCACCAGCGTGATCGCTATGGTGGTCAGCAGCACCTCGCGCACCCGGCTGGAAAAAGCCAGCAGCACCGACTGTTCCATGGTACCCGCCAGAAACCACTTTTCGGCGGCAAAGGGCGCGTTGCGGTTATACACCTGCAGCGGCTCCAGCACCATATAATAGCGCTTATCGTTCAGCTCCACCCAGTTGCCGCCGTTGCCGTTGCTGCGGCAGTTCAAAACGCCCAGCGGTGCATCTGCCGTTTACCAGGTCCTCGCCGGAGGTCACGGTCTTGCGCAGGGTGAGCACGCCGTCCGTCAGCGCATCATCGGTAGTGGTCACGATAAAATAGGTGCCTGCCTTGTCCTCGTCCAGCTCGGTGAAGGGCAGCTTTGTCTGCAGATAGTCCGTGAGCAGTTCCACGCCCACCACGCCGTATACCGTGCCGTCCGGCAGGATCAGCGGCATCGAGTAGGCAATGGCGTGCCGGTCGTCCCCTGCCAGACAGTAGGAGTTGGTGGTCCAGCGGCCATAGCTTTCCGCCGAAAGGCCGGCATCGCTCTTATACGCGGTCTGAAATACCGTGCGCAGGATGCCGCCCTTGGTATCTCCCTGATAGGGGAAAGCGGGCTGCCAGCCCTTATCCGTGCCGATGGCCAGCTCTTTTACCACTGTGGCGCTGGCGCGTTCCAGCAAAAGGTCGCTGTTGCGCTCCGAAGGGCGGGCGTCCGGGTCCATATCCCGCAGGTAGATGCCGGGCATTTTTTTGCCCACCTCGCAGGTGTCCAGATCATGGGTGTTCAGGATGAGAAAGATGCCGGTCACCTGCTTTGTGCGCAGGGTGTCCAGAAGCTGCGGGGCAAGCGCTACCAGCAGGGCATCGCTCTGTTCGCTGCCGTTATCCAGCGTGTCCAGCGAGATATCGCCGCTTTTCAGCAGCTGCTGGGTGGTGGCGGTGATCTGCTCGCTCAGCTGCTCCAGATCCTCCGCGTTCCGCAGGATCTCCTGCACATAGCTGGCGCGGTTGCGCACCCGCATGGTAAGCAGATCCTTGGCGTTTTCGTCCAGCTGCTCGGTCACGTTGATGGCAAGGATGCTGGCGACCGCCATCAGCAGCTCCACCGCCAGCACCAGCATCATGGTGGCAAAAATATTGTAGAACACGGTTCTTTCCGGTCTGTTTTCCAAGCGCTGCCGCTGGCGCTGTTTCCATGCGTCAAACATCGCCCTGCCTCCTTTCCGTCTTTTTTGCGGGCGGTCAGCCCTCGTACTGCTGTAACTGCGCAAGGGTGGCCTGATACCACGCCTCAAAATAGTCGTCGGTCAAAAACTCTGCCGTGGCTGCCTCCGCGCTCTGGCCTGCGGCGATGCGTTCCAGCACCGTGTCCCGGTCGGCACTGGCCTGATCGCCCATGCTGTATTCCAGTATCTTGCGGACTGCATTGCCGCCTGCAAAGGCCGTAGGGGTGTACAGCTCGTTTTCGCGCACCGTTTTTACCGCGCCGGAAAGGGTCTGCTCCATATTGTCGGTCAGCTCCAGCCCGCTTGCGCGGATGGCGTCCATGTCGTTGGCGGCGGTGGTCACCGGCAGATAGCCCGACTCCACCGCGAAAGCGATGTTATTCTGCGGCTCGGTGAACCACTTTAAAAAGGTGACTGCGCCGTTGATCTCGGCCTCGGTGCCGGTGGTGACCACCATGCCGGCACCCTGCTGCACCGCCACCTTTTCGCTCCCGGCAAACCGGGGCGCAGGCAGCACCTTCATCTCAATATCGTGGACCTGGTTATCCCCGGGCATGACCTGCTTCGGGAAGAAGGTGGCGCTGGCACAGGAGCCTACACAGCCCAGCAGTGCACCGGTTTTCACGTCGTCGCTGCGGAAGCGGCCATTCGCAGCAAAATACCCCTTGATGTAGGGGACATAGTAGTTATCCCACAGTTTGCGCACCACATCACGGTCGAAGTGCAGGGTCATTTTGCCGTTGTGCACTTCAAAAATTTCGCAGCCCAGCTGCTTTGCGCCCACAAGCATATAGTTTGCCAGCGCGTCCCGGCCAAACAGCGCCTTGCCGCCGGACCAGTTATAGTACTGCTCGGCCACTGCGGTCACACCCTCCATGGTGGAAAGAGCACCGTAACGCACAAAGGTTTCCTTTGAGAACCGCTGCCAGTCGGTATCGTTAAAGAACATCAGCTCGGTGGATTTTGCCACCGGAAAAATTTTTATGCTGCCGCTGCCGTCAAAATCGTCCTCGGTGATATAGCCGGGCACAAAGGCGGCCTTTTCATCCTCGGTCAGGTAAGTCCTTCAGGTCCACCACCATGCCCATCTGGTCCAGCTTATAAGCGGTATCCGCGTAGGCGGCAAAAATGGTGGGCATCTCCGCAGAGCCCACCTTGCCCTCGGCAGCGTCCATCACGTTGGCCTCCAGATCGTTCACCGTGCCCTGACTGGAACCTGTCACTCGGATGCCCTTTGCCTTGCCGATGGTCTCGTTGAAGGTGCTCACAAGGCGGTTGAAGCTTTCCAGCTGGTCGCCGTTATAGTAGTTCCACACCGTGATGTCGGTCACTGCTTTTTTGCTCGTTTTTGCATCGCAGCCGGTCACTGCCAGTGCTGCCGCCGAGACCGCAGCCGCCGCCAGAAAGCTGCGGCGCGAGATCTTGTTCTTCATCCCATACCCTCCCGGAGTACACAGGCACATTTTACCCCATACCATACTATTTTATATAATACCACCGTTTCCGGCATAGTGTAAACTCTTTCTTGAAAAATCTGGTAAAAAAGTGCAGATGACGAATTTTCGTCTTATTTTTTGGTGGTTTTGTCAAAGTGTGTCTCCCGTAAAAACAAAAAATCGGACAGCCCGCAGACTGCCCGACTTTGTATTTTTTATGGGCGGGGCGCAACTGCCGTTTTCGGTTACGTCCCTGCCCTGTGAAAATGGGATAGCGGAGCGTCCGCAGACGCTCCGCTATCCCGAAGTAAAAATAATTATTCCTCTAAAGATGGCCAAAGCACAAGCGGCGACCATTTTTGATCGTCCCGCGTTACATCCGTATCCGCTGCGCGGCGCGGGCGATGGAGGCAAGCAGCGTCACAAGGCGCTTTTCGTCCATCTGGCCGCAGTAGGTGGTAAAGGTGTAGTAGCACCCCTGCACGCAGAAGGAAAGCACCACCTTGCGCACTACGTCCGTTTCAAAGGTGGGGTCGGTCTGGGCGATGCACTGGCACATGGCCTGTTCCACCCGGTTGATGAACAGCCCCTGCCGGGAGCCGGAGAACAGCACGCTGATCTCGGCCTGATGCGCGGTGAAGGCGCGGAACATCTCCCGCGCAAGCCACTCGGTGCGCTCGCTCACATCGCTGGCGGTCAGGCGGGGCAGGCTTTCCACCACCGCGTGCACCATCTCGTCCTCCATGGCGTTGGCCAGCGCATAGATATCCTGATAATGGGCGTAGAATGTGGATTTATTGATGCAGGCGCGGTCGCACAGCTCCTTGACACGGATCTTTTCCACCGGCTTTTCGCGGCGCAGCTCCATAAAGGCCTGCTTGATGGCGCGCTCGGTCTTTTCAATGCGGATTATCCAGAAAACCCACCTCTTTGCATTTTGTTGATTTTCCAACATTTTTCCGTTTTTGCGGATAGACAAGCCCCGCAGCCCTTTTTATACTGGGTATAAGCGGAGCGGCGTTACTCCTTGCGGTACAAAAGCCCCTGCTGCTCCAAAGCATCGCGGATGCGGGCAAAGGTGTCCTTGTCCGGGCAGCGCAGGGTGTGCAGGTGCACGCCGCCGGTCATGCGGCTCAAAAGGCTCTCGGGTGCATCGGCTGCCTGACGGATAAAGTTGTCCACATCGTACCGGTTGCACAGGTTCAATGTGGCACGGATCTCGCCGTACAGGCTGTTTTCCACTGCCACATCCACCACCGTGCCGCCCTGATCCACCACGGTGTACAACTCCCGGCGCATCTCCTCCTGCGTGCGGTGCACACAGGCCAGAATGCCGGTATAGCCCTTCTCCGCCGGGTGCAGCTGGTAGCCCCGGGGGGTGGCATCGATCTGTGCCCCGCCGGCGCGCAGCAGCGCCACATCCCCTACCACGATCTGCCGCGACACCCCCAGCTCTGCTGCCAGCGTGCTGGCGCTTAAGGGGGCACCGGCGCTGTTCAGCCGGGTCAGGATGCGTTCTCTGCGCTGTGCTGCATTCATAGGGGGGTCAGGCTTCCTTTCCGTAAAACGACTTTTCTCTCCTTATTGTAGCAAAACGCGGCAAAATGTGCAAGGTTATTCCAATCTCAGCTTTCTGAACAAAGGCTTCCCCCGGAAGGGGGAAACCTATCTCCAAAGGGTAAAGGCTTTTGCGCCGGTCACGCCGCAGGCGTTGCTTTATTCTACCCGCAGCAGGGTGGCGTAATTGGAAGGCAGCTGCACCTTCATGCGGTCCCACTCGGTGGAGACTAGCACCTCCTGCGCACCCACGGTGTCCGCCAGCAGGTCGGTGACCTTGGCGGTTTCCACCGGCAGCTGGAACTCCAGCTGTGCGGGGGTATCGCCGTTATTCAGCACCGCCACCACGGCCTTGCCGTCCAGCACCCGGGCAAAGGCGTAGCACTGGGTGGTGAGCTGCAATTCCTTTACCTCGCCGTAGGTCATTTCCGGCAATTCAGCCTTGCATTTCCCCAGCGCTTTGTATACACTGGTAACAGGATTTGTACGTTCTGCATCAGCGTAGTCACTGAGCTCCAGACAGGGGCGCAGCGGCCAGTCGCTGCCCCACTCCTTTTTGCCCTCGATGCCGAACTCTGAGCCGTAGTAGATGGACGGGATGCCCCACAGGCTGTACACCAGAATGGCGATGTGCCGGATGTGCTCCCGGTTGCGCAGCTTGTTGGGCAGGCGCTCCACGTCGTGGTTATCCGAGAAGAGATACAGCCGGGTGTCGTGGCACAGTCCCTGCAGCCGGCGCATGGTGTGGGCAATTTCAAAATAGTTGTGGTCGTTGTGGCCGCTCCACAGGCCCTTGTGCAGCTCGTAGTTGGTGACGGAGTGCAGCATTTCCGGGTTTGCCCAGCGGCTGTAATCGCCGTGGATGACCTCGCCCATCAGCCAGAACTCCGGCTTTACCTCGTTTGCCAGACGGCGCAGCCCGCGCATGAAGTCGAAATCCAGCACATCGGCTGCGTCCAGACGGATGCCGTCGATGTCGAACTGCTCCACCCAGAAGCGGACGGTATCATAATGGTACTGCTGCACCTCCGGGTTGCGCTGGTTCAGCTTGACCAGCAGGTTGTAGCCGCCCCAGTTGCCGTAGGAAAAGCCATCGTTATACTCGTTGTTGCCCCAGAAGTTCACATCGCAGAACCAGTCCTTATAGCGGGCGTTCTCGCGGTTTGCTTTCAGGTCCTGGAACGCGAAGAAATCGCGTCCCACATGGTTGAACACGCCGTCCACGATGACCCGCTGTCCGCGGGCGTGGCAGGCCGCCACAAAAGCCTTGAACTCCTCGTTGGTGCCAAGGCGGCGGTCCACCAGACGGTAGTCGATGGTATCGTAGCCGTGGGAGCCGCTTTCGAACAGCGGGCCGATGTAGATGGCTGTACAGCCCAGCTTTGCCGCGTGGGCTGCCCATGCTTCCAGCTTTGCAAAAGCGCCCGGGGTGGGCTGGCCGTCGTTTTCGTGCGCACAGCCGCACAGCCCCAGCGGATAAATGTGATAAAATACTGCTTCGTCATACCAAGCCATGATCATTCGCTCCCATTCTGTTGCTCTAAAAAGTTGCACCGCCCGCAAGGCGGTAGCAACAGTATACCACACCCTCTGGCAAATATGTGTATTTTTGCCGTTTTTTGTCAAGATTCGCTAAGATTATCGGCTACTGTGTCGGTAAAAAGCGTTTTTCTTGGATAGTTTGCCCAAACAGCCTTGTATCAACCGGCGCACACCGCCGGTCAACATAGAGAAGTAAGGAGATCTTTGCATGAATTACCCTGTGATCCCCCGCACGTTTTTCAGTGGCGACTGCTTCGATGCCTACCGCATTCTGGGTGCGCACCCCTGCACCGACTCAAACGGCGCCGAGGGCTGGCGTTTTGCCGTGTGGGCACCCGGTGCCACCGCCGTGGAGGTGTGCGGCGGCTTTGACGGCTGGGAGCGCGGCGTACCCATGGAAAAAGCCGATACCGGCGTGTGGAGCGCCTTTATCCCCGGCCTTGCGGAAGGAGATCTGTACAAATACCGCGTGCATGGCGCGGACGGCAGCACCGTGATGCGCAGCGACCCCTACGCCTTTGCCACCGAGCTGCGCCCCGGCACCGCCAGCAAGCTGACAAAGCTGGATTTCACCTTTGACGACACCGCGTGGATGGAGCGGCGGGACAAATGCCGCAACCGCCCGCTGAACATCTACGAGCTGCACGCCGGCAGCTGGAAGCATAAGCCCGGCGCAACCCGGCCGGACGGCTCGGACGGGTGGTACAACTACGAGGAGCTGGCGCGGGAGCTGATTCCGTGGCTGCTGGAGCACCACTTTACCCATGTGGAGCTGCTGCCGCTGGCAGAGCACCCCTTTGACGGCAGCTGGGGCTACCAGACCACCGGCTACTTCTCGGTGACCAGCCGCTACGGCACCCCCGCCCAATTTGCGGGCTTGTCAACGCCTGCCACCGCATGGGCATCGGCGTCATCATGGACTTTGTGCCGGTGCACTTTGCCGCCAACGCCGACGCACTGGCAAAGTTTGACGGCACCTACCTGTACGAGTACGACAGCGACGTGGGACAGAGCGAGTGGGGCACCTGCAACTTCAACTACTACCGCCGGGAGGTGTGCAGCTTTTTGAGCAGCGCCGCCGGGCTGTGGATGGACGTGTACCACTGCGACGGCATCCGCATGGACGCCATCTCCCGGGCACTGTACTGGCAGGGCGACCCCAACCGCGGCGTAAATCAGGGCGCGGTGAACTTTTTGCGCAGTTTGAACCACGGCCTGAACGAGCGCTGGCCCACCGGCATCTACATGGCGGAGGACTCCACCAACTTTTTAAAGGTGACCGCCCCCACCCGCTACGAGGGCGTGGGCTTTGACTACAAGTGGGACATGGGCTGGATGCACGACACGCTGGACTACTTTGCCACCCCCTTCGGCGAGCGCCCGGGCTGCTACGGCAAGCTGCTGTTCAGTATGCACTACTTCTACAACGAGCTGTATCTGCTGGCGCTGAGCCACGATGAGGTGGTGCACGGCAAAAAGACCATCATTGACAAGCTGTGGGGCAGCTACGCGGAAAAATGCGCCCAGCTGCGCACCCTGTATTTTTATATGTATACCCATCCCGGCAAAAAGCTGAACTTTATGGGCAACGAGCTGGCACACTTCCGGGAGTGGGACGAAAAGCGGGAGCTGGACTGGAACCTGCTGGAATACCCCTTCCACGATGCCTTCCAGAAGTACTTTGCCGCTCTGAGCCGCACCTACGCCTCCGAGCCTGCATTGTATGACGGCGAGTACAACCCGGACTGCTTTGAGTGGGTGGCCAGCGAAAGCTGCGCCGAGGGTGTGTACGCATGGCTGCGCAAGGGGCGCGGGCAGAACCTGCTCTGCGTGATGAACACCCAGGACCACGCCCACAAAAAGTTCCCCCTGTACCTCAAGTTCCCCTGCAGCGCAGAGCTGGTGCTGGACACCGAGGCCGGCACTTGGGGCGGCGTGCACAAGGCGCACCGCAAGCAGAGCTTCCACACCACCGACGGCGGTGTGTTCGGCCGGGACTACACCCTGACGCTGGACCTGCCCGCCATGGGCAGCTATCTGCTGCGGCTGTCCCCGGAAGCCCCCAACCCGGACGCCGCCCGCCTGAGCGCCAACAGGGCGCTGGCGCAAAAGCGCAAGGCGGCAAAGGCTGCTAAGGCCGCTGCGGAAGTTTCC
>ENA-OQDT01002226-OQDT01002226.1-human-gut-metagenome-genome-assembly--contig:-NODE-2226-length-10124-cov-12.670901_pt1 | contig 10124 bp, 14 predicted proteins | sample MGYA00242786_ERZ504617 | MGnify/ENA primary metagenome ERZ504617 (study PRJEB26092, sample SAMD00036337) | human gut metagenome | host: Homo sapiens | study: EMG produced TPA metagenomics assembly of... | reverse complement strand
CTGGCTGGTATTCTGACGAAAGCAATGTATGCCATGCCCCAAAATCTTGTTGAAGATCTTGCAGCACAGTATACCACATACAAAGCAACAGAGCTGACATTTGTTGACTGGATCCGTCTGCATCCTGTTGTTACTGTTTGGGTTCTTCTTATTTTTGGATGGCTGCTGACTATTATGACTGCGACAATAGTGCGTCTCAGTGCAAGAAAAAAAGCTCAGAAGGCGGCCCAGGAGAAAGCTGAGGAAATGGCGGAACTGGCAGAGCATGCACAGGCTGCAAACAAGGCAAAAACAGCATTTCTGTCACATATGTCCCATGATATGAGGACACCGATGAATGCAATCATAGGATTTACCGGTATTGCAATGAAAAACAATCCGTCAGACGAAGTGAAAAATTGTCTGGAAAAGATTGACGAAAGCTCAGAGCATTTACTGTCGCTGATCAATGATGTATTAGATCTGACCCGCATCGAAAGTGGAAAAGTGAAATACAATCCGGTACCGGCGGATGTGAAAAACATTACAGATTCTGCATTGAATATTACAAAAGGCTTTCTTACGAACAGGGATATCAACTTTAAGATTCAGCGTGAAGAAGCAAAGATTCCAAATGTACTTGCGGATCCTGCACGCCTGCGTGATGTGCTGGTCAATATTCTGAGCAATGCCGTGAAATTCACTCCGGATGGAGGGACGATTACATTTGAAGCCCGGTGTCAGGAAAAGGGCGGGGATGGATATATAAATATGCGTTACCGCATTTCGGATACTGGTATTGGCATGAGTGAGGAATTTACAAAAGAAGTTTTTGAGGAATTTGCACAGGAAGATTCCGATGTGAGAACGCAGTACCATGGAGTTGGACTGGGGATGGCTATCGTAAAGAAGTATGTAGATATGATGGGTGGAACCATTTCCGTGCAGAGTAAAAAGCATGAGGGAACCACATTTTACTGTGGATATTCCTTTGGGAAAATTACAGATAAGGAATGTAATAAGTCAGACACAGGTTTTTTCGGAAAAGGTAAATCTTACAGGTGTGAATGTCCTTCTTGCGGAGGATAATGAACTGAATGCAGAGGTTGCTGCCGTGCAGTTGGAAGAGTTCGGGATGAATGTAGAAAGAGCTGTGGATGGAAAGAATGCTGTTGAGATTTTCAGAAATCATCCGAAAGGCACATTTGATGTAATCCTGATGGATGTCATGATGCCTGAAATGAATGGTTATGAAGCGACAAAAGCAATCAGGGCAATGAATGACAGACCGGATGGAAAAAACATTCCTACTATAGAAACTTGTTAGGTGACTTATACCGAGAAAATCCGGTAAAATCAAGGAATTATGAAGCGGTTAAGAGTAGTAAAAAGTGGGAAAATGTAGGTAATTCATACATTATTCCTGCACTACTCCTATACCGCTATTCCTATATTTGAGCGTCAAATACAAGTCATTTTATTTTTTCTATTTCAGTTCTTAGCCATTCAAATTCTCTGGCTGTATACACCTTTTCGGTGATATCTGAAATCTTATGTCCGACCATATATTTGATAGCGTATTCATCGACTTTAGCATCTTTGCATTTGGTTACGAAATGCTTTCTGCCGTCGTGAGGTCTATGATCCGGGTTGAGTTTAAGCTCGTCCCGAATGCGATTGAATATTTTGCTATACCGATTGTATGTCAACTTGGTATTCTTACCGCGGCGATCTTCATCTGTATAATTGAAAAGATATTTGCTCCCAAGTTGATCAGCCTCTTCGTATGATTTGGAAACCAAGTCCCTTATCCGAGGATGAATCGGTACAACTCTGTTTTCACCAGCATCGGTTTTAATTCCACCTTTAAATGTCCAGTTCGATAAATCAACATCTGCTAATTCTATCATGACCTAACTCCTGGGGTCTCCATCCAGAATAGCATTGAATAATCATGAACTCAATCCCATATTTATATCCGAGATTCTCCCACAGAAGAGTCATCTCATCGTCAGAGAATGGGATGTGTTCTTTTTTGACAGCCTGTATTTCTTTAATGGTATCATCTGTAAGCTTGAATGTCCTCGAATAGTTCCGATCCACCAATTCGTATTCAACAGCATAGTCGAGCATCTGATTGAAGAGCGTCTTTATCTTGTTCTTCATTGATGCGCTTGGTGTCTGTTCTTGTCCTCTTACAGTGGCAACACCTTCTTCCATGCAGCCTTTTATATGCCTTGCACGAACATCCATGACTCGCATATCGTAAACAGCAGAGCAATATTGCCAAGCTGATGTTGTGGCTCTGGCACTGTCGTCACTCTTCAGAGTCTTGAAGTATTCCGGTGTCCATTTGTCGTACAGTTCCTTGACTGTGATAGACGGTTCCAGGTCATACGGATTCTTATTAAATTCCACAAGAGCTGTGTATGCATCATTGTATGTTGGAAAGTATGACTCCGGTTTCAACGGCTTACATATTGGTTTGCCATTCTTGTCCTTTCCAACCGTAACCATTGCACGGAAAGGGTTCCTTAAATTTCTACCTTTAATCTCACTTATTTGACCGAAACCGTTTGGAAGCCGTCTGCGCTTATTTGGTTACGAGACGATTTGGGCTTTGCGTCTGGTTTCAGCGGGTATCCACAATGCGGACAGGTATTTGCTTTATCGCTTACCTGTAAGTCGCACTCCGGGCATTGTATCAGCATATTAAATCCCTCCTCATGATAATGAACCGAGATTTTATGTTGGATTGTTGATTTATCGTTAGTAATCATATATCATAGTGTAGGAATTGTCAACTCCTACACTAAATTTTTATATTTTAACCTAGGATAGAAAGGGTTAGGTATATGATCAGTAACAATACATCAACCTGCCAGGACTGCGGTGGAAAATTGAAATACTATGACAAAGTTAGAAGAATTGTACGGACGAAAGGTCGTGTGAGCAAATGGGTGAATGTTCCGAGGTATCAATGCTCCGAATGCAGATGTATACATCGGTATCTCCCAGATTATATTTACCCATACAAGCAATACGAATCGGAAATAATAGCCGGTGTTATAGAGGGACTGATCACTTGCGAGACTTTTGGATATGAAGATTATCCATGTGAGATGACTATGATACGTTGGAAGGCGCATAAATCGCAACTGCTTTTATGAATAGAATACATATTTACGGAGGTGCGATATGAGTGTAGAAGAAAGACATCTGCTGAATAAAATTCGATTTTTCGAGGATATGCTTTTGAGAAGTAAGGATTATCGTCAGCAGGAAAACATCGGAAAGGAATTGACTGTAATGCGTATTCGGTTACAGAAACTACGGTTTAACAAAATGAGAACAGGGGCTTAGCAAAGCCTCTTTCTTTTGCCCATATCCACCGAGGTTGTTTTTACTAAATGCCGTTCCTAACCTAGAATAGCCGTTGAAAGGAGGTAATAGCCAATGAATGAAAATGAGTTTGCAACTGGCTCAGTTCCAGTAATGGTTGCAGCAAGAATTTATGGAAAAGATGCATCCTGGGTTAGGGCTGGCATTATATCTGGATGGTTGCCAATCGGAAAAGCTACAAGGAACGGTCAACTGGTGACAAAAATCGAGGACATGAATTCTAAGTACGGACGCATCAATTTCTATATTTCACCAAAGCGTTTGTATGAAGAGACAGGCTATGTATGGAAAGGGGAGAAACGCTGATGGGAACAACAATACGTCCGGAACTATCTGAAAAGAATCCTTATTGGATAGAAAAGCACCGTTACTACGAGCTGAAGCATTTTTGTCTTCAGTATCCAATCTGGAGAAAAGCTTATTCGGTTCTTGATGGGTACGCTAATCCACCGAAAGATTTGGCATCGTTCGTAGTAACCAGTACGCTTGGTGATCCAACTGCAAAATGCGCCATGGCTAAGACATATTATTCTGAGCGTACAGATATGGTTGAGAGGGTAGCAGAGCAGACTGATCGAGAACTGGCGGAGTATATTTTAAAAGCTGTAACAGAGGGATGGTCTTATGACATTCTCAAAGCTAGATTAGAAATTCCATGCTGCAAGGATGTTTATTACGAATTGTACAGGCGATTTTTTTGGTTACTTAACAAGGAGCGGAAGTGATATGAAGATTGTTGATAGAGCTGTGAAGAAGGTATACCGGTTTAACTGTCCGAACTGCCAGAGCAGACTTGAGGGTGAGAGCAAGGAATTTGAGGATATCGGCGGGAAGATTAGCAAATTCTTTTGCCCGGTATGTAAGAAGGACCGTTATATTACATGGTCTGATCTTCGGAAGAAAACGGTGTACGAGGGTGAGAACACGCAGTAATTACAACTCCCTTTATGAAAGGAGAATGTCATTATGAGTAGAATTAAAGAGTGGTTTTTAACCCATATCGATGAGTTTTCGGATGAAGAATTATTGAAAGAGGGATATAGCCAAGAAGAAATTGATTTTCTTAAAAGACGAGACATTAAAAATAAGAAGGAGTCCTAACAAGGGCTCTTTTCTTTTTATCCTAGGTTAGATACAGTACGTAGGTTACCGTGAAACATGTTATTTTGATATTTGAAAAATTGCCTGGTGGTATTTTTCAGAAAACATTTTGGAATGGAGGAGCAGAAGTGAGCTTGATGATTGGATTACTGATCGGAATAATGGTTGGAGTGTTATTGTCTCGATTTATATTTAGGGAAAAACCGGTGGGTTCGCTTAGGGTCGATGAATCAGATCCAGATAGCGGACCTTATTTATTTCTCGAATTAGATCGGTCTGGCGTGGATGCAATTTATAAGCAGCGTTACGTACGTTTGCGAGTAGAGCTTAAAAATTATATTTCGCACAAATAACACTCTCTATTATGGAATGAAACCTAATAATTATTTGAAAGGAGAACGAAATGGAAGAGAAAAACATCGATGAATTATTAAGTGAGGAGATTGCAGCACAGATTAAGGCTTTATCTGATTTGCAATCCGGAACCAAAGAAAAATCAACAGCGATTGACGATTTGACGAAGCTTTACAAGCTGAGAATCGAAGAAAACAAGAGCGTGTGGGATGCTGATGAGAAGTACAATCGGCGTATTATGGACAAAGAGTCTGTTACGAAAGATGGTGACTTCAAAGAGCGGCAGATCGCAGAGCAGGTTAAGGATCGATATTTCAGAGTTGGTATTGCAGCGGCAGAATTATTGATTCCGTTGATGTGTTATGGCATCTGGATGAATAAAGGATTTAAGTTTGAAGAAACTGGAACCTTCACATCTTCAACATTCAAAGGGTTAATCAACCGTTTTAGACCTACGAAGAAGTAGAGAGGAAATTCTGAAACGTTGGGGACGTGTGTAATGCATGTCCTCTTCGTTTTTCTCGTGAAAAATGCAAGGGCTATTATGAGAGAATAAAGCTTTATCTCTTGAACTACAGACAACAGCTTGTATACTATTATGTATAGGAGCTGGACAGTACGAAAGGAGATATTTAGCTATGAGTATTTTTAACGAGGAGCAAATTAAAGCAATGTTCAGCAGAGAGTATATCTGTCATGAGTGTGGGCATTTAATGGAGTTCGAGGATGAGTGGGAAGATACGCTGGTGTGTCCCCACTGCGGCCACAGTATAGATTTAGATGATTACGGCCGCGAAGGCAATGAAGAATATGAGAACTTATACCCAACCAGAGAAGAAGTATTGGGCATTGCAAATGATGATTCCGAGGAAGATTCAGACGATTAAAAACATAAGCTAAGTAGGAGAGGGTCTTAGAGAAATCTAAGGCTCTTTTCTTTTTGCTATGAGGAGATAGAAATGCGGTACCATTATCAAAAGCCAGACATCTATTTGTCGATGTACGGTGAACTTTATATTTGCAATCATCCTGTGTATGATCGATGCACTTTATTTACGATAGGGGATAAAGGTCTGGCGGTGATTCAGCAGCGATTTAATGCGGATACAAAAAGTACATATTGGACAGAGTCAAGACTGCCTGACATAACATGCATTCCGAAAAGGAAAAAGGCAAGTCCACCGCATAACTGCAATATAGAGTAAATGTTCATGTTTACCTCCGTTTGTAAAAATAATTTGTTTTACTATTTGCTCCAGTTATACATATTTAGTTTACACAAAACACATATAACATAACATAATTTTTACATTCTATCAATATAATCTGAAATTTTCTTATTAAAAACACAATAAAAATCTGATTATCCGCTAAAACACAGTATCTATCAGCATTTTCAAGGAAACAAACACATCAATTTACTACTTATTTACTACTAACGAATGAGCCTTGATACGCAAGTTTTCCTAGATATGCAAAGATATGGTACAACACATCAGTATTGAAACAAGAAAAAATTGAATAACTTATAGACTATGGAACGCCTAACATGACGTTCCTTTTCTATTTCCAGCCGTTCTTATTGGACGGCTATTTTATTACCCAAAATGAAAGGAGCATTAGATTTATGAAAAAGATGTTAAAACGATTGTGTACTGGCTTCTTAGCTCTTGCAACTGTCGTTACTACTTTACCGACGACACCCGTTCATGCAGAAAGCAAGCAATACTGGACGGAGTCAAAAGAGCGTGTCGGTATCGTTGAAAAAGTAATGAATGACGGTTCGATTGGTTCTACTTTTAACGAGGGACATTTGACCGTCGAGGGCGAGGACGCTTACTGTATCGACATTAACACAGATTTTAGGAATGGCTACAAGACCAGAATTGACGCAAGCACCCGTATGAGTGCCGACCAGATAAGCGACGTTGCCTTATCTATCGAATATGTGAAACAGTACACAGACAGCCACAGCGGAATAAGCAACAATCACGCCTACCTTTTAAGACAGCTTGTTGTCTGGCAGAGATTGAGCGTACATCTTGGCTGGCAATGCGACAACGTGAGAGCTTCTTATGATGAAATTCCAAAGGCAACGCAGGACGAAGTTTTCTCTGGTGCAAGAGCCTTTGTCAAAGAAAATAAAGGACGTTATGAATGTGGCGGTTATATCTACTCTGGCGAGGGGCAGGAATTGGGGCAATTCTGGGCGAAGTTAAATATCGGAAATGCGAAACTTAAAAAGGCTACCAGTAATACCAGCATTACAGACGGTAACGGGAATTACTCTATCGCTGGTGCAACATACGGTGTCTTTTCTGATAAGAACTGCACGAAACAGCTTGCCACTCTTACGACTGATGAAAACGGAAATACAGATGTTGTAGAGGTAAAAGCAGGCACAGTCTATATCAAGGAATTATCCGCACCAGCAGGATATAAAGTAGATAAAACTATATATTCCTTAAAGGTTGAAGCTGGAAAAACAGCGACTTTGAAAGTATCTGATACACCAAAAGTAACGGACACGTTGATTGAGCTTTTCAAGATTGATATGGAAACACAGAAAGACAATCCGCAGGGGAACGCTTCTCTAGCAGGTGCGGAATTTACATGGAAGTATTATGCAGGCTTCTATAATAAAGACAATCTCCCTGCCGAAGCTACTCGTACATGGGTTACAAAGACAATCGCTGAAACAGACAGCGACGGGTCAACCCACTACATCACAAAATTTGCGGACGCATACAAAGTATCTGGCGATAGCTTCTATATGCAGGACGGTAAAGCGGTTCTTCCACTTGGAACGCTAACCGTTGAAGAAACAAAAGCTCCAAACGGATACTTGTTAGACGGTGCATATATGCAGGCTGGCGATAAGTCCGAACAGATAAAAGACTTATACCTTACACAGATTACCGAGGACGGCGACCTTGCCGTATTATCTGGAAGTAACCAGTTTTCCGTATCAGATAAGGTTATCCGTGGCGGTGTGAAAATTCAGAAACGAGATTTAGAAACGGGCGATACCAAACCACAAGGAAGTGCAACTTTAAAAGATACTGCCTTTGACATCATTTCCTTAAATGATAATGCAGTATTGGTTGAGGGCAAGCTCTATAAGAAAAATGAAGTGGTAAAGACAATTCGTACCGATATTGAGGGTATCGCTTCTACTTCTGCTGACCTTTTACCTTATGGAAACTTCCGTATCGTTGAGAGCGAAGCACCAGACGGATATTTGACAGACGGTGCAAAACCGATTGATTTTACAATCACAGAAAATGGAAAAATCGTGGACTTAACCGACGAAGCCCATTCTATCTATAATCAGATTAAGCGTGGAGATATTGAGGGTGTAAAAATCGGTGCAGGCACACACAAGCGTCTTGCTGATGTTCCTTTTAGGATCACAAGCAAGACAACGGGCGAAAATCATATAGTTGTAACTGATGATAACGGGCAGTTTTCCACTTCTTCTGAATGGGCTTCGCATAAGCACAATACCAACGCAGGCAAGACCAGCGAGGACGGTGTGTGGTTTGGAACTTCTGAACCAGACGACAGCAAGGGTGCATTACCTTATGATACCTACATCATTGAAGAAATGCGTTGCGACAGTAACAAAGGCTTTGAACTTATCCCACCTTTTGAAATCGTGGTATCAAGAAATAACCTTGTGATTGATTTAGGAACGTTGACTGATGAATACGAAAAAGAAATCTCTATCCATACCACAGCGACCAGCAAGGACGGCGAAAAAACTATCCTTGCAGGAAAAGAGGTAACAATCGTTGATACTGTCAAATTAAACGGGCTTACAAAAGGCACAAAGTATCAGTTGAAAGGTTGGCAGATGTTAAAGGAAGAAAACGCCGAGCTTATCATTGACGGGAAACGTGTAGAAAACGATTATACCTTTGTCGCTGATGATGAAGAAATGAAAGTGGAAATTTCCTATATATTCAATGCGTCTGCTTTAGGTGGCAAGAACCTTGTTACCTTTGAAGAATTGTATGATTTCAGCAATCCAGACGAACCCGTGAAAGTTGCGGAGCATAAAGACATTGAGGACGACGGGCAGACCGTACTTATCACAGAGCGTATCATCAAAATTCATACGACTGCTACCGATAAGGACGGCAACAAAGAGCTTGAAGCTGGAAAAGAGGTAACAATCATTGATACCGTAACCTTAGAGGGCTTAGAAGTCGGTACACAGTACAAACTGGTGGGCTGGCAGATGTTGAAAAAAGAAAATGCCGAGCTTCTTATCAATGGGAAACGTGTGGAAAGTGATTACACTTTTACTGCTGACAGCGAAACTATGAAAGTGGAAGTTGCCTTTACCCTTGACGCTACTTCCCTTGACGGCAAACAGCTTGTAACTTTTGAAGAATTGTACGATTTAAGCAATCCAGACGATCCGAAGAAAGTTACCGAGCATAAGGATATTGAGGATAAGGGACAGACGATTACCTTTAAGGAAAAGCCAAAAGAACCAGAGAAACCCGAAACACCACCGACACCAGAAAAGCCAAACAGACCGAGCGACAGTCCCAAAACGGGCGATAACACAAACCTTTACGAACTGCTTGCACTTCTTTTGACCTCTGGTGCTGGACTGGCAGGTATCTTCTTCTACAAACGCCGTAAAATGAAAAAATCATAAGGCGGTAACGGTATGAGAAAAGAAAAATCACGCTCTCCGCCGAAGTTGTCAAACGGCAGACTTCCGCTTATTCTGGCTTGTCTGCCAACAACCTGCAAGAACACGGATAGTCAAGGGTGCGTAAGCATTGATTTTACCCTTTACTATCTGTGGGATTGCTGGTACTTCCCAAACCGCCAGAATAAGAAATCACAATCAATTTATCAAAAATAGAAAGAAACGAGGTAAAACAATATGGAAATGAAATATGTCGTGCCAGATATGGTACAGTCTTTTGGAACTCTTGAATTTGCAGGCGAAAGTGAGCCAGTCTTTGAAAGAGATAAAAATAACCGCAGGGTCTTAGCAAGACGAAGCTATAACCTTTATTCTGACGTACAGAAAGGCGAAAATGTTGTGGTAGAAATTCCCGTGCAGGCTGGCGAAAAAAAGTTCAAGTATGAACAGAAAGTAAAACTTGTCAATCCGAAGTTATACGGCAGAGGTTATGCAATCGGGGATATGGGACATACCGATTATGTGTTAGTTGCTGATGATATTGTAGCAGTTGAAGAAAAGTAAAGGAGTGAAGAATTTATGAGATTATCAAACGGGTTTGTTATTGACAAAGAGAAAA
>ENA-OQDT01002224-OQDT01002224.1-human-gut-metagenome-genome-assembly--contig:-NODE-2224-length-10134-cov-4.612072_pt1 | contig 10134 bp, 5 predicted proteins | sample MGYA00242786_ERZ504617 | MGnify/ENA primary metagenome ERZ504617 (study PRJEB26092, sample SAMD00036337) | human gut metagenome | host: Homo sapiens | study: EMG produced TPA metagenomics assembly of... | reverse complement strand
TTGCAGCAACATATGTAACAGTATCAACACCAATCAAATTTGTAACAAGTACATATACAACAACTTTACAGTCTATCCTTAATTCTATCGCACCTGGAATTCTTCCATTGATCGTAGTGCTTTGTATCTGGGGATATTTAGCCAAAGTAAAATCGTAATTATTTTGCAGCAACATTAGGAGTTACAATTATTTCTCTGGTACTGGGATGTATTGGAATAATTATTTAAAAGTTGCAAAGCTTTTCAATTGACGTGTCTTGCAAAGCTTTTATATACTATAATTAAGAATGAGTAATGAAGATAGAAAGGGCAGGCAAGTTGAGAGAAGAACGTTTTATTATTAAAGTAGTTGAAATGCACTATAAACAAGGATTGTCGCAACAAGAGATTGGCAAGAAGTTAAATGTATCAAGAACAACGATATCAAGAGCACTGGCGCAGGCTAAGAAACAGGGATATGTGCAGATTAAGATTAATTATCCAGAAGATTCAGCAATTAATCTTGAAGGACGATTGGAAGAACGCTTTGGTCTGAAGGAAGCTGTGATCGCAAGTTCACTTAATGAGAATGATTTAAAAGAAGAGATCGCATTTTTTGCATCAGACTATCTGCTGAGAACTTTAAAAAACCATATGACGATCGCTCTTACAAGAGGAGTTACACTACAGAATATGGTAGAATTTCTCGGAAAAGATGTGAGACTTAAATTTTTTAAAAACGGATGATGTGAATGTTGTACCATTGATGGCAGCAACGAATATATCGGTTTCAATGGATAAGGGATATCGAATGGCTTATTCAAATTATCTGATCGAAGAAGTAGCGAAGATCATTAATGGAAATAGTTATCAGATGCTTGCACCACAATATGTGACATCTCCAGAAGCTAAAAAAGTTTTCATGGAAGAGAAAAGTATCAAAGAAGTATTCGATCTTGCAAAGAGTGCTGATATTGCAGTAGCTGGTATAGGAACATTAGATCATAACTCAGCTTTGACAAATGCAGAATTTATTCCGATGGAAGAATTTGAGCGATTACAGAAAAAAAGGTGGTACAGGAGAAATTCTTTCCCATGTGATAGATAAAGATGGAAAGCTGGTGAAAGATGAATTTGAAGAACATTTGCTAAGCCTTGATCTTGAAGAATTTAAGAAAATACCGATCCGTGTCGGAGTTGCTTATGGTCTTGACAAGAAAGAAGCAATTCTCGGAGTGCTTCGAGGTGGTTATGTGAATGTACTGATCACAGACGAGAAAGTTGCGAATTACCTGATAGAAGAAACAAAATAACTATAAAGATAAAATCCCAGAGAATTTCATTCTTTGGGATTTTTTTGAAGAAAGGCATAATTATGAAGAAGGTAATAAAGAAAAACTGGAAGAAACGAAACAACATGCATTTGAAAAGAAAGTTTTGCAGAGAGAAAAAGCAAAAGGAGCACCAAGAGTTGGTGAATTCTATAAGGAAAATGATATTTTGCTGGAAGATATCGATCTTGGACAGATTCGAATAGACATGAAACGTGAAGGAGAAGATATCACAAATAGTGAGATTGTTGAGATAACCAAGATTATACCAGTCAAAGACCATATGATCGAAATCACGATTTATGAAAGAAAAGATCAAGAAGGATCAGATCAGAAAAGAAATGTAATGTTATTTGTTCATGGTGGAGGATTTATCGGCGGTGATGTAAAAACAAAAGGAAATCAATGCCGCTATCTTGCGCAGCAGTCTGGTGCGGTTGTTATCTCACCAGAATATCGTCTGGCACCTGAAACTCCATATCCGGGAGCAGAAGAAGACGTACTTGGAACGATCGACTGGTTAGAAGAAAATGCAGACAGATTCAATATTGATACGGATAAGATGGCGATCATGGGAGAAAGTGCGGGAGGCCATTTAGCGGTTAATGCTTGTCTGAAAGATAAAAAACAAAGGATGAAACTGGTAGTATCTGTGTACGGAGTTATGGATATGAGTGTAGCAGAAGATACACCATATCATTGGGATTACTCATTATACCAGATGGAGGAAGAACAAAAGGATTATATCATGAACCGCCTGTTCCGTTTTAAAGAGTTAAATGATTCTATGAATGATCTGTATTTACAAAATGGAGAATCAACTTTAGATGGAGAAATTTCCCCATTGTTCAGTGAACATCTTGGCTGTTTGCCAAAAGTTCTGATGATCGAAGCAGAATTTGATTATTTTAAGATCTGTAATGAAGAATTTGTGAAAAAGTTAGAAGAACAAGGAAAAGATGTTGATGTCATCTATTACGAGGGATTAGACCATGGGTTCTTCGATCGTCTTGGAAGTCTTCCGCAGACCCAAGACTGTATTGATGAGATCGCGGAGTATATCAAAGAAATGTAGGAAACGAAATTCAATAAAAAGCACTTGAAAAGGCAGATGAGAAACATTTTCAGGTGCTTTTTTATTTCTTTTTTTGTGTATTTAAAAATAGTTATTGACATGGTAAATTCTATGTGGTAATATAAGAAAATGTCTTAATGTGGGTTTGTCTGCCCACACTCTATGTAAAATTAAGAATAAGATTGTAAGAAAGATATAGTAAGATAGAGGGTTTCTTACAGTTGATGTAGTATATAAACCAGGTTTAGATCAAGAGGTGAAAAACGTCCATGGAAAAGAACAGAATACAGCCAATAAAATCAGGTACAGGGATGCGAATCAGCTATGCCAGACAGGATGACGTCCTTGAAGTACCAAATCTGATCGAAATTCAAAAGGATTCCTATGATTGGTTTTTAAGAGAAGGATTAGCAGAGGTATTTGAAGATATCTCCCCAATCGAAGATTACAGCGATCAGTTAAGCTTGGAATTTGTTGACTATCAATTATGTAAAGATGACGTCAAATATTCAATTGAAGAATGTAAAGAAAGAGATGCAACATACGCTGCACCTTTAAAAGTGAAAGTAAGACTTCATAATAAAGAGACTGATGAAATCAAGCAGCATGAGATTTTTATGGGCGATCTTCCTTTAATGACAGCAACAGGAACATTTATCATCAACGGAGCTGAACGTGTTATCGTCAGTCAGTTAGTGCGTTCCCCTGGAATTTATTATGGAATTGCTCATGACAAGATTGGTAAAGAGTTATACTCTTCCACAGTTATTCCAAACCGTGGTGCTTGGCTTGAATATGAAACAGATTCCAATGATGTATTCAATGTACGTGTAGACCGTACAAGAAAAGTGCCTATCACAGTTTTGATCCGTGCATTAGGTATCGGAACAAACGCAGAGATCAAAGAATTATTTGGTGAGAACCAAAGATCCTTGCAGTATTGAAAAAGACCCATCTGATAACTATGAAGATGGTCTGTTAGAATTATATAAGAAGATCCGTCCGGGAGAACCATTATCTGTAGATAGTGCGGAAAGCTTGATCAACAGCATGTTCTTCGATCCAAGAAGATATGATCTTGCAAAAGTTGGACGTTACAAATTCAATAAAAAATTAGCATTAAGAAATCGTATCAGTGGATTTATCTTAGCAGAAGATGTTTTAGATCCAACAACTGGAGAAGTATTAGCAGAAGCTGGAACGAATGTGGACATGGAACTTGCAGATAAGATCCAGAACGCAGCCGTAGCAAGTGTTATGATCCAGACAGAAGAAGGTGCTACAAAAATACTTTCCAACATGGAAGTAAATCTTGCTGAATATGTAGATTTCAATCCAGAAGAGATTGGTGTTCATGAAGATGTTTTCTATCCTGTATTAGAGAAGATCTTAGAAGAAGGATATGAAGGAGAAGAATTAAAAGAAGCTCTGAAGAAGAATATTCATGAATTGATTCCAAAACATATTACAAAAGAAGATATCTTAGCATCTATCAACTACAATATCCATTTAGAGTATGGAATTGGACATGATGATGATATTGACCACTTAGGAAACCGTCGTATCCGTGCTGTAGGTGAACTGCTTCAGAACCAGTATCGTATCGGTCTTTCAAGATTGGAAAGAGTTGTTCGTGAAAGAATGACAACTCAGGACATTGAATCTATCTCACCACAGTCATTGATCAATATCAAACCAGTAACAGCAGCAGTGAAAGAGTTCTTTGGAAGTTCTCAGTTATCTCAGTTCATGGACCACAACAACCCACTGTCTGAGTTAACACATAAGAGACGTTTATCTGCATTAGGACCAGGTGGTCTGTCTCGTGATCGTGCCGGATTCGAAGTCCGTGACGTACATTATACACATTACGGAAGAATGTGTCCGATCGAGACACCTGAAGGACCTAACATCGGTCTGATCAACTCTCTTGCTACTTATGCGAGAATTAACGAGTATGGATTTATCGAAGCTCCATATCGTGTACTGGATAAATCAGATCCTGAGAATCCAGTTGTTACAGACAAAGTTGTTTATTTAACAGCTGATGAAGAAGATAATTATGTAGTAGCACAGGCGAACGAACCTGTTGATGAAGATGGACATTTCGTAAATACTCATGTATCCGGACGTTTCCGCGAGGATACATCAGAATTTGATAAAGTAAACCTTGACTTAATGGACGTATCTCCAAAGATGGTATTCTCAGTGGCTACATCCATGATTCCTTTCCTGGAGAACGATGATGCCAACCGTGCGCTGATGGGATCTAACATGCAGCGTCAGGCAGTACCACTTCTTTCTACAGAAGCTCCTGTTGTTGGAACGGGTATGGAATCCAAGGCTGCATATGACTCTGGAGTCTGCATCACAGCAAGAAATGGCGGAGTCGTAGAAAGATCTACAAGTACAAAGATCGTAGTTCGTAATGATGACGGTCAGAGAGATGAGTACAATGTTATCAAGTTTGCACGAAGCAACCAGGGTAACTGTATGAATCAGCGTCCGATCGTATTTGTAGGAGACAGAGTAGAAAAGGGAGACATCTTAGCAGACGGTGCTTCAACAAGCAACGGAGAGATGGCTCTTGGTAAGAACCCATTGATCGGTTTCATGACATGGGAAGGATATAACTACGAGGATGCGGTACTGTTAAGTGAGCGTTTGGTACAGGATGACGTTTACACATCTGTTCATATCGAAGAATATGAAGCAGAAGCCAGAGATACTAAGCTTGGTCAGGAAGAGATCACAAGAGATCTTGCAGGATTAAGTGAAGATGTCTTAAAAGACTTAGATGATAACGGTATCATCCGTATCGGTGCAGAAGTACGTGCCGGTGACATCCTGGTAGGAAAAGTTACTCCTAAGGGAGAAACAGAATTAACAGCTGAAGAGAGACTGTTACGTGCGATCTTCGGTGAGAAAGCAAGAGAAGTCCGTGATACATCTTTAAGAGTGCCACATGGTGCTTACGGAGTTGTTATGGATACAAAGATCTTCACAAGAGAGAATGGAGACGAACTTCCTCCTGGAGTAAACAAGAGCGTTCGTGTATACATTGCTCAGAAGAGAAAGATTTCTGTAGGAGATAAGATGGCTGGTCGACATGGTAACAAGGGTGTAATTTCCCGTATTCTGCCAGTAGAAGATATGCCATACTTACCAAACGGACGTCCATTAGATATCGTACTGAACCCATTAGGTGTGCCTTCACGTATGAATATCGGACAGGTGTTAGAGATTCATCTGTCCTTAGCAGCAAAAGTTCTTGGATTTAATGTTGCTACACCAGTATTCAATGGTGCAGACGAGAACGATATCGCAGATACATTAAGAATGGCAAATGACTATGCCAATACATCATGGGAAGAATTTGACGCGAAATGGCGTGATAAAGTTAACGATGATGTAATGGATTACTTATATGAAAACAGAGACCATAGAAAAGAATGGCAGGGTGTACCAATTGATACAACTGGTAAAGTAAGATTAAGAGATGGTCGTACAGGAGAAGAATTTGACAGCCCTGTAACAATCGGATTCATGCATTACCTGAAACTGCATCATCTGGTAGACGACAAGATCCATGCACGTTCTACTGGTCCTTACTCATTAGTAACTCAGCAGCCACTGGGTGGTAAAGCTCAGTTCGGTGGACAGCGTTTCGGAGAGATGGAGGTATGGGCACTGGAAGCTTATGGTGCAGCATACACACTTCAGGAGATCCTGACATTCAAGTCCGATGATGTTGTAGGTCGTGTGAAAGCATACGAAGCAATCATCAAAGGTGATAACATCCCTGAACCAGGTGTTCCAGAATCTTTCAAAGTATTATTAAAAGAATTCCAGTCACTGGCATTAGATGTTAAAATTCTTGACGAGAACGCTGAAGAAGTTGAATTAAGAGAAGATGTTGATGGTGGAGATGCAAATCAGGATCTTGCACCAATGATCGAAGGAGACGGTGTCTTCAACAATTATGAAGAAAGCGAATCTGAACTCGGTGCTTTAGGATATAAACACGGAGACTTATCAGAAGGTGAAGATAACACAATCATGTAGATTGGCGAGCAATTTAGGAAGGAGCAGCCTTAAATGATGGAATCAAGCAATGAATATCAAAGCAATAAAATTTCATTTGATGCAATTAAGATCGGGTTGGCTTCCCCAGAAAAGATCCGTGAGTGGTCTAGAGGAGAAGTAAAGAAACCTGAGACGATCAACTATCGAACATTAAAACCTGAAAAAGACGGGCTTTTCTGTGAGAAGATCTTCGGGCCTACAAAGGACTGGGAGTGTCACTGCGGAAAGTACAAAAAAGTTCGCTATAAAGGTGTTGTCTGCGACCGATGCGGTGTTGAAGTAACAAAAGCAAGTGTCCGTCGTGAAAGAATGGGACATATCGAATTAGCAGCTCCAGTATCTCATATCTGGTATTTCAAAGGAATTCCTAGCCGTATGGGTCTGATTCTTGATATTTCACCAAGAACACTGGAAAAGGTTTTATATTTCGCATGCTATATCGTTTTAGATGCTGGAGATACAGATCTTGCATATAAACAGGTATTAACTGAAAAAGAATATAGAGAAGCGTATGAAAAATACGGAGATACATTCCGCGTAGGAATGGGTGCTGAAGCAGTGAAAGAACTGCTTCAGGCCATTGATCTGGAAGCAGAAGCAAAATCCTTACAGGATGAGTTCAAAACTGCGACAGGTCAGAAGAGAGCCAGAATCGTTAAGAGACTGGAAGTTGTGGAAGCATTCTGCAACTCAGAGAATAAACCAGAATGGATGATCCTGGATGCAGTTCCAGTCATCCCTCCAGATATCCGTCCAATGGTTCAGTTAGATGGTGGACGTTTCGCTACATCTGACTTAAATGATCTTTACAGACGTATCATCAACAGAAATAACCGTCTGAAGAGATTATTAGAACTTGGAGCACCAGATATCATCGTAAGAAACGAAAAGAGAATGTTACAGGAAGCAGTTGATGCCCTGATCGATAATGGTAGACGTGGACGTCCAGTTACAGGACCAGGAAACCGTGCATTAAAATCATTATCAGACATGTTAAAAGGTAAACAGGGACGTTTCCGTCAGAACCTGTTAGGAAAACGTGTAGACTACTCTGGACGTTCCGTTATCGTAGTAGGACCAGACTTAAAGATCTTCCAGTGTGGTCTTCCAAAAGAAATGGCGATCGAATTATTCAAGCCATTCGTTATGAAAGAATTAGTTGAGCGTAAATTAGCTCACAACATTAAATCAGCAAAGAAAATGGTTGAAAAACTTCAGCCAGAAGTATGGGATGTCTTAGAAGACGTCATTAAAGAACATCCTGTTATGTTAAACCGTGCACCGACACTGCATAGACTGGGAATTCAGGCATTTGAGCCTATCCTGGTAGAAGGTAAAGCGATTCGTCTGCATCCATTGGTATGTACAGCATACAACGCCGATTTCGATGGTGACCAGATGGCTGTCCATCTTCCATTATCTGTGGAAGCACAGGCAGAGTGTAGATTCCTTCTGTTATCACCAAACAACCTGTTAAAACCATCTGATGGTGGTCCGGTAGCTGTTCCTTCTCAGGATATGGTACTTGGTATCTACTATCTGACATTAGAGAAAGATGGAGACAAAGGTGAAGGTAAATACTTCAAATCTGAGAACGAAGCATATTTAGCTTATGAAAATAAGGTAATCACACTCCATTCTAAGATCAAAGTAAGACGTACAGGTGTAGACAAAGACGGAAATCCTATTTCTCAGGTTGTAGATTGTACACTTGGACGTATCCTGTTTAATGAGATCATCTTACAGGATTTAGGATTTGTAGACAGAAGCAAACCAGAGAATGCTTTAGCATATGAGATTGATTTCCACGTAGGAAAGAAACAGTTAAAACAGATCCTTGATAAATGTATCAACATTCATGGAGCAACAAAGACTGCAGAAGTCCTAGATGATATCAAAGCGATCGGATACAAATTCTCTACAAGAGGAGCCTTAACAGTATCCATTTCCGATATGACAGTGCCACCTGAGAAACCTCAGATCTTAGGAGATGCACAGAAACAGGTAGAATTCATTACAGAACAGTATAAACGTGGTCTGATGACAGAAGAAGAACGTTATAAAGCGGTTGTTAAGACATGGTTCGACGCCGATGACGTTTTAACAGATAAACTGATCACAGGATTAGACCGATTAAATAACATCTTCATGATGGCCGATTCCGGAGCCCGTGGTTCTAACCAGCAGATCAAACAGTTAGCAGGTATGCGTGGACTGATGGCCGATACATCAGGACGTACGATCGAATTACCAATCAAGTCTAACTTCCGTGAAGGTCTTGACGTACTGGAATACTTCATTTCAGCGCATGGAGCTCGTAAAGGTCTGTCCGATACAGCCCTTCGTACAGCCGATTCAGGATACTTAACACGTCGTCTGGTAGACGTATCACAGGATCTGATCATTCGTGAACAGGACTGCTGTGAAGGTACTGGAGAAGAAATTCCAGGAATGTATGTAGAAGCATTCATGGATGGACAGGAAGTTATCGAAAGCTTAGAAGAACGTATCACAGGAAGATACGCAGCAGAAGAGCTTGTGAATAAAGAAACTGGTGAAGTCATTGTAAAAGCAAACCATATGATCACACCAAAACGTGCGAAAGCCGTTTGTGATGCAGGATATACATCTGTTAAGATCCGTACGATGTTAACATGTAAATCCGGAGTTGGAGCTTGTGCTAAGTGTTATGGATCTAACATGGCAACAGGTCAGGCCGTACAGGTTGGAGAAGCTGTCGGAATCATCGCAGCACAGTCAATCGGTGAGCCTGGTACACAGCTTACAATGAGAACATTCCATGCCGGTGGAGTAGCCGGTGATGATATCACACAGGGTCTTCCTCGTGTCGAAGAATTATTTGAAGCACGTAAACCAAAAGGACTTGCGATCATCGCAGAATTTGGTGGAGAAGTGCAGTTAAAAGATACAAAGAAGAAACGTGAAGTCATCATCACAAACAGAGAAACTGGCGATGTGAAGACATATCTGATTCCTTACGGATCTCGTCTGAAAGTACAGGAAGGACAGATCCTTGAAGCCGGAGATGAACTTACAGAAGGTTCTATCAACCCTCATGATTTATTAAGAATCAAGGGAATCCGTGCAGTACAGGATTACATGATCCGCGAAGTACAGAGAGTATACCGTTTACAGGGTGTAGATATCAACGACAAGCACGTTGAGGTTATCGTACGTCAGATGCTTAAGAAAGTACGTATCGAAGACGGTGGAGACACAGGATACTTACCAGGAGCAATGGTTGATGTATTAGAACTTGAGAAGAGAAACAAAGAGATGGAAGAACAGGGTCTTCAGACTGCAACAGCAGACCAGATCATGCTTGGTATCACAAAAGCATCTCTGGCAACAGATTCCTTCTTATCAGCAGCTTCCTTCCAGGAGACAACAAAAGTTCTTACAGATGCAGCAATCAAAGGAAAAGTCGATCCATTAGTAGGATTAAAAGAAAACGTAATCCTTGGTAAATTGATCCCAGCCGGAACAGGTATGAGACGTTACAGAGATGTCAAGATCAGCACAGACGAAAATGATTTCACAATCGGAGATGAAATCGATTTCGATGATGAAGAATTTGATATTGAAGAATAATTTGAATTTGTAGTTGGCCAACTGTAGGCTTTGAGTATATGATAAAAAACT
>ENA-OQDT01002223-OQDT01002223.1-human-gut-metagenome-genome-assembly--contig:-NODE-2223-length-10141-cov-1.770222_pt1 | contig 10141 bp, 9 predicted proteins | sample MGYA00242786_ERZ504617 | MGnify/ENA primary metagenome ERZ504617 (study PRJEB26092, sample SAMD00036337) | human gut metagenome | host: Homo sapiens | study: EMG produced TPA metagenomics assembly of... | reverse complement strand
GCCCTGATTCTCTCAAGCTGGAGCTCGGGCGTCATCGCACCGAGCTCTTTCATGCTGAACAGCGGGACGTACTGCAGCGGGTTGGTGTCCGCCACGGGCACTCCTGCGGGAATGGTTACCATCTGTATCGGTTTCATATTGCCTCATAACGAACATATGTTCGTAGTATATGACTTAATTCGCCGCTAGGCAACACCTGGGCTACGATGGCGGCGCATGCTTTCGCCCTTTAGGGCGGTATAACCGTAGCGGCATCATTTGAGTATGCGCTATCCTCGAACTTTCCTTGGAGGCGCGTTGCGGGCAAAGGCATCGCCCATCACGTCGCCATTCATGGGCTCGATGGTTATCGCTGCAATAATGGTGTCGCAAAGACAAGAGATTCCAAACGAGGCGAAGGCGAGTCGAAGCTAGAATCGAACCTGCGGAGCGGCCTCGGCGCCTGCAACGGCATCGAAGCTATCGCGAGCGCTGAAGCCCATCATCCCGGCGAACAGCACCGCCGGGAACGTCTGGATGGCCGTGTTGAACTTCATGACCGTGTCGTTGTAGCTCTGGCGCATGTAGCTGATCTTGTCTTCAGTGTTGGACGCTCTGCTTGAAGCTGCCTGGAAGTTCGTGTTCGCCGTTGAGGTCGGGGCTGCCTCCCGAGCGGCAAACAGGTTCTTCAGCGCACCGGTGAGGAAGCCGTCGGCCTGCATCTTGCCTTCGGGCGTAGGCGCGTTCATGACGGCGGTGCGAGCCTTGGTAACCTCCTCGAGAGTGCCGCTTTCGTGGGCAGCATAGCCTTTGACGGTCTCGACGAGGTTCGGGATGAGGTCGAGACGGCGCTGCAACTGCACGTCGATCTGCGCCCAGGCGTTATCCACCATGTTGCGGAGCTTGACGAGGTTGTTGTATAGCCCGATCACGGCCACAACCAGCACGACGACGATGACGAGGATGATGATCAATGGGATGCTCATAGCTCTCCTTTGCTGTTACGTGGCTAGCATTCTACCATCGTGCATGCCATTCAGGAAATCCGCTACCGATTGGTAAACCGAATCGTAACACTTAGATTTCGCGAATGCATCGGGCTGCCGAAATTTCAGCGGTTCGGCACCACGGCCGCACGCGCCGAGCCAAACATGGTAGCACGCGCCCACCAGCCGCGCATGCGCGCCTCGGCGGCCACGCGACCTGCATCGGCGAACGTGGCGCACTGCATGAACACGGCCGACCCGCTGCCCGACATGAGCACGCGCTGCACGTCGGCGCGCTCGCTAGCCCACAAGCGGATGTCCACGAGCGCCGGAAGCAGGTGCTCGGAAACGGGCACGAGGTTGTTGCGCAGCGGCACGTCGGCGGCGCGCTGGGCTTCGAGGGCTGCTTCGCGATCGGCCTCGGAAATGGCCGTGGGATGCTCGTCGAACGCGCGGTACGCGGCAGCCGTGGACACGCCGCCCTCGGGCTTCACGAGCACGACGTTGCCGTTCATGGGCGCAAGGGCATGGTCGAACGCATCGCCCACGCCCGTGAAGCAAGCGCAGCCGCCATGCAGGAAGAACGCCACGTCGGCACCCAGGCTTCGTGCTGCTTCCTCGATACGCGGATCGTCGGCAGGCACGCCCCACAAGTGCGCAGCGCCCAGCAGCGCCGCGGCGGCGTCGGAGGAGCCGCCGCCCAAACCGGCCTCGGCGGGGATGTGCTTCTCGAGGCAGGCGACCACCGTCTCGTCAGCCGTGCGTCCCAATTTTTCAGCCAGCAAGCGCACGGCCTTCGCCACGATGTTGCTCTCCACGGGCACATCGAGCATCGCGAGCCCTTCGCGCGCAACGCACGAGAGATCGACGGATAGACCTTCTCCGCGTCCCGGCGCCAGCTTCATGCGTAAAACGTCGTGCAGCATGAGCGCATGCATGATGCTGACGGCCTCGTGATAGCCGTCCGCGCGCTTCGCGCCGATGTCGAGGAACAGATTCACTTTCGCCGGTGCCACCAGCTTGACGGCATCGGGGCCGGCGAAGCCCGCGATGTCCACGCCCTGCGCGATGCGAGCCACGGCCAGCATGTCTACGGCGTTTTCGCCGTTCTTGCTCGGTTGCGTCATTTCGATTCCATTCGTTTCTTGCGCTTGCGCGCGAAGAAGCTGCGCAGCAGCTCGGCGCATTCATCGCCCAGAACGCCAGAGACAGCTTCGAAGGTGTGGTTGAGGCGCTCGTCTGCGTTGACCGCGTACAGCGTGCCGAGAGCGCCCGCCTTCGGATCGGCCGCGCCGTACACGCAGCGGTCGACGCGCGCTTGATGCATAAGGCCCGCGCACATCACGCACGGCTCCAGCGTCACGTACACCGTGCAGCCGGTTAACCGCCACACGCCCAAACGCTCGGCTGCCTGTTTGAGCGCGATGAACTCGGCATGCCCCGCCGGATCCTGCGTAGTCTCGCGCAGGTTGCACGCACGCGCGATCACCTGCGGCTCGGCCAAGGGGCGGCGCGTTCCAGGATCGATGGGCTCGTAGACGACAACGGCCCCGATGGGGACTTCGTCCAGCTCTTCGGCGCGGCGCGCTTCCTCGATTGCCATGCGCATGTAGTCTTCATCGGTCATGTCGCTTATTATATGCCAAAATACGCATCGAGTTCGCTTTCCTTGCCGTACGGCGCTAGCAGATGACGCGCCACCGCACGCGCCATAGGGCGTAGCGCAGGGGCGAACACCAGCATAGAGTCCATCTCGATGGGCGCATTGATCAGCGGTCTCATGCAAACCTGATCGGTGACCAGCATTTTTGCGTACTCGGTTTGAATAATAAAGCAGCCTTTGCTGATTGAAACCTGAGCCAACATAAGGTTCTTGTCATGCATAAGCAACGTCATGTTGATGCCGTATTTTCGAAACGTCGCCTCGTACAGCCTGCCTTTGCAAGGGCTCGTCTGGATGACCGTCTTCCCCCTCAAATCAGTCTCGAAGTCGATGAACCTCTTGCGCGACAACGGGTCGCTGGCCGACAGCAAGACCGACAAACCGTCGTCGCATAGCTTTATTGAGGGCAATCCCAAATCATCAGGAGGCTTTATGGAAAACGCAAGCTCCAGCTCCCCTTCCGCTATAGCTTTCCAGAATGCATCATGGTCGCCGTCGACCACTTCGATCTTTACGCGCGGATCATCTTGGAAGCTCGCCAGCAACCCTCGCTTCTGGCTGTACCCCACGTACATGCTGAGCAAACCCACGCGCACCAGCTCGGAATCCGTTTGGCTAACCGAACGGATATCGGCAACGCACGCATCCCACAGCCGACCCTCTTCGTGCAGATAACGGAGAAGGATCCTGCCCGCCGCCGTCAGCTCGACGCCCTTCTTGCCACGGACGAAAAGCTGCGCGCCTAGTTGGCTTTCGAGGCTCTTCATGCTCTTCGACAAACCTTGCCGCGAAAGGTAAAGCGACTGCGCGGCTCGAGTGATGCTGCCCTCCGAGCACAGCGTGCAAAAATACCTTTTCTGATCGACATCCATACGAAACTTTGCCATGGTTGTTCCCCTCGCCTATGGCCTCGCGCGTCCCCTCGACCGCTCCCGACAAGTGACGACGCGGTCGGATCCCCCTTTTCTCAGTATAGACAAAACGACTGCGCTTGAAGCCTACAAAGTTGCGCTCCTCATCGCAAGATAAGTCGATGCGCATGACGTACACCCTTTTGACCTGGTATTACCGATATACGTCGACTTCTAGTTGACGCTTCATGGCATATAAGAGTTTCTTTCGCACCCGCACGGTCAAACGTATAGTGCTCCAAGAGCGGGCCGGGATGCCCGCACCGTTACAGGAAGGGGATTGTCATGGGAAATCTGACACGCAGGGACCTTTTGAAGGGCTTGGGGTGGGATCGGTCGTGCTTGCCTCGGGAGGCGCGCTCGCCGCTTGCTCGCCCAACGAGAACGAGACCGGGGGCGCAGCAAAAACCTCGTCGCAAGGTAGCAGCTATCAATTCGCTAAGCGCAAGAGCGACATCGCCGGCATGACGCAAACCGAAACCGACGTGCTGGTCATCGGCGGAGGCGGAGCGGGCCTGTGCGCCGCGCTCAGCGCTGCCGAGCAAGGCGCGCAAGTGACATTGTGCGAGAAGACAAGCGTTCTGGGCGGAGCCACCATGCTTTCAAGCGGCAAGATTCCCGCCGTAGGCACTCAGCAGCAAATGGACATGGGCGAAAACGACAGCGTGGACGCATGCGTTATGGACATCATGCGTCCGAACAACTACAGCGTTCGACCCGACCTAGTGCGCACCGTGACCGAACAATCAAAAGACATCGTCGAGTGGACCGAGAAGCACGGCGCGGTGTGGACCATCGACCAAGCGCTGTATTACGGTCAGACTGCGCACCGCATGCATACCACCGCCGATGCCGGCAAGGGACTGACCGATGCGCTCGTCGCAAGCATGAGCGCCAACGACGCAATCACGCAGATGCTGTCATGCGAAATGCAGGGACTGGTGCTCGCGGACGATAGCGACGACGTCGTAGGCGCTTACGGCAAAATGGGCAAGGACGAGCTGGCCATCCTGGCAAAGAACACCGTCCTTGCATCGAGCGGGTTCGCCAACAACCCCGACATGCTGGCGCAATACTGCCCCGAGGCCGTTGATGCTTTCAAAATGGTGGCGCCAGGAGCTACCGGCGAAGGCATCCTCTGGGCGCAAGAGCTGGGCGCGAACCTCCAGAACATGGGCGCTTACCAAGGCCATGCGTTTCACGGAGTAGACAACGGCAAAACGCTTGAACAAGGCATTGCGAACAACGGCGGCATCATGGTGAACCAAGAAGGCAACCGCTTCGCCAACGAATACACCGGCTATTCCGAACTGTCCCCTCATGTCATAGCGCAATCCGACAACATCGCCTACCTATGCTTCACCGACGCGCAGGTAGCGAAGAGCGCGAAATACGCTGAGTGGGAAGCGGAGGGCATCGTAATGAAAGGTGCATCCAGTGCCGAGCTGGCCGCCGCCATCGGGACGGACGCCGCGACGCTGGAAAAGACGATCACAGAGTATCAGGCCGCCATCGAAAAGGGCGAGGATAAATTCAACCGATCCCATCTGCCGGAAAGCTTCGATGGCCCGTATTACGCAGTGAAGGTTACAGGCGAGATTCGCCATACGCAGGGCGGCATGGCAACCGATCTAGCAGGTCACGTGCTGCGCGCAGACAAGAGCCTGATCAAGGGATTATATGCAGCTGGCGGCTGCACCGAAGGATTCTCCTCACGCGGAGGTGCAGCCTACATGAGCGGCAACGGCCTCATTCAGGCACTCGTCTTCGGCAAGATAGCCGGAGCCGCCGCCGCAACTGAAAGCCCCGAGAGCGCAACCATCGTGGAATGAGCCGAAAGCGCAAAGGACGCTTACGAGCAGCCGACACGGACGAGCGATGCGGCTTCGTGCGATGCGCGGTCAATTTCTTGTCGCATTGCGATTGACTGCATGATATCCTAAACGTTGCGCACACGCGCAAACCCCATGCGGAGGCGTGGCCGAGTGGTTGAAGGCGGCAGTCTTGAAAACTGTTAAGCCGCAAGGCTTCGTGGGTTCAAATCCTACCGCCTCCGCCAGAAACGCAGCGCGCCCGGAACCAGCTGGTTCCGGGCGCTTTTCTTTGTTCGGTCCTGCCTTCCGGCTTGAACTCCCTGCTCACGAGCGAATGTTTCACGTGAAACATTCGGGAGGCGGCCGCTTCGCGCGCATGGAGCCGGCTTCGGCCGTGCATGATCGGGCAGCTCATGCGCAGCAAAATCGCCGGTTTGGCAGACCGAGCCCTTCTCCGTCCATAGAGGGAAACACGCGACCTGGCGTTTTACCAACAAGTTTGGCAGCCGAGCGTCCTCAAACCGCGCTGAAACCAGGAAAAGACTGCCAAAAACTCGATTTTGCTGCAGAAGGCTGCGCAAAAACGTCCATGAGCCGCGAGCGCCGGCGAACCGGACGGAGCACGGTAAGGGACCAGGCCCTTTCGTGGCGGAGCGGACGAAACGCAGCGAGGGGCTTGGGCGCCTTCGTGGCGGAGCGATCTCAGGAGACAGCGAAGAACTCGGGCACTGCAGCGAAGCGGGCGAATCCTTCGCAAAAAGAAACGCGCTCCTCGCCCGTTGGGAAAGGAGCACGTTGTTCATTGGAGTGCGTTCGGTTGCGGATGTTTGTCACGTGAAACATCCGTTCGCGGCGCAATGTCGAACGATCCGGCGCGCGGCCGCACAAGCGCCGCGCGAACAGGCGACCCGAGTCGACGGCCGCCCCGCCCCTAGCGTTCGCTCATGGGAACGGTAATCGCGCTTGCCGCGCGAATGGACTTGTACGCAGGACGGATGATGCGCTTGCCGGAGACGATCTCCTCGAAGCGGTGCGCAGCCCAGCCGGACATGCGCGCGCACGCGAACAGCGGCGTGAACAGATCCTCGGGAATGCCCATCATCGAGTACACGAAGCCCGAATACATGTCGATGTTCGCACACATGTCCTTGCTGGTGCCCTTTTCACGCAGAATCACCTCGGGCGCCAGGCGCTCGATGCTTTCCAGCAGACGATACTCGGCCTCGAACTCCGTGCCCACGGCCAGCTTCTCGGCGAACTGCTTGCAGATGATGGCGCGCGGGTCGGACTTCGTGTACACCGCATGCCCCATGCCGTACACGAGACCCGTCTTGTCGAAAGCCTCCTTGTTGACAATCTTCGCCAGGTAATCGGCCACCTGGCCCTCGTCGGACCAGTCGGCTACGTTCTGCTTGATCTCCTGCTGCATAGCTAGCACCTGATGGTTCGCGCCACCATGCTTCGACCCCTTGAGCGAACCGATAGCGCCGGCGTACGTGGAGTACGGATCGGTGTCGGACGAGGTCAGCACGCGCGTGGCAAACGTGGAGTTGTTGCCGCCGCCATGCTCGGCATGCAGGCACAGCATGATGTCCAGCATGCGCGCTTCCTCAGCCGTGAACTGGCGATCGGGACGCAGCATGGACAGGATGGTCTCGGCCGTGGACTGACCGGGAATGAAGCGATGCATGATCATGGAGCCGTTGTTGTAGCGAGCCTGCTTCGCGTAGTAGGTCAGCACCATGATGCGCGGCAGACGCGAGACCAGCGAGATGGCGGTGTGGATCTCGTGATGAGCCGAACGATCCTCGGCGTCCGCGTCGTAGGCGTACAGCAGCAGGATGGTGCGCTGCAGCATGTTCATGATGTCGGGCGGGGTGTCGCGCATGATCATGGAGGCAGTGAAGCCGTCGGGCAGTTCGCGTTCGGCATCGAGCGCGGCGATGAAGCGGTCGAGCTGCTCCTGTGTGGGCAGCTCGCCCATGAGCAGCAGGTACGCCACCTCCTCGAAGTTGAAGCGGCGATCGGCCACGCTGGTGTCCAGCAGGTCGTACACGTCGTAGCCGCGATAGCGCAGCATACCCTCGTCGGCTACCTTCTCGCCGTCTGAGACCACGTAGCCGTGAACGTTGGCGATGTTCGTAAGACCTGCGATGACGCCCGTGCCGTCGGCGTTGCGCAGGCCGCGCTTCACGTCGAACTGGTCGTAGCTCGCGGTTTCGATGGTGTTGATCGCCTTGAAGTTCTCGTACAGAGCGATCTGGCTTTCAGTTGCCATGGCGCATCCCTTCCTGCCGCGCGAGCGCGGCCCCTCTTCCGAAATACCATGCTGCACGCGATGACCGCCCTTGAAACACGCGGTCTCTGGTGGATATGGCGAATGGGAAAATACGTCTCTCTTTATTATGATAAAGCGCAGCGACCCACTGCGCAATCAATGCATGCCAGTCACCCGGCGAAAACCACAGGCAGTACCCGGGAATCCACCGTCTCGTGGCGATTAGGTAACACGACCGCCTTGCCGCGCCCAAGCACCGACACTTGATTACAATGTTGACGAAGTCTGTAGGATTTAACCATGCAGTCCGCATCTCAACCCTCGACGTAGCGTCCGTCACCACGTGCGAAAGCGAGGATTCCTCTTGATTCTGACCGAAACCCTGGCCTTGCTCGTTGAAAAACGCGATTGGTTTTTCGAGCTCCTTCTGCAGCATATCGGCATCTCGCTCATATCCATTGCGCTGGCGGCGCTCATCGGACTGTCGCTGGGAATCGCCATCGCCACATGGAGGCGAGGGGCGAAGCCCGTGCTTGCGCTGGTCAACTTCGTGTACACCATCCCATCCATTGCGCTTTTCGGCTTCCTTATCCCCATAACGGGCATCGGCGACCCTACCGCCATCGTGGCGCTCACCGTGTACGCGCTGCTGCCGATGGTACGCAACACCTACACCGGCCTCACCACCATCGATCCCGCCATCATCGAAGCGGCACGCGGCATGGGCTCCACCGACCGCCAGCTGCTGTACCGCATCGAGCTGCCGCTGGCCGCCCCCGTCATCATGAGCGGCATCCGCAACATGGCCACCATGACCATCGCGCTGGCCGGCATCGCCACGTTCATCGGCGCAGGCGGCTTGGGCGTGGCCATCTTCCGCGGCATCACCACGAACACCATGGCCTTGACCTTGGCAGGCAGCGTGCTGATCGCGCTGCTAGCCATCGCGGTGGACCTGCTGCTGGGCCTGGCCGAGAAGTCGACGCGGCGCCACCTCGAGCCGTCGGACGCACGGCGCCGGAAGCGGGCGGGAACGCGGAGGGGCGCAGGGCGGAGGCGGGGCATGCAGCGGCGCGCAGGCACCGTCGCAGCCGTTGGCGCGGCCGTGGTCCTGATCGCGGGCGGAGCCTTCGCGTTCGCGAACCGCGACGGCGGCGACAACGTGGTGAACATCGCAACGAAGCCCATGACCGAGCAGTACATCCTCGGCGAGATGCTGAACACGCTGATCGAGCACGACACCGACCTCAACGTGGAGCTGACGCAGGGTGTGGGCGGCGGCACGTCGAACATCGAGCCGGGCATGGAGAAGGGTGACTTCGACCTCTATCCCGAGTACACGGGAACGGGATGGAACGCCGTGCTCAAGCACGACGACACCTACGACGAGTCGATGTTCGACACGATGCAGCAGGAGTACGAGTCGCAGCTAGGCCTTACCTGGGTGGGCATGTACGGCTTCAACAACACGTTCGGCCTGGCCGTGAGCCGCGACGCCGCCGAGCGCTACAACCTGCGCACATATTCCGACCTGGCGGGCGCAGCGGGCGACTTGACGCTGGGCGCCGAGCCCGACTTCTTCGACCGGCAGGACGGCTACCCCGGCTTGCAGCAAGCCTACGGCATGAACTTCGGCAACACGCGGGACATGGACATCAGCTTGAAGTACCAGGCGCTGTTCGAAGGCCAGGTGGACGCCATCGTCGTGTCCACCACCGACGGGCAGGTGGCCGACGAACGCCTCGTGGTGCTGGAGGACGACCGGCACTTCTATCCGTCGTACCTCTGCGGCAACGTCGTGCGCCAGGACGCGCTGGAAAAGCATCCCGAGCTGCGCGACGAGCTGCTGAAGCTGCAAGGCGCCATCACCGATACGAACATGGCACGCATGAACAACGAAGTGGAGACGCAAGGGCAGGAGCCGAAAGCGGTGGCCGACGCGTTCCTGGCCGAGAGGGGGCTGATGTAGCATGGAGCATGCATTCGCGCAGACGCACAGCGCGGAATCCTTCCCTAAAGGACTAGCTTCGCGTCGCGACTCCGGCGACTTCGTCGCCTGCGCTCGGGATGACAGGGTGGGACGTTCCGAGGGTTTCGCGATTTGTCATCCTGAGCGGAGCGCGCAGCGCGAAGTCGAAGGATCCCGTGCGGCGCCAGCAGAAGAAGGCTCCGTACCCGCCGTTGCGTTCGAGCACGTCAGCAAGCGATTCGGCGATGCCGTCGCCGTGGACGACGTGAACCTCGACATCGACGAAGGCGCGTTCGTCACCATCATCGGCAGCTCGGGCTGCGGCAAGACCACGCTGTTGAAAATGGTGAACGCGCTGGCGATGCCCGACGATGGACGCGTGCTGGTGCACGGGAAGGACACGAGCGGCGTCGACCCCATCGAACTGCGCCCGAAACATCGGCTACGCCATCCAAGGCAGCGTGCTGTTTTCCCCCACCTCACCGCTGGGAGCAGAACATCGCGTACGTGCCCTCGCTGCTGAACAGCGGCGACGAGGGTC
>ENA-OQDT01002217-OQDT01002217.1-human-gut-metagenome-genome-assembly--contig:-NODE-2217-length-10160-cov-3.085418_pt1 | contig 10160 bp, 11 predicted proteins | sample MGYA00242786_ERZ504617 | MGnify/ENA primary metagenome ERZ504617 (study PRJEB26092, sample SAMD00036337) | human gut metagenome | host: Homo sapiens | study: EMG produced TPA metagenomics assembly of... | reverse complement strand
AAACCAGTGGCTCCGGCCATAATACGCGGCAGCATAAAAATTATTAAAATAATGCAGCTGACGGCAAAAGCTTTTTTGCCAAAATATCTCAGCATGAAACCGGCATAAATCATCAGCATCAGACCATGATCGCCTGGAAAACTGTCGCCAGAATAATCCTTAGTTTTAAAAACCAGCATTTTACTGACACGATGAATATTTTCAAAAAATCCTGTCGGACTGCATCGCTGTACAGGAATCAAATGCCCCAGCTGATTTAATATTACCGCAAAAAACAGCATCGTGACACCGATAAACCACATTTTTCGTTTACCTAAATGATCCTGTTTAGAATAATAATAACCATATAATGCCAACATAGCCATTAAAGAAATTATATCGAAATGACGTACATTAGTCAGACCGACAAAATACGTAAAAGAGCTTTCAGGTTGAAGCTGTTCATTAAAGTAATAGAAAATGCTTTTATCCAATGTAAACCAAAAACCATGTTCAGCAGGTAAATACCAGCTAAAAAATATTGTTAAACCTACAGCATTTAAAAATATAATTTTTCCTAAGTTTTTTCCCACTTCCGACTCCTTTTACTGCGCCTCTTTCTGCAAGTCCTGCAACAATTCCTGTTGTTTGCCTGCATCTAATAACTTAATCATTTTATTTTCCACTATTCTTACAGCTGCTGCATCAATAGCGGCTGTTGTCAATTTATTTGTTTTTACAGCTTCCAGTACACCCTGATAAACCTGCTGCTGATGTTCATAATTATGACAAACCAGCAAAACATCAACTCCGGCCTGAACTGCTGCAACCCCCATTTCACGAAAACCATACATACTTGTTAAAGCTCCCATTTCCATATCATCTGTAATGACGATACCCTGAAAACCAAGCTCATTACGCAGAAAATTATTGATTACCTGAGGTGAAACACTGGCCGGCAATGTATCCAGTCCTGTATAAATCAAATGCCCTACCATAACCATAAAATCCTGGTTGTCAAAATTTTGGATAATATTTTTAAATGGTATTGTGTCTTCCTGCAATAAAATCTCTTTAGAAGCTGTAATCCGATATTGTTCTGTATGCGGATCGACCTCACTTTTTCCCATACCGGGGAAATGTTTCAAGCTGTAAATAATTCCTGCCTGATCATAACCACGGCAGGCCGCTTCGGTAAACTTGCTCACGGACGCAGCATCGTGCCCATAAGATCTTCCATAAGGAATACCAATATCCAAAACAGGAGCAAAATTTAACATTGAAACCAATCGTCTCCAATTCCATAGCCGTCTGGTAAGCCCAGCGACGTGCATCTTCAGGAGTGCCCTGTTCAGCTATTCTGGCTGCTGCAGGAGCAACGGTCAACCCCTGCTCATTCTGGCAACCATCCCGCCTTCCTGGTCAACACATAAATAAAGCGGTAATTTATTATATTCTTTATTCAGTCGCTGCAGGTTAGCATTCAGTCCTGTAACCTGATATTTATTATTCATATTGCGGTCAAATAAAATCACGCCGCCAACATGATAATCTCGCAGCATGCTCAACGCACCCTCGTCTATTTCCGTACCATCAATACCGATCAGCAGCATTTGTCCGATTTTTTCTTCTAAACTCATATCGGCAACCATTTTTACAGCCGCATCATGCAATGTCGGATTTTTTACTTCCGATTTAGGTTCAGCACTCTGCCCACAGCCAGTAAACAAAAAAACCGTCATAAAAACTATAAAAGCCAGTCCTCTGCCGGCAGAAAATATTCTTTTCATAGTTACCTCATTTCTAAAATTTAGCTATATGTATATTTTAACATATTTTCTTTAATTTTTACAAATAGTTTTCAATCGTCTCTCTTGGAAAAATTGACAGCTTCATTCGATTAAATTAGAATAAAATTAAAAAGAAAAGCAGGTGATAACTAATGAAACGTATTCTTTATCTGACCTTAACTATCATGCTTTGTCTGACAATTTTTTACTGCTGTAACCTGGGCTGAGGAAAAAGCTTCTGCCGCCTCAGATAAAATTCTGAGCCAACAGCAAGTCGATGAGCTTTTGCAGGCTGATGATAATCCGGCTGCTTATGTTAAGATAGACGAAGTGCTTACAAGGTCTATCCCGATTTTAAAGATAAAAAAGCAGTCCGTAAAGAACTGTTAAAAAATCTTCCTACTAACAAAGTGCTTTATTTACTGACAGCCAGTGAGCAGACTTTCACTCTGGCTTTTGATGTAGTAAAGGATCTGGAAAAATCAGGCCGTCTTTATGATAACAGCCGTTATATGGGTGGTAAAGATGATTCTGATGCCGGCGCTGAAAACATAAAGGCAAATATTCATAAGTTCTGGTTTATGAAAATCCCCCGCGGCAGCACTGTTTATGATGACGGTGTAAATGTTGGTATCGGCCGGCGACATCGCGGCGGTATCGGTATCGGCTGGTAAAATTTATACAAAAAAGAAAAAGCCCTGCTCAGCAGGGCTTTTTTATTTTATTCTTCTGTAGCCTGGGATGTTTCTATGATCTCATCAGAAACATCGACTGTTTCCGTCTGCACATCATCTGTTATTACTTCTTCTGTAACGTCATCTTCAGCCTGCTGAACGGCAGCCAAAGAAACTACTTTATCATCATCATTCAATGTCATCAGTTTAACGCCCTGAGCATTACGTCCAAATTGGGAAATGCCTTCGACGTCAATACGGATAATGATGCCGGCAGCAGTTATCATCATAATCTCCTGCCCCGGAGTAATAACCTTCATTCCAATCACAATGCCGGTCTTTTCATTTACTTTGATATTTATTACGCCCTTACCACCACGAGTCTGTTTGCGATACTCGCTGACAGAGGTGCGTTTACCAAGTCCCTGCTCAGTCGCAGTCAATACTTCACTGTTTTCACTGGTCACGCTGTCCATAGCAACAACTTCATCACCATAATTCAGCTGAATACCGCGTACACCGTGAGCAGTACGTCCCATAGGACGCACATCCTGTTCATCAAAACGGATCGCAATACCGTTTCTGGTAGCCAGAATGATTTCTGAATTGCCATCAGTCAATTCTACACCAATAAGCTGTTCATTTTCATCCAGAGTAATAGCAATCAATCCAACCTTACGTGCACTGTTAAAATCTTCCAGATTGGTCTTTTTGACTGTCCCTTTATCTGTAGCCATAAACATATACTGCTCTGTCTTAAACTCTTTCACCGGGATAACTGCTGTAATCTTTTCTCCCTGCTCAATAGGCAGCAGATTGATAATCGCCGTTCCCTTAGCCGTACGTCCAGCTTCGGGAATTTCATAGCCTTTTTGCCGATAAACACGACCTTTATTGGTAAAGAAAAGAATATTATGATGAGTTGTCGACAGGAACAAATGCTCTGCACAATCGTCATTTTTCTTACCGCTGCCACCGGTTTTGCCGACACCTCCGCGTTTTTGATTACGGAAATTATCAAGAGTCTGACGTTTGATATAACCCTGATGGCTGATCGTTATGACAATATCTTCTTCAGCGATCAGATCTTCCATATCCATGGAAGAAGTATCATGTGAAAGAATCGTACGACGTGCGTCGCCGAATTTCTTTTTCATTTCCAACAGATCTTCTTTAATAATATTGAGGACTTTTTGCTCATCTGCCAAAACGCTCTCCAACCAATCAATCGTTTCCATAACGTCGATATATTCATCGTCGATTTTTTTACGTTCCAAACCTGTTAAACGCTGCAGACGCATATCCAAAATAGCCTGAGCCTGACGCAGGCTTAAAGTAAATTTTTCTACTAACGCAGTTTTAGCAATATCTGCATTAGCACTGCTGCGGATAGTATTGATAACTGCATCCAGATTATCCAGGGCAATTTTCAAACCTTCCAAGATATGAGCGCGGTCTTTGGCTTTACCTAATTCATATCTTGTACGACGTGTGATAACTTCTTTTTGATGGTTCAGATAGTGGACAAGGATTTCTTTCAGATTTAAAACCCGAGGATGCCCGTCAACCAAAGCCAGCATGATAATACCGAAAGAATCCTGTAATTTGGTATGTTTATATAATTGATTTAAAATAACATCAGGAACAACGTCATTTCTTAATTCGACAACGATACGCATACCACGGCGGTCAGATTCATCACGCAAATCAGTAATGCCTTCGATCACACCGTCTTTAACTAATTGAGCAATACTTTCGATCAGACGGGCTTTATTGACCTGATAAGGAATTTCCGTAACAACGATGCGGTGCTTGCCCTTCTGCATGGGTTCTATTTCTGCCTGTGCGCGGATTTTTACTATACCACGGCCGGTAGTATAAGCGCTGCGGATGCCTTCGGTACCAAGGATCGTAGCTCCGGTAGGAAAATCAGGACCCTTGATTGCTGTCATCAATTCCGGTATTTCTATATCAGAATTGTCAATCAGCATAATCAATCCGTCAACTACTTCACTCAGATTATGCGGCGGGATATTGGTGGCCATGCCTACAGCGATGCCGGCACTGCCATTAATGAGAAGAGCAGGTACCTTCGCCGGTAAAACGCTTGGTTCTTTCAGCGATTCATCATAGTTAGGCACAAAATCAACAGTTTCTTTTTCAATATCTTCCAGCATAACTTCAGCAACCTTGGCCATACGCACTTCCGTATAACGCATAGCAGCAGCCGAGTCACCGTCGACACTGCCGAAGTTGCCATGACCGTCTACCATCAGATAGCGTGTCGAAAAATTCTGTGCCAAACGTACTATGGCATCATAAACGGAAATATCACCGTGAGGATGATATTTACCGAGAACTTCACCAACGATACGGGCAGATTTTTTATAAGGCTTGTTGGATGCCATACCGGCTTCCTGCATTGCATATAAAATTCTGCGGTGTACCGGTTTTAAACCGTCACGTACATCAGGCAAAGCACGCTGCACGATAACGCTCATTGCGTAATCGATATAGGATTTTTGCATTTCTTCTTCAATGTAGACCGGTAAAACTTTACCAGTACCTGTCTCTAAATCCACAATATCACCTCAACATCTCATAATTACTTAAACAACAATTCATAAACCTGCTTGCCTATTAAAAGCGTGGTTACGATCAAATAAAGCGGTTTAACATAAGAAGCACCATGCCTGATAGCCATACGGGAACCAAAATAAGCACCTATCACCATGGCAAAGCCCATCAAAAGACCATAAGTCCACAAAACTGAACCACTTAAAGTAAAAGACAACAGCGCTCCGATACCACTGGCAAAATTCAGGGCCTTAGCATTACCGGCTGCCGTTACAAAATCATAACCCAAAAATAAAAATCCAAAAATCAGGAACGAACCTGTTCCCGGACCAAAAAAACCATCATAAAAGCCAATACCAAAGGCCATTACTACAGACCCAAGCAAAGCTGCCAATCCCAATTGTTTAACTGCCGATACATCGCCCCAGTCTTTACGACGGTAGGTGTAAACAGCAACTGCGACTAAAAGGACAACGATCACATTTTTCATCAGCTGTTCCGGCAGAAGATAAACTACATAAGCACCTAAAGCCGATCCGAGAAAAGAAAGCGGCATCAGACTTATGGCAACCTTTTGATTGATCTTTCCAGCACGCCAAAAAGAAAAAAACACTCATCAAACCGCCCATAGAAGCGGCCAGCTTATTAGTTCCCAAAGCAAAATTTACAGGCAACCCTAGGGCCAGTAATGCCGGCGTAGAAATTAAACCGCCTCCGCCAACAGTTGAATCGATAAATGCGGCTATAAATCCTGCTAACAATAAAAAAGCAATCGTACTTGGATCTAAAATTTCCAAAATTTTCCCCTCACCCATCACCAAGCTTAAAGTTTATATTTAAGATAAAAACCTACGCGCCCCTGATTACAGGTAAAAACCACTTTTTCCTGTTCAACCATATTACTGATAGCATAAGGATGAGCTGAAAGCAGTGGCGCATACTCCAAATTCCATTGAACGCCCTGCAAAGTAACTTCATTGCAATCTGTTAATGGCAGCAACGACAAAGCTTCTATATTTTCAGGACTGAAAGGTTTGAAAATCAAACTTTCATCCTCTTGGAGCAGTAATAAAATTTCCTGTTCATCAGCCATAACAACCTGCACATCACGTTGAATTTTATAATTCAGCAAAGAAAAAACATTACTGTACAGATGATCAAATCTGCCGCCCCAAATACCGCTGGCAACAATATTTACAGCTTCCGGCATAGCTGCCAGTAAAAGCTGTAAGTCTGTATCATCTTTCAGAGGATCATGCAGAAGTATTTTTACTCCTGAAAGCTGTGCTTTTTCCCAGCAGTCTTTTGCCGCACTATCAGCATCGCCGCATAACCAAACAGGTTTTAAATTATTTTCACAGCAGCATTCGATCCCTTTATCAGCACAGTAAATATCTTTAGATGCAGCTATTTGCACCAGCCATTCGGACGCAGGCTTTCTACCTCCGGCCAATAATAAAGCTGTAGAAGAACCCTGCCTGGAAGTTTTTATTTCCAGCTCTCCCTGAGGCAAAAGTAGCTTCCAATTCTCCATTACCTTAAATCCTTCTTTTTAGCAGGTGCAGGTTTAATTATGATTTGTCCCTGTTCCTTATAAATTTTCCAGACAACGTCACCATTACCATTTTTAAACCAATCCATGCTTATTTCCAGCAAATACTGATTTAATTTTTCTTGAGCTTCAGCAGGTAATAATAATTCTTTTACTGCTGAGGCTTTATTTTTCATTTTAGAAGAAACTATTTTTCATCAGCATCAAAAAGCATTTTCAAAGTCTTTCTTTTTCTACATAGCCTTTAAACATTTCTTCATCAGAAAGATTTTTTTGATTTTCATAATGATCCTCCGTAATTACAGGTCCAGATTTCTTACTTTACCGGCATTAGCCTCAATAAATTGACGCCGTGGTTCTACTTTATCACCCATCAATATGGAAAAAATTGCGTCTGCTTCAGCAGCATCCTCCAAATGTACCTGCAAAATCGTTCTTCCGTCAGGATTCATAGTTGTTTCCCATAACTGCTCCGGATTCATTTCACCTAAACCTTTATAACGCTGGATATAGGGATTGCTGTCACGACCAACTTCATCCAAAACAGTCTGCAGTTCATCATCGCTGTAAGCATATAAATGCTTCTGACCTTTACGGACCAGATATAAAGGTGGCTGAGCGATAAATACATGTCCTTCTTTGATCAAAGGCTGCATATAACGATAAAAGAAAGTCAACAGCAGAGTTCTGATATGAGCTCCGTCGACATCGGCATCTGTCATGATAATAATTTTACCGTAACGCGCTTTTTCCAGATCAAAATCTTCACCAATACCACAGCCAAAGGCAGTAATCATATTTCTGATTTCATCACTGCTCAAAATTTTATCCAATCTTGCTTTTTCAACATTTAAAATCTTGCCGCGCAAAGGCAGAATAGCCTGAAAACGACGATCACGTCCCTGTTTGGCACTGCCGCCTGCAGAATCACCTTCGACAAGATAAATCTCTGTTTCTGAAGCATCCTTACTCTGACAATCGGCTAATTTACCAGGCAGACTGCTGATTTCCAAAGCGCTTTTACGCCTTGTTAATTCACGTGCTTTACGTGCTGCCATACGTGCCCTGGCGGAAAGAATTGATTTTTCTACAATCCTCTTGGCAATAACAGGATTTTCTTCAAAAAATTCTCCTAAACCTTCGCTGACTAGATTATCAACGATCGGACGAATTTCACTGTTTCCAAGCTTAGTTTTAGTCTGACCTTCAAACTGGGGCTCCTGAATCTTAATACTGATAACTGCAGTCATACCTTCACGGACATCATCACCGCTGAGGTTTTCTTCTCCGTCTTTCAAAGCACCTATTTTACGGGCATAATCATTGATAGTACGCGTCATTGCCTGTTTAAAACCGCTTAAATGTGTGCCGCCTTCTTCAGTATTAATATTATTAACAAAAGTAAATAGATTTTCAGTATAAGTATCGCAGTACTGCAGAGCTACTTCAACAATATTAGTATCTTTGATACCTTCGATGTAGATAGGATTATCATGGAGCTTATCCTTATTTTCATTTACATACTTTACAAATTCAATGATACCGCCTTCGTAATGAAAGCTTTCCTGTTTTCCAGTACGTTCATCATTGAGATTAATACGGATACCTTTATTTAAAAAAGCCAGTTCACGTATTCTTAAACGCAGGGTTTCATAACTGTAGATAAGTTCCGTAAAAATCGTCGGATCAGGTTTAAAATGTACAGTAGTACCTGTTTCTTCAGTAGTACCCTTTTCATAAAGCGGCACAACTGTTTTACCACGGGAAAACTCAATTCCATAAATTTTACCGCTACGACGTACCTCAACCTCCATATGCTCGCTGAGCGCATTAACACAGGATACACCTACGCCATGCAGACCTCCGGAAACCTTGTAGCCTCCGTCACCAAACTTGCCGCCGGCATGAAGGATAGTCATAACTACTTCTACAGCAGGCTTGCCAACTTTTATGCATTTCTACAGGAATACCACGACCATTTATCACGTACAGTAATGCTATTATCGCTATGAATAGTCACATCGATAGCATCGCAATAACCTGCTAAGGCTTCGTCTATACTATTATCAACTGTTTTCATACACCAAATGATGCAAACCACGGGCAGAAATACTGCCAATATACATACTTGGTCTTTTACGTACAGCTTCCAACCCTTCCAGAATCTGGATCTGATCAGCTCCATATTCTCCATTTTTTTGTGTACCCATAGTTTCCTCCTAATTTTCCTTTACAATTTTTCCTGCTTTTATCTGAAACATCCGTTGGATCGGCAGGTGTTTACTAATAAATTCATCCAGACCTGTACAGGTAATGATCGTCTGCGTATCCTTGATACTCTCTAGTAAATACGTCTTACGATTACTGTCAAGTTCAGATAAAACATCATCAAGCAGCAGGATCGGTGACTCTTTCATCACTTCTCTCATCAACTGGATCTGTGCCAGCTTCAAAGAGAGCGCTGCTGTCCGCTGCTGCCCTTGGGAACCATATTTGCGGATATCAATCCCATTCACAATAAAACTGATATCATCCCTGTGCGGTCCCACTGTCGTTGTAGAGTATTTTAAATCTTTTTGTCTCTTCTTTGCAAGTTCCGTTAAATAACTATCATACCCTACATCGCGGTCATATTCCAGTAAAATTTTTTCTTTCCCGCCAGTTAATTTATTGTGAATCTTTTGACAAACTTCACCCAAATGTTTGATAAATTTTTCACGATATTTAATAACCTCTGAGCCATATTTTACGAGCTGAATATCCCATGCTTCTAATGTTTCTATCAGATTATTCTGAAAACGTATCTGTTTTAACAGATTATTTCTCTGAACTAGTATTTTATTATAATTTGTTAATTGATACAGATATAATCTTTCCATTTGGGATAATTCAATATCGAGAAATTTTCTTCTTTCACTTGGACCACTCTTTACAATCTTTAAATCTTCGGGCGAAAATAAAATTACCGGAATCTGTCCCAACAGATCACTGGATCTTCGAATCGGAATTCTGTCAATTGCCACACCTTTTGCTTTATTTTTTTTAAGATGCATATCTAACTGATGATCAATTCCCTGTTTTTCGAAATGAATTCTTATGTGAGCTTCATTCTCTTCAAACTTTATCAACTCCCGGTCCTTATTTCCACGGTGTGATTTTGTTGTCGCACTTAAATAAATTGATTCCAGAATATTGGTCTTTCCCTGGGCATTATCTCCATACAATAAATTCGTTCCACTCGCAAAATTTCATGGAAAGTTCGTCATAATTTCGATAATTTTTTAATTCCAAAGATTTAATAATCATACTACTCCAAACTATTTGACGATATGAATCTCCTGACCATCAAAATGATACAACTTCGCCACCATATAATTTTTTTCCCTCTTCTTGTTTCAACTTCTCCATTCACAAGAACTTCACCATCCTGAATGACAATTTTTCGCCACAACTCCAGAATCTACAAGTCCAGCTGCTTTTAATGCCTGTCCAAGTTTAATAAATTCATCTTTAAGTTTAATTTCCATCTCAAAAGTCCTTTCTTAATGATTAAATTAACCGGAAGAATCAGATAATTGTATGTTCCTG